>CERI01066674.1_pt1 | contig 13824 bp, 13 predicted proteins | sample 350261 | NCBI WGS metagenome assembly CERI01 (sample SAMEA2620979, study PRJEB7988) | marine metagenome | isolation source: saline water (ENVO:00002010), including
ATAAGTATAAAATATAAATTCAACTAAAAAAGAAACAAATAAAATTTATTATTTATAATTCATTTATATTTCTGATAATTTGTTTAATTTGTTTATTATTAACAAATAAAATTAAATAATGATTTATTAGTTATTTATTATGAAAGATTGTACAGAATTTCCAAATTTAATTGTTATCAATCCTTTTGGAAGAGGAGGTTCTGTTTTTTTTCAAAGTTTACTGGATGGACACCCAAATATTGCAACACTACCTTCTTTTGGAGCTTTCTATTCAAAAATTCCAAAAAAAATTTCTACAAATGAAAAGTTTTTTTTAAATGAATTAGATAAATTCATACATGATAATTATAATATTTTTGACACAAGCAAAGGATATTTTGGAAAAGGGAAGGGTTATACATCAGGTTTATTTGGGAAAAATTCAGATGAACATATAATAACAAATACAGATATCTTTAAAAAAAAAATTATTGAAATTAAAAATAAATATTTTGATAAAACTGAATTTATATCTAGACGCTTTTTTTTTTCATTAATTCATTTAAGTTTTCATGAAATATATTATGGAAGTTATGATAAAATTAGATATTTATCATATCATCCACATAACTTTTTTGAATTAAGATATCTCATTAAAGATTTTCCAAATTTATATTTTGTTGGTATGACTAGAAATCCCCTAAGTGACTGGAATTCTTGGAAAAAAGTTTTATCTATTAGATTAAATACTAAAATTCAAAAAATAAATATTTTACATACTTTTAATAATTCATATTTTTACAGTAGAGATGTATATTTATTTTCTTTAATTAAGAATAAAATTAAGAATAAAAAGATTATTGATTTAATTTATTTACATCAACAAAATATTAATTTGATTAAAAATATATGTAATTGGTTAAAAATTGATTTTCACAAAAATCTTATAAAATCTACTTTTTGTAATAAAGAATGGGCTGGTAATTATGCTGACAGATCAATTAAGTCTTCATTTGATCCTGAAAGAAAAGACTCGACAAGTCAACTTTCAATATTTGAAAAAGATTTTATTATAAAAAATACTCAAATAGCATCTAGTTTTTTGAATTATAAAGATTTAAGTAAAAATTTTTCATATTTAACGAAAATCAAATTTTGTTTTTTTAATCAGTTAATAAATTTTTACAAAACAAAAAATAGTATAAGTTTTTTAATCAATAAAGATTTAAATAATCCCATAAATAGAAAGTCTTTTTTTGTATTTGTGAAAGTTATAAGAATTATTTTCTTTAAAATACCAATAAATTTCATTTCTTTTATGATTGAAAATTCATCTAGAAAAAAAATGAAAAAATTAAAATATTTCAATAAAATAATGAATAAAAACAGGTTAGATACTAATTCTTTTTTTACTTAGGACCATCTTTTGGCAACATTAAGATCTTTTGGATTATCAAATTCAAACCATCTTTTTTTAATTGGTATAGCTTTTATTTTTACATCATTTCTTTTTAAAATTAATTGAAGTAGTGATGTCATGTGTATATTTTCTTTTTTTTCTTTTTTAAGAGAGTTATAAACTTTAATTGCTGCAACCCAGCCTTTAGGAGTAAATTTAAGTAGCCCCATATATTGACCTTCAATATTCTTTATATTCTTGGTTTTTTTTCCAATTTCTAATAAATTTGAATCCTTATCAATTTTGAAAGTTTCTGCGTCACTTAATGGTTTTTTAAATCTTCGTTTCCAAAGTTTATACCAATTAGGATCATACGTTATTGAAATATCATCTTTTGATTTAGATAAGAGTTTTAAAGTTTTTTCATCATAATAAATATCTGAATAACTAACTAAAAAAGTTTTATTTTTAAACCATTTTTTTGCACAGATTAATGAATAAACCATGTTTGTTTTTTTCCATCTTCTATTAAAAATCTTTTTGAATTTATAATTTTTTAATAATTCTTTTTTAAAACCAGTAATAATGCATATATCTTTTATCTTATTTTTTTTTATAGCTTTTATTTGCCAATCAATGATATGTTTTTTTTGGTAAATCAAAAGACATTTTGGTTTAGTATCAGTTAAATTTTTCATTCTTGAACCTCTACCTGCAGCTAATATTATTGCTCTCATTAGTTATTTTTTGAATATTCTTTTAATGTTATTGATATCAATTTTCTTAAATTTTTTGTTTCTTTCTGGATGCCACATCCAACCCTCAATTGGGTAGTTGTCATTTTGAATTGCCATTATACAATTATCATTTGACCTGGATAAAATTGTATATTTATTTGGACATTTTTTAATCGCAAAATTATGAAAACATTTTACTGTGCCTGAAATTTTTCCGTAAATTTTATGATTAGTATTTACATGGTTAGAAATTTTTTTTAAATTAACGCCTTCTGATTTTGCAATTAATTGCATTCCTCTACAAATGCCTAAGACTGGTATTTTCTTTAATTTTGCATATTTAATCAAAAAATATTCTGTGTAATCTCTGTCTTTATAAATACCAATATCATTTCCCCCTGATAAAATTATTCCTTTAATTTTTGTTTTACTAATCCATTTTTTTAGATTGTTAAATCCTTTATCTTTATTCTTATTGTTGTAAAAAATATTTGGTATTGGCAATGGAAACAAATTACATTTGATTAATAATTCGTTTAATTTCCTATCTAATGATTCACGAGTTTCATTTCTGTCTTTTAAAAAGTCTATTCTTTGGCTTATTCCAATTATTTTCAATATATCAACTCCACTTTTTTATTTAAACAATCTATAGAAATTTTTTTTGAACTACTATATTTATTATACAATATCTCCCCAGCACCTATGACAGATGGAATTCCTTGTTCAGCTGCACGGATTGCCATATGAGAATTGCTACCACCCCATGCTGTTATCAAGCCTTTAATCTTATGTGAAAATATCCAATCAAACCCTGGATCAGCATACGGGATACATACGATTGCACCTTTGAGTTTATTCTTATTTTTGTAACCAACTACAGTTGCAGTAATTTTCTTATGAGTAATAAAATTTGGTATTGCTTCCGACCATTTAAAACTCCAAATATCTTTTTTATTGATAATTAAAGGAGGCATAGATAAATAACTACATTTTTCATGTGATTTTTTACCTATCCGAAAACTTTCATTAATTATTTTTTCAGGATGAATTGAGTCAATATTTAAATTTAAAAACGTTGATATATTAGAGTATGAAAGATCACTTCTAGAAAAATTATATTTTTTTCCATATTTAATTATTAATGATAAAATATCAGACAAATTTTTTGAAAAACAAAATTTTGAATATTCTCTTAATATGATTCCAGATTTGATAAAACTTAACAAATCTTTTGATGAAAGTTTGAGACCACTAACTTTAATTAGGTTATCAATTTTTCTAAGTTGATTTTTTGATGGAGAAAAAGTCTTATGTTTCCTTTTTTTTATATCTTTGGTGGACCAATTAAAATATAAATTTGGATTTTCATCATACCTAAAAGATTCAATATCATAAGTACCAGGTCTTAAATGACCATATTTTTGTAAAAATTTTTTTTTGCTCATTAATAATTTATCATTTGATAATTCTGTACTAACTGTTGATATACTGTTAATGAACAAATCGTGTTCTTTTTCAGAAAAAATGCCTGTGCTTACTAATGATTGTAATATTTGAACTGCTATAAATCCAGCTCTAGCTAGTCCAGCAAAGGGTAATGTCCCATATCTTTTTGTATCTTCAATTAACCAAAAAATTTTACCTAGATCATCCATATTTGATTTTAATATTTTTTCCCTTCTAAGATTTAATAATTTAATTTTCGATGAATCTAAAATCCACAAACCTTTTTTTGGATCAATTATTTTATTTGTTAATTTAAGTAAATTCTTAAATATCGAATTTATATCTTTATTGGTAAAATTATCTTTTAATAGAACTTTAAGCCTTTTTTTTAAATCAAAAGTAAAACATGAAAAAACAATATCAAATTCTATTTTATCATTGAGTTTTGGTTTTTTAATAATAGTTTTTAAATAATAGTTAACCAATTTTTCACCTAATTTACTATCCAGATCAGCTGGTACAAAAGAATTAAATGAAAGTCTCAAATCAATATAAGGCAGACCATAAAAGCTTTGCATCAAAGGAAAACTTCTTAAATTTCTATAACCATAATTATGCCTTTGATAAGCCCATATAGAATCAGTTATTAATTCTCTATAGAGAGATAAAGCAAGTGGTTTAGGTCTTATTCCAATTATTTCAGCTGGATTCCAATCTGGCATCACTCCAAAAACAGTTTTTTTACCTAATAAAAATGGATGTCTTCGCATATTTAGTGAAATTTTATTTTCTATATTTTTTAGATAAAAAGATAAATCGTTTTTGGATATTGATTTTGATTGCAAGATTAATGGTCTGGCTTGCAACAACCATAAATTTACTTTATTTTTGTTTTTGCTTACCGCAAATTCACAATCGATCGGGGTATTTTTGTAAATTAAAAACAGCTCATTTAGCATCTTTAAGATACTTTTAAATTTTTTGGGAATATGTTCTTTTTGATGGCTACAATGTTGCCAAATGAAACTTTTTTTTCCACTTGTGACAGATGTTGTATCCGATCCCTCTGACCAATTTATCGTAACATATGGTGAGCATGTATTTGGATCATGTGAAAATACAACACCTGACATTACAACATTTTTTATCATTGATTGAATTAGAACTTCATTTTTATCACTTTTTTTATGATATGAACTAATGACTTTGTTAATTGATTTTTCTAAATCAATAAATCTAATGTTTAGTAATGATAAATATTTTCCAGCATTTGATGCTTTTAAATTATCTTCATCAATTGCACTAGATCTAACTATTAAATTTTCATATTTAAAATTTTTATTGATATTATTTAATATATTTTTTTTATTTCTTTTCCAATTGCCAACAGTAAAGTAATAACTTTCAGGAACATTAGCGTTTTTAATTTTTTTTTTTAAAAAAACTAAAGATTTGGCTTTAGATTTAAATATAGATTTCATTGTTTATGATTTTTTTGAAATTCCAGTCCAACATCTAGTTAGATAATCACATTTGATGGTATCAAAACTCTTAAGTTTTTCTCTTATAAATTTGATAAAATCAGCATAATTATCACCTAACTGATATCTTACATCATTAACTGAATTCCAAATCCCAATATATCTATCTATAGTCATTTCTATTTGATGACGTTCTTCAAAAAAATTTATATCTTTAAAGAGATTTGTGTTTTCTATTTTAGATGACAAATTAAATGTTACACCAGATTTTCCTGAAGAAACTCGTTTTATTTTAGGTTTGAGTTCTTTTAAATAATTTTCTATTTCAACGAGAGAAGGGTTATTTTCAAAATGTCTTGGATTCCAAAGTAATGCAAATCTTCCACCTGGTTTTAAAACTCTATTAAATTCCTTTGTGGCACTTTCAAAGTCAGCCCAATGAAAAGATGAGGCCATTGTTATAAGATCACAACTATTGTCTTTAATAGGAATATTTTCAGCTTTTCCTTTTTTCCAAATAATTTCAGTATCTTTAGAATCAATTTCACCTTGTTGTCTCATATTTTCGTTCGGTTCAATTGCAATTGAATTTTTAACTCCCTTGTTAAAAACCATTCGTGTCCATATTCCAGTTCCCGCTCCAACATCTGCAAATTTTATTTCATCTAATCTTTTGTTGGTTAATTCTAATAATTTATTAAGAATTTTTTCAGAATAATCAGGTCTAAATTTTGAATAATTTTCAGATAATAAAGAAAAATCACCTGACTTAATTTCTGAGTTCATATTTTATTATTTTTTTTAATTATTTTTTTAATTATACTATCAATTGGATAATGAATACCATAATTTTCTATTATTAAGTTTGGTTTTTTAGGTTCGTCATACTTTAAATCTAAACCAACAACATTTTTAAAAACACCTTTTTTGAAATTTTTATATATTTTTTTTGAATCTCTTTTTTTTACAATGTTAAGTGGAACTTTCAGATAAATCTCATAATAATCTTTTAAATTTTTTCTATTCCATTTGTGTATATATGAAAAAAGAGAAATTGTTGATATAACTACATTTAATCCTTGATCTGTTATTTCCTTACACAATAAACTGTACTTTTTAGCTATATTTAATCTCGCTTTGAGGGTGTAATTTTTATTTTTATTTTCAAAATTAAATATCTTTCTTAATTTATCACCATCAAGAAATATAACTTTGTAATTTCTTTTAATTAACTTTCGAACTATTTTTGTAGCTAGGGTACTTTTTCCTGAACCTGATAAACCTGTTATCCATATAGTTTTGTTTTTCATCAATAAATTGATTTATATTATATATATTTCATAATCTATATAATTTACCCAAATATTAAAATATTTTTAATAGTTAAGATACTATTCAGTAAAGAAAATTAAAATTAAAGATATTTAATTCATCTATAAAATAGTCTATTTATTCTTATAACAGAGAACTCAATTTATATTCTATGAAAGAACAATTCAATAAAGGCCTAATATTAACCTCATTAGGATCATTCTGGTGGGGGTTCATAGGAGTTTTGTACTTTGAATATGTTGCTTTCATTGGACATGTTGAATTAGTAGTTCATCGTTGTTTATGGACAGCTGCAATGCTGCTAATTACAACAACTTTTTTTTCTAAGTGGAAAATATTTTTTAAGATTGTTTCAAGCAAAAAAAATTTAATTTATTTATTTTTTTCTGGTCTGTTAATTTTTATTAATTGGGCTGTATGGATATTTGCTGTTGCTACAGAAAGAATTATTGATGCTAGTTTTGGTTATTTTATAATGCCAATTATTAGTGTTTTATTGGGATTTATTTTTTTTAAAGAAAGTTTAAATAAAAAAAGAATATTTTCTATTTTTTTAGTATTCATTTCTATTTTTATATTAATTTTTTTTAATCTTAAAACTTTACCATGGGTTGGACTAATTGTTGCTTTAAGTTGGGCATTTTATAATCTTTTGAGAAAAAAAATTAATATAGACACAGATGTAGGTTTATTAATAGAAAGTTTATATATATTGCCTTTTATATTAATTGTTTTTTTTATTATTACAAAAAATGGTTTTAATGATTTTAACTTAGGTAACCCCGGATTAAGTTTGTTTTTAATTTTAGCTGGACCAATGACAGTGATTCCATTATTTCTGTATGTAAGAGGTGTTGAGCTAATAGGTTTAGGCCCTACAGGAATGATTTTTTATATTACACCTACATTACAGTTTATTTTGGGTTATTTTTATTATAATGAAGACTTCTCTTTAATCAAATTTCTAAGTTTTATTATCATTTGGATTGCTGTAATTATATATCTTAAAGATCTTTATGAAACAAATTAACTACTTATTCTTAATATTAATATTTTCTTTTTCGACTTTGTTAGCTGATGATGATTTAAATTTTTTAGAGTGGAAAAAAAATTTTAAAAAATTAGCATTATCTAAAAATATATCTGAAAACACTTTTGATATGACAATGAATAATGTTAAATTTTTACCTAAGGTGATTGAATATGATAGATATCAACCCGAATTTTATGAAGATACTAAAACATATATTTCCAAAAGAACCTCAAAAAAGAAAGTCAATAAAGGAATTGGTTTCTATAATAAAAATAATTTTCTTATAAATGAAGTTGAAAAAAAATATGGAATAGAAAAAGAATTACTTTTATCTTTAATGGGGATTGAAACAAACTACGGAACGTATGTTGGTAAAATGGATATATTATCTTCATTGGCAACTTTAAGTTATGACAAAAGAAGAACAGAATTTTTTACTAAAGAACTTTTAATTCTTTTAAAACTTATCGACACTAATCGAATAGATTATAAAACCCTTTATGGCTCATGGGCAGGTGCATTTGGTTTTTTTCAATTTATGCCTTCAACAATAAATAATTATGCAATCGATTATAATAAGGACAATTATATTGATCTTAAAAACTCAAATGATGCATATGCTTCTGCTGCTAATTATCTAAACAACATGGGATGGAAAAAAGACTCTCATTGTTTTTATAAAATAGATTTAAATAAAAATATTTCAAAAAAATATTTAAATGTATCAGCAAAAAAATTAACCAATAAAAAAAAATTAAAATATTTTAAAAAATATATTAAAAATTTTAATCAACTAGATTTTCTAGATGAGACGTTAAAAGTTGCTATTATCACTCCAGATAAAGATATTATCCCTGATGCTCAAACATTATCACCAGCATATATAGTTTTTGATAACTACGAAATTATACTAAAATGGAATAGATCATTACGATTTGCATTAGCAGTCTGTACATTAAAAAATAAAATTAAAAATGAATTATAAATTAATTATTCTAATCTTTTTTAGTTTTTTTCTTTTTAGTTGTGAAAATTCAATTGTTAATAAATCTAAAACAAAAAATTTTAAATTAGAAAAAAAATATAAAAATTCAGGATTTGCATTAATTTATGATAGCAATTTGAATGATATAAAAGAATTAGAGACAAGATCTTTGAATATTTATCATAAATCATTGAAAAAGAAGTCGATAGTTAAAATTACTAATCCTGAAAATGGTAAATATTTAATAGCTGAAGTTAAATCTAATAAGGTTAAATTTTCTCAGTTTTACAATTCTGTATTAAGTTTAAGAATAGCAGAAGAGTTAGAACTTAATTTTGAAGAGCCTTTTATAGAAATAATCTTAGTATCTAAAAACTCTACATTTATTGCAAAAAAAGCAAAAATGTTTGATGAGGAAAGAAGTGTGGCAGAAAAAGCTCCGGTTGATGGTATTCAAATTAATGATCTAAATATTGTAAAAAAGCAAAAAAAAATATTAACAAATAAGAGCTTTTCTTATTCAATAAAAATTGCAGATTTTTATTATAAAGATACAGCATTAATAATGAAAAACAGGATACAAAAGGAAACTTCTATAAGTAATTTGTCTGTAATTAGATTATCAGAAACGAAATATAGGGTATTAATAGGTCCTTTTAATGATATAAAAAGTTTAAAAGACTCATTTGAAAAAATGAAATCTTTTAATTTTGAAAATTTAGAAATTTTAAAAAATGTTTAAAAATTTTATTATTATTTTTTTTATAAATATATTCATTTATCAGGTAGCTCAAGCTAATATAGAAATAAAAGCTAGAACTGCCATATTGCAAGATTTTTTATCAGGAGAAATTTTATATGAAAAAGAACCTGATAGGTCCATTTACCCTGCATCAATGACTAAAATTATGACAAGTATAATTGCTTTTGATTTAATTAAATCTGGAGATCTAAGTTTAGACGAGAAATTTATAATTTCAGAAAAAGCTTGGAGATTGTCAACAGCAGGATTTTCCTCAATGTTTGTTATGGTTGGTGATAATGTTTCTGTAGAAAATTTACTTAAAGGGATAATTATAGCATCTGGGAATGATGCCTGTGTTGCTTTAGCAGAGGGAATAGCTGGAACTGAAGAGGAATTTGCTATTATGATGACCTCAAAGGCAAAAGAAATTGGTATGATAAATACAAATTTTGCTAATTCTTCAGGTTTAAATGATCCAGATAACTACTCAACAGTAAGAGACATAATGATGATGTCACATTATTTAATAAAAAAACATCCAGAATATTACGAGTGGTTTCGTGAAAAGGAATTCACCTGGGATAGGACAGGTGGTGACCCAATAACTCAAGGAAATAGAAATCCCTTATTGTATAAAAATATGGGTGCTGATGGTATTAAAACAGGCTATCTTGCAGTTGAAAGATATTCATTGGCATCATCACTAGTACGAAAAGGTAGAAGATTGATAGCAGTGGGTAGTGGGTTTGAGACAAAAAATTCCAGATCAAAAGAGAGTTCTAGACTTTTAACCTATGGTCTAACAAATTTTGATTTAGTGGAAATTTCAAAATCAAAAAAGCCAATAGATAGTGTAGATGTTTGGCTTGGAAAAGACAATTTTGTTAAAGTTTACACAAATGAAGATATTTATAGAACAATTAAAAAGGGTCAAAAGAAAAAACTTAAAATTAAAATGTTTTATACTGGCCCAATAGAGGCCCCAATAAAAAAAGACCAAATAGTTGCAAAATTAAGAATTATCTATGACGAAGAGCAAATTGGTGAATATGATTTATTAGCAATAAAAGAGGTAAAAAAGGTAAATATTTTTTCTAGATTAATGAAATCCTTAAATTATTTAATTTGGGGTGATGTCTAAAAAACCCGTAATTGTTTTTGAAGGTATAGAAGGTAGTGGTAAAAGTTATCACATTTCAAATGTATCTAAATATTTAAAGAAAAGAAATATTGATCATATTAAAATACGTGAACCAGGTGGTACTTTAAATGGTGAAAAAATTAGAAAACTTATTTTAAATAATAAATCAAGCTTTAATAAATATACTGATCTGTTGTTATATTTAGCAGCCAGAAGTGAAAATATGAGTTTATTAAGAAAAAATTACAAAAAAAAAATAATTTTAATTGATAGATTTGTTGATTCAACAGTAGCCTATCAACATTTTGGTTTGGGGGTAAATATTAAATTAATTAACATAATAAATGAATATCTTTTGAAAGGTATTAAGATTGATTTTACCTTTTTAAACATTGTTAGTAAAAAAAATATGATTAAAAGACTTAAATTAAGAAAATCACTAAATAGATATGATAAATTTAATAATAATTTTTATAATAAAGTACAAAATGGTTTTTTAAAATTATTAAGAAAGAATAAAAAAAAATATTTAAAGGTCAACTCAAATTTAGATATAGAAATAAATAGATCATTAATAATTGAAAAAATTGATAAACTTATATGATTAACCTTGAACCTATTAAACAAACTAAATTATTTGGTTTGAACCAATATATTAATGAATTAATTCAATTATTTAATACCAATAAATTACCCAATAAAATTTTATTAAGTGGACAAAAGGGTTCTGGTAAAGCAACTTTGGCATATCATTTTATTAACTACGTTTTATCTAGGGGTGAAGAATTTGAATATGATACTAATAATTATGAGATTGATGATAAAAGTACAACATTTAAAACAATACTTAATAGATCAAATCCAAATTTTATTTTAATTGATATAGATTTAGAAAAAAAATTCATAGACTTAAATCAAATAAGAGAATTAATTTCTAAATTAAACAAATCTTCTTTTAATCAAAAAAAAAGATTTATCTTAATTGATAATATAGAGTTTTTGAATGCAAATTCTATAAATGCCTTACTTAAAATATTGGAGGAACCTTCAGCTAATGTTCATTTTATTTTGATAAATAATAATAAAAGGATTTTACCAACACTTTTATCAAGATGTATAAATTTAAGAATTTCCTTATCAAATAATCAAAGCTTAGAAATCGTAAATAAATTATTTGACTCAAACTTGGATGAAATAATAAATAATGAACTAATTAACTATTATTCAACACCCGGTTATATTTGTAATTTAATATTATTTGCAAAAAAAAATGAATATGATTTAAGTCAATTAAACTTGAAACAATTTTTAAAATTAATTATTAAAGATAATCATTATAAGAAAAATGTTTTAACAAAATATTTTATTTTTGATTTGATTGAGCTTTATTTTAGTAGAGTAAATTTTTCTATTTCTAAAAATATAAATAAAGAATATAGTCGTTTTTTAAAAAAAATATCCAATTCAATAAAATTTAACCTTGATGAAGAGTCTTTATTTATGGAATTTGAGGATAAAATCTTAGATGGATAAAAATTTTTATATAACTACACCAATTTATTATCCATCTGCCAAACCACACATGGGTCATGCATACTCTAGTATCATTGCAGATTTTTTTGCAAGATTTAAAAGAATAGATGGTTTTAATGTTAATTTTTTAACAGGCACCGATGAGCATGGATTAAAAATACAAAGGGCAGCTGAAAAAAGAGGTATTGAAACTCTAAAATTTTGTGACGAGATAAGTCAAACTTTCAGAGATTTATCAAAAACCTTAAATTTGACTAATACAGATTTTATAAGAACTACAGAGGAAAGACACAAATTATCAGTACAGAATTTATGGACCGAGTTAAAAAAAAATGAAGATATTTATTTATCTAAATACTCTGGATGGTATTCAGTGTCTGACGAAGCCTTTTATACTGAGGAAGAAATTGAAGAAAAAGATGGAAAAAAAATTGCAATATCTTCAAAATCAATAGTTGAATGGGTAGATGAAGAGTCATATTTTTTCAAACTTTCTAAATGGGAAAAACCTTTGCTCGATTTTTATAAAAAAAATCCAAATTTTATTAGTCCTCCAGCAAGAAAAAATGAAGTTATTAGCTTTGTTAAAAGTGGTTTAAAAGATCTCTCTATTAGTAGAAAAAGTTTTTCTTGGGGAATACCAGTTCCAGATGATAAAGAACATGTAATTTATGTTTGGCTTGACGCTCTAACGAATTATTTAAGTGCTTTAAATTATCCAAATTTGACTGATCCACTTTTTAAAAAATTTTGGCCAGCATCAATACACTTAATTGGAAAAGACATATTGAGATTTCATGCTATATATTGGCCTGCATTTTTATTAGCTGCTAAAATACCCCTTCCAAAAAAAGTTTATGGACATGGCTGGATCCTTTCTGCAGATGAAAAAATGTCAAAATCTAAAGGCAATATATTAGATCCTATAGAAATAATTAAAAAATATGGTCTTGATCCATTGAGATACTATTTAATAAAAGAAGTATCATTTGGTAACGATGGAAATATATCTGAAGACAGATTAGAAGATTGTATAAATAGTGATTTAGCAAATAATTTTGGTAATCTATGCCAAAGAGTAACAGCTTTTGCAGATAAAAACTGTGACGGAAAAATTCCAAATGATATTAAATTTAATAATGATGATTTAAAAATTTTGGATAAATTTAGCTTAAATTTAGATCTGATAAGAGAAAAAATTGATAATCAAGATATAAATTTTTATATTAATTTTATTGTAAATACTTTGTTTGAGACGAATAAATATTTTAATGACCAAGAACCATGGAAGAAAAAAGATGACCATATAAGACTCAATACAATTGTATATACAACATTAGAAATCGTAAGAAAAATTAGCTATATGCTTTATCCTATAATTCCTGAATCAGTCCTAAAAGCATTAAAAATTTTCAATATTACTGAAGATCAGATTAATTTCTCTACACTCAATAATCATAATTACTTAAAACCTAATAATAGTTTAAATAAGATAGATATTCTTTTTAAAAAAATAGAAAAAAAAGATGATTGATTCGCATTGTCATTTAGATCATGAACCACTTTTAAGCAATTTGACCGAGGTAATTAAAAGGTCAAAAGAAGTTGGTATTAAAAAAATATTAACAATATGCACAACTTTGGATAGTTTTATTAAAATTAAGGAAATTGTAAAAAAAGATAAAATTATTTTTGGGACTTATGGTATTCACCCTCATGAAGTTAAAAATAATAATGTTTCATGCGATTTAATTAAAAAAGAAATCAAAGGAAACCAAAAAATTATTGGAATCGGAGAAACAGGTCTAGACTTTTATTACAATCATAGTGACAAACATGATCAAATCAAAAGTCTTGAAATGCATATAGAGTCATCTATAGATTTAAATATACCTTTAATAATTCATTCTAGAAATGCAGAAAGAGAAACATTGGAAATTTTTAAAAATTATAAAAAAAATAACTTAAAAATTTTAATGCATTGTTTTACAGGAACAAAAAAATTTGCTG
>CERI01020808.1_pt1 | contig 13822 bp, 15 predicted proteins | sample 350261 | NCBI WGS metagenome assembly CERI01 (sample SAMEA2620979, study PRJEB7988) | marine metagenome | isolation source: saline water (ENVO:00002010), including
ACCAATCTCTTTAGCCATTTTAGATTTTGTTCTTACGTAAACTTGACTTGCTGGATTCTCCCCAACAAGTACTACTGCCAGACAAGGATTAGTTTTGTATAGTTCTACAAATTTTTTTACTTCTATTTGCGCCTCAGCACGAACTTCTGCTGCGATAATCTTTCCATCAATAATGGTTGCTGTCATAGTGTTCCTTAAATATATAAATTAAAACGGATGTAATCTTGAATAAATAACAAACATAAAACAAGAATGATAGGTGAAATATCAATACCACCAAGATTAGGTAATATACGCCTCACAGGATTTAATAGTGGATCAGTCAGTCTATTGGTTGCATATAAAATTGTCACAACAAGTCTATTTTGAGTATTTACTACATTAAAAGCAATTAACCAACTGAGAATAATATTTATAATTAATATGTAAAAATAGATATCAATGACTCTGTATAATAGTAGTAAAATAGGCTCCATATTTTTATGCTTCTAGTAAGTAATTGTCTAAAAAATGATCTAACCATAAATTAATTTTTTTTCCATGTTTTATTCGTAAATTTAGCTGTTTTATTCGAGTTTGAGCTCCTGGCTCTTTTAATTTATAAGCGGCATAGTAGAGCCATGCTAAATGCATTCTTAAGTTAACTTCTGGATGAAATTGAATACCATAAGCATTTTGATATTGAAAAGCTTGCTGATGAAATTTAGTTCCATGTGCTAAAATCTTACATGAATTTGGAACGGTGAAACCCTCATTGTGCCACTGAAAAAAAGTTTTTTGTTGTTGAAACATTTTCAATCCATCTGCGTTGGGAATAATATTAAAAAAACCAATTTCGTGAGATCTGTCAAAGGCTCTTTGAACTGTTCCTCCTAGATTATTAGCAAGCATTTGTGCTCCAAGACAGATTCCTAAAAAAGGTTTTTTAGAATCTAGTGCAACACTAATCCAATCTGTCTCATATTTGATTGAATCATTGTTATCATTGGCACTCATAGGACCACCATAAATAATTGCTAGATCATGGTTATCCATATTTTCAGGAAGTTTGTCACCTAATGTAGGTTTTCTAACATCTATTTTATAGCCTCGTTGTTTTAACTTAAGGCCTACATCTCCTGTAGATGAACGTTTTTGGTGTAAAATAATTAATGCAGTTTTATCTCTACTCATAACTTTGATTTAGCGAAAAGCTACATTGCACTTAGACCGCCATCAAGTACTATTTCTGCACCAGTCATAAATTTTGACTCGTCAGAGGCTAAATATAAAACAGCGTAAGCCACGTCATCAGTGTCACCTATTTTTTTTATAGGAATCTGACGTGAAAGTTTTTCAATTGCTTCTTTGTCTCCAAAAGCTTGTTTCATTGGATCCAAGATTGGCGTATTAACAAAAGCGGGGTGTACAGAATTACATCTCACATCAATGTCTTTTTTGCCACAGTAGAGAGCTATAGATTTACTTAAGTGTCTCACTCCTGCTTTTGAGGAATTATATGCTGCAGTATTCCAACCTGCCACGATACCAGAAATTGATGAAATATTTATAATCGATCCTTTCCCACTATTTGCCATATATGGTAATGCATATTTACATCCTAGAAAAACTCCATCTAAATTAACTTCATGTACTTTTTTCCAAACCTCAAATGAAGTTGAGACAATATCTGCACCTATTGATATACCAGCACTGTTAAGTAAAACATTGATGCCATCATACTCATCCGTTACCGTGTTTAGTACATTCTGCCAATTTTTTTCACTAGTAACATCAAGCTCTTTAAAACTACAAAAATCTCTATATTTAGCATCAATAAGATCGGGTATTAGGTCTAAAGATTTAATGTCTTTATCAGTAAATATAACTCTAGCACCTTCTTCTAAAAGAAGCTTTCCGCTTGCCAAACCTAGCCCAGATGCTCCACCAGTAATTAGTGCAACTTTATCTTTAACTCTATTCATAATAATTAATTAGTTGTTGTCTTGACCCACGCATTGGCACTACTACTTTGCATTGAACTCGCATAACACTCGTCCATGTTATGAAGCCTTGCTCCCTTTTGTCCAATTACTAGTAAGTTATTATTTGTAGCCTCAACGATTGCATTATTTCCTAGTCTATCTTGACGAATACATGTTGAAATACTTCTATCATTATTAAAATCTACAATTGTAATCACTCCACCTAATCCAGATATAGCAATATTGTCATTTGTAAGTTTTATAGCGCTGGTTAAAGTATTCTTAACTCCATTGTTATAGTTTTTAAATTCAAAATTATTTTTATCTGTTAGTTTTGCAGTAATAATATTACCTGACATCCCAATAAGAATAAGTTCATTATCAGCCATTAATAGTGCTGACCATAGCGAACCACTATAACCAGTTTCAAATGTGGTCCATGTTTCACCTTTATCTGATGAATAATAAAATAAGCCTAATTCTCCAGCCACATAGACATTATTGTCTTTAGTTAATACATAGTTTAGATGTGGTTGAAATTCATCTTCTGTAACGTAAAATTCATTCCACGTAACACCACCATCAGATGTTTGTAGTGATTTAGCAAATGCTCCAACAGCTATACCAACTCTATTATTGAACATAGATATAGACAAAAGTGGAGCATCAAAAATTTCATCTTCATATTGGATTGACCAATTTTCTCCTCGATCAACTGTTTTCAAAATATAAGCATCATGCCCAGTTGCCCAACAACTCATTTCATTAACACAACTAATGTCAGTAAGAGTCTTAGTTGTAGGCACAGATGCTTGTTCCCAAGTATTACCTAAGTCATCTGAGTAAATAATGATTCCATGAATACCTACACCAATTATTCTGGAGCCTGCTTTGTCAACTGCATTGATGAGAGTTTTACTATATTTATTAGAGTTAGCCGCAAAGCCAGTATCTAAATTAAAATTAGCTGCACTAACTATAGTTAAGGTTAGAGTAAATACAGATGAAATTAGAAATGTAAGAAAGGGCATGAATCTGAAACTTTAGTTAATTAAATGCGCAGTTTACTTTACTTTATTTATTTTAAAAGAAAAAAAAGGCCCAGAATGTATGGTTTTTTTTAGTAAAATTTTCAATTAAGTAGCCTAATAACTCATTTAAAATGTCTTTTTTTTATAGATTTAATTAAAGCATCTTCATTTGGTTTGGATGCAATATATACCGACATAAAACTTTTTTGAATGAAAGGTGCCGCAACTCTCTCACTAATACAATAAATATTTATATTCTTTGCATAACGCAAACAGCTATATCTAGATGAAAGATTTAAAAATGTATCTGTAGCTAGTTTTGACAAAAATGTTGCTCCAGATATGTTCCCTAATTGTAAATTCTTTATTATTTTTTTTTGAAATTTTGAAACTGGGATTGTTTTGTAGATTATTTTTGTTTGAAAGCTAATTTGATAATTATTAATTTTTTTTAAAAAATCTTTATTAATAATATTACTACACAAATAAACAAATTTTTGATTTTTAAATTTAGTTGTATCAATTTTTCTTATTAATGTATCACTATCATTAAGAGTTAATTTTATTTTTTTACACCCCGCTCTTATTAATGCCTGTTTCACTTTATAGCCAATAACTAAAATATTAGCATCGCGGAAATTTTTAATTTGCTTACTTTTAATCAAACTTTTGACTGAATGAATGCTTGGAAATATATAATAATTATCTTTATCGTAATAAATTTTTTTTTTTAAATATTTAATTTTATATAAACTTTCTAAGCAAGTTTTATACCCTTTTGAATTTAGGATACTTTTTAAGTTTTTAGATTGTTCTTTAGGGCGAGTAATTAAAATCATCTTTTAGGATATCCAATTTTTTAATATAATCATGTCCGACTTCATCAATAGTCATATCACCAACTTCCCTAGCTAACTTATTTGAATCTTCTAGTTTTCCATGAACCTCATTAAAATATTTTTCTCTTCCATTATGACTAAATAATTCAACCTTGATATTAAATTCTTTTTTATGATTAATACTCGCAAGAACACCTATAGGACTATTACAGTTTGCCTGTAATGTTGCTAGTACAGTTCTTTCAGCTAATCCAATAATTGACGAGTTTTTATCATTAGTTTTTGAGATACGATTAATTAATTCACTATCTTCATCTAAAGTTTGTAGTCCTATAGCTGCTTGACAAGCAGGTGGTAAAATTTCATCAGTTGAAAAAATTTGCGATACTCTATTTTCAAGATTTAGCCGTTTTATACCTCCATATCCAAGTATCAAAGCATCATATTGACCGCTGCTAAATTTTTTAATTCTTGTGTCAACGTTACCCCTAATTAGCTTTATACAGAGATCTGTTCTGGTATTAAGTACTTGTGATCTTCTTCTTATGGAGCTTGTTCCTATTATAGATTTTTTAGTAAGATCTAGTAATTGATGTTTTTTATTACTAATTAAAACTTCTCTCACATCACCTCGCTTAAGCCATGCAGAAACTTTTAAACCCTTTGTCATTATAGTTGGCATATCTTTCATAGAATGTACGGCCACATCTATTTCTCTATCTATTAGCATTTGCTCTATCTCTTTTACAAACAGGCCTTTGCCACCTATTAAGTCTAAACGATCTTTTTGATTTACATCACCTGAAGTGATCACAGGTTTAATTTCAATATTTTCTCTAATAAAATCAGTATTTTCTATTAAAAAAGCGTCTATAAACTCGTTAGTTTGAGCCAAAGCCATTCTACTATTTCTTGATCCAACAATTAATTTTTTTTCTTTATTCATTAATATTTATTATAAATAATTTTTGACTTATTAGATCAGTTTTTTAAGGCTATCTGTGTATATTACTTTATAATTTATAGGAGAATTTAGATAAATCTCGAGTTTTTTTTAATATTATTAATTATGAACAAAAATAGAATAGTTTTAGGAATAGAATCAAGTTGCGATGAAACCTCAGTTTCAATTGTAAGGGAAAAATCATCCTCTGATCAAGAAATTCTGTCGAATATAGTTAACTCTCAAATAAAACTACATGAGAAAAATGGTGGTGTAATACCTGAAATAGCAGCAAGATCGCACTCAATGATAATTGACCAACTAATTGAAAGGTCTCTAACAAAAGCTAAGATAAAATTAAACCAAGTAGATGCTGTTGCTGCAACTGCTGGTCCTGGACTATTGGGTGGGTTAATTGTAGGTGTTGTTGCTGCAAAAACCTTAGCTTCTGTTTTAAAAAAACCTTTTATTGCTATCAACCATCTAGAAGGGCATGCACTTTCAGCAAAACTGGAGCATCAAATTGAATATCCATATTTATTATTACTAGTTTCTGGTGGGCATACTGAGTTTACCATAATAAAGAGTTTTAATGATTATAAAAGAATTGGAACAACATTAGATGATGCGTTAGGTGAAGCATTTGATAAAAGTGCAAGAGTATTAGGTTTAAAATATCCTGGTGGCCCCGAAATAGAAAAATATGCATTACAAGGTGATGAAAATAAATATATTTTTCCAAAACCTATTATAAATCAAAAAAACTGTCACTTTTCTTTTTCTGGATTGAAAACAGCGGTAGCTCAAAAAGTAGCTGGGCATAAAAAAATAAATAAAAAATTTAAAAACGATGTCGCTGCATCTTTTCAAAAAACTATATGTGATATTTTAGAAGTAAAAACTAAAAATGCTATTAATGAATTTAAGAAAATTTACCCAAATAAAAAAGTGTCTATAGTTGTTGCTGGTGGAGTCGCAGCCAATCAAAAAATAAAAAAAATATTTTTTAATATTGGAAAAGAAAATGATTGTAATATTTTTTTTCCTTCACTTTATTTATGTACTGATAATGCTGCAATGATTGCCTACGCAGGCCTTGAAAGACTTAAAAGAAAAAAAACTAACAGTCTCACATTCGCACCTAAACCAAGATGGCCATTAGATAAAGATGCTGTTTTTTTAAAAGGCAAAAGAATTGATGTCTAATAATCGAGCTATAGGAATTTTGGGTGCAGGAGCTTGGGGCACAACTATTGCTCAACTATTAAGTAAAAAAAATTCAAATGTTTTATTGTGGGCAAAAGAAGTTCAGGTAAAAAAAGATATCGAAGAAACTAGAGTTAATAAAACTTTTTTAGATAAAGTTAAGCTTAATAAATCACTAAAAATAACTAACTCCTTGAAGGATTTAGATAAAATAGAAGTGCTTTTTATTGTCGTTCCTACTCAATATATTCAAGCAACCCTGAAACCTCTAAAAAAAATACTTAAAAGAAATTGTATTTTGGTCAATTGTGCAAAAGGTATTGATATAAAATCAACATTTTTAATAAGTGAAGTTATAAATAAAATATTTCCAAGTAATAAATTGGCGATTATGTCAGGGCCAAACTTTGCACTAGAGATTGCATTAGAAAAGCCTACAGCTTCACTTATTGCAGCGCCAAAAATATCTGATGCTAAATTCGTGGCAAATTTAATAAGCTCTAAAACATTCCGACCATACCTATCAAATGATATAATTGGTGCTCAAATTTGTGGTGCTATGAAAAATATTTATGCAATTGGCTGCGGTATTATAGTTGGTAAAAATTTTGGTGAAAATGCAGTAGCCTCTGTAATTTCAAGAAGTTTTTCGGAAATAATGGCTGTTGGTAAAAAATTAGGTGCTCAACCAGAGACACTTTCGGGTTTATCTGGTTTAGGTGATTTATTTCTTACTTGCTCTTCAAAAAAATCAAGAAATTTTTCTCTTGGTTTTGATTTAGCAAAAGGAAAAAAATTAAAAAACATATTAAAAGATAAAAAAACGATTGCAGAAGGTGCCTATACAGTTAAAGCCATAAAAAAATTGGGAGTAAAATTAAAATTATCGTTACCGCTCAATGACGCTATATATAAAATCTTATACCAAGATAGAGATATTAATAAAACAATCAGTGAATTATTAAATCGACCAATAATTAAGGAGAATTAAAATGGAATATTGGCTAATGAAATCTGAACCAAGTACATGGTCTTGGGAACAACAGGTTAAAGTTGGATCTAAAGGAGAAGGATGGGATGGAGTAAGAAATTATCAAGCATCTAATAATATGAAGAAAATGAAAAAAGGTGATTTGTGTTTTTTTTATCACTCTGTAAAAGAGCGTGACATTATTGGCATAGTTAAAGTAAAAAAAGAATATCATCCAGACCCTACAGATAAAAGTGAGCGTTTTGGAATGGTGACTGTAGTGGCAGTAAAACCACTAAAAAACAAAGTAAATCTTGATCAGATAAAAGATGATAAAAGACTTAATCATTTAGCTTTGGTAAGACAATCTAGACTTTCGGTTATGCCTATAGATGCTAAGTCATGGAAGATCATTTGCAATTTGGGTGGGATTAAATAAGATATTTTTCATGTCGGATAATAAAATTTTTAAAGTAAGTGAAGAGTGGTCAACAGATGCTTTAATTAATGCAGAGCAATATGAGTCTGATTATTCAAAGTCTTTTAATAATAATGAAGAATTTTGGAAAGAGCAGGGTAATCGTATTGATTGGATCACTCCTTATACCAAAGTCAAAGATGTTTCATATCAACAAAAAGATTTTAAAATAAAATGGTATTATGATGGTGAGTTAAATGCCTCAGCAAACTGTATTGATAGACATTTAGCTACTAAAGCAAATCAAACAGCTATTATTTGGGAAGGTGATGATCCATCCCAATCAAAACAAATTACGTATAAAGAATTACATGAAGAGGTTTGTAGATTAGCAAATGGCCTAAAATCACTTGGCGCTAAAAAAGGTGATCGTATAACAATTTATATGCCAATGATCCCAGAAGCTACTTATGCAATGCTAGCCTGTGCACGTATAGGCGCAATACACTCAGTGGTATTTGGTGGGTTTTCACCAGATGCACTTGCTGGTCGAATTAGTGATTGTGAGTCCGATATAATAATAACTGCAGATGAAGGCGTTAGAGGCAATAAAGCTATTCCACTAAAAGCAAATACTGATGCCGCAATGAATATTGCTGGTAACGTTAGACATTGTATCGTTGTTAAGCGAACTGGTAATAAAATTGATTGGAAAAAAGACAGAGATGTTTGGTATGAAGATTTAGTAAGCCAGTCTTCTTCTGATTGTGTACCAGAAGTAATGGCTGCAGAAGACCCTCTGTTTATACTTTATACTTCTGGATCAACTGGTAAACCTAAAGGTGTCTTACATACAACTGGTGGCTATATGGTTTATGCGTCAATGACACATGAACTTGTCTTTGACTATAAGCCTGGAGATATCTATTGGTGTACTGCAGATGTTGGTTGGGTCACTGGACATAGTTATATCGTCTATGGACCATTAGCTAATGGCTCTACCACACTAATGTTTGAGGGTGTACCTAACTATCCCGATGCTTCAAGGTTTTGGCAAGTAGTTGACAAACATAAAGTAAATATTTTTTATACCGCACCAACTGCATTAAGGGCCCTTATGCGTGAAGGTGACAGTCCAGTAACTAAAACTGATCGTTCGAGTTTAAAATTACTAGGCTCAGTTGGAGAGCCAATTAATCCTGAAGCTTGGTTGTGGTATTATAATGTAATTGGTGAAAAGAAGTGTCCTATTGTTGATACCTGGTGGCAAACTGAAACTGGTGGAATTCTAATCTCTGCATTACCAGGAGCAATTGATCAAAAACCAGGCTCAGCTACAAAACCGTTTTTTGGAATTAAGCCAGAAATTGTTGATGCAGATGGCAAAGTACTCGATGGTGCGTGTGAAGGATCTTTATGTCTAGCTGACTCTTGGCCTGGACAAATGCGATCAGTTTACGGCGATCATGAAAGATTTATAGCTACTTATTTTTCTCAGTTCGAAGGTAAATATTTTACAGGTGATGGATGTCGACGTGATGAAGATGGTTATTATTGGATCACTGGTAGAGTTGATGATGTTATAAATGTATCTGGACACAGAATGGGTACTGCGGAAGTAGAGTCAGCTTTAGTTGCTCATCCAAAAGTTAGTGAAGCTGCAGTTGTTGGCTATCCACATGATATTAAGGGACAGGGTATTTATGCCTACGTTACTCTCAATTCAGGTGAAATAAGTTCAGAAGACCTGTACAAAGAATTAATTGCTTGGGTAAGAAAAGAAATTGGACCCATTGCTTCCCCTGATTTAATTCAATGGGCTCCAGGATTACCAAAGACTCGTTCTGGTAAAATTATGCGCAGAATTTTAAGAAAGATTGCTGAAGACGATTATAGTAATCTTGGAGATACATCAACATTAGCCGATCCTACTGTTGTAGATGATCTAATTAATAATCGAATGAATAAATAGTTTAGAAGTCTGAAGTAATTCCTTTTTTTTCCCAATCACCAAATCTAGTTGGCTCAGGACCATCTTGTCCACCGATTTCTTTTTTCAGAATTTTTTTCTTTGAAGAATCTATTTCAGCTTTTTTTAAATTAGATTCTTTTTTTAAATCATCAGCTTCCACTTTTCATTTTCTCCAACAGTGCTTTTGCTAGCTTCTTAGATTTGCCAGGATATTTAATTTTAGCAACTTGATCAAAATTTGACAAATCATTATCTACTACAACAAAAGCAATCATACCCAAACCATAGTGAGGGGTACAATTATAAGCATAAATACCTGAAGTATTAAAAGTATATTCAGCATCAGTGTTTATTTTTGATTTGTATAGCTCAACACCATCTGGGACACCTTTTTTAGTAAAGGCAATATTATGCCCCTTGTCTACTGAGATCCACTTTACGGTATCGCCTGAATTAATATAGATAATGCTAGGATTAAAGACGTTACGGTCTTTATCAAGCTTATTTAGCATCTGTACTTCATAGGTTTCTGCAAACGCAGAAGTAATCAAAAGTAGAGTAAATGCAATAATGTAAGTTGTTATATTTTTCATAACTTTCTATATAATTCTAATTTATTAACCGTCAACAATTCAATGTCTCTAATAATAGATCAACGCATAGTAACACTGGATATTGCCAACGAATTTACATGTGGCAAAACGCCACTCAATGAAGTCATTGAAAATTTTTATAATACTAAGGTTGCTAAAGAAATTAAAAATAAAAGATCTGAGACAAAATTTATTTTATCTGCTTTATGCAGAAAGCTTTTTGAAATTGATAATATCATTGATCAATTAACCGATAAAAATATCTCACCCCGCAACATTATGGTTAGAAACTGTGTTCGTATTGCTCTCATTGAACTTATTGACTTAGATCGGCCTGCTTACGCAGTAATTAATTCTTGGGTAGAAATCGCAAAAAATAAAAAACGTTTAATGCACTTTAGTAAATTAATTAATGCGGTACTAAGAAAGTTTTTAAAAAATAATACTAAATCAAATTTAATCGTTGAAAAAAAAGTTCCAGGATGGTTATGGAACTCTTGGTCAAATACTTATGGTAAAATTGAGGCAAGCAAAATAATCGAAGCATCTTTAACAGAGCCTCCACTTGATATTAGTTACGTTGATCAAGAAAACAACTTTCTTCAATTGCAAAATACACTTCCAGGTAGTTTTAGATTAAAAAATCCAGGAAAAATAAATGAGATTGAAGGTTTCAAAGAAGGTAGGTGGTGGGTACAAGATGTAGGTGCAACGATTCCTGTAAATGTTTTAGGTGATATAAATAATAAGGAAGTACTTGATTTGTGTTCAGCTCCTGGAGGTAAAACAATGCAACTGTTAGCTAAAGGTGCAAATGTAACTTCTATTGAAATATCAAAAAAAAGAATTGGTACTATGCAAGAAAACTTTCAACGCACACAATTAAAACCAAAAATAATTTGTGCTGATATCTTAAAATGGACTTCTGATAAAAAATATGACTTTATTTTATTAGATGCACCTTGTTCTGCTACTGGAACAATTAGAAAAAACCCAGACCTAATCCATATAAAAGAGCAGCATGATTTAAAACAAAATATTCAGCTACAAAAGCTACTGCTACAGCGTGCAATTAGTTTTTTAAGTAGTACTGGCGTTTTAGTTTATTGTGTGTGTTCTCTAGAAATTGAGGAGGGTGAAGATCAAATTGAGGCTTTTTTGGCTGAAAATAGTACAATATCTCTTATGCCTATAGATGATAAAGAGTTCCCAGAATATAAACATTTTATTAATCCTCGTGGATATTTAAGAACATTGCCTCATTTACAAGTTGATGGAGGGATTGATGGGTTTTTTATCTCAAAGCTGTATAAAAAGTTTTAATGTCCTAATGCTTTTGGTATAAGAATACTAGCTTCATGACAAATAAGATTAAAGTTTCGCCATCAATTCTAGCTTCAGATTTTTCTAAATTAGGAGATGAAGTTGCCGCTATTGCAAAAGCAGGCGCTGACTATATTCATGTTGATGTAATGGATGGTCACTTTGTTCCAAATATATCTATGGGACCAAGTATTGTAAAATCTGTAAGGAACAAAACTTCAATTCCATTTGATGTTCATCTTATGATTGATCCTATTGAACCTTATATAGATGATTTTATAAAAGCTGGTGCAGACATTATATCTATTCATCCAGAAGCAAATGACAATATTGAAAAATGTATTGATAAAATAAAATCTAATAATGTTAAAGCTGGACTAGCAATTAATCCCGATACAAATTGGGAAGTCGTAATACCATTTTTAGATAAGCTAGACATGATTGTTGTAATGAGTGTACATCCAGGATTTGGTGGCCAAAAATTTATCCCATCTGCTCTAGAAAAATTAAAATTACTTAGAAAAAAAATCGATGAAACACATCCTCATATCGAATTAGAAATAGATGGTGGGGTAAATTTTGATAATATTGAATCTATTCTAAAAGCAGGTGCAAACGTAATTGTTGCTGGCACTACTACATTCACTGGCGGTGAAATAGAATATGCAAACAATATATCTAAATTAAGAGGTTAGTTAATTTTGGATATAAAAATTAAGTCAGCTTTAATATCTGTTTCAGATAAATCTGGTTTAGATGTCGTTGTTAAAAAACTGCATAAGCAAAGTGTGAAACTAATATCTACTGGTGGAACTGCTCAGTTTATTAGTGATATGAATATTCCAGTAATAGATGTGAGTGAAGTCACAAAATTTCCTGAAATGATGGGTGGAAGAGTAAAAACTTTGCATCCTAATATTCATGGGGGATTGCTTGCAGCAAGAGATAATAGAGATCATACAGCATCACAAGATCAGTATAATATTGAAGACATTGATTTATTAATTGTTAACCTGTATCCATTTGAAAACACCGTAAACTCAAAAGCTAATAAGGATGAATGTATTGAAAATATTGATATTGGTGGACCTGCAATGCTTCGTTCTGCCTCAAAAAACTATAAATTTGTGTGTGTAATAAGTGATGTTTCTGACTACTCAAATTTAATTAACGAATTAGATAAAAATAATGGGAAGACTACATTAAATTTTAGAAATAATTGTGCTGCTAAAACATTTGAGAGAACTGCACATTATGATGGTGTAATTAGTAATTGGTTTAAGCGAGACTCTAATAGCTTTAAAGAAAAATTTATTGCACCAGCAGTTCTAAGTAAAACACTTCGTTATGGTGAAAACCCTCATCAAGATGCAAGTATCTATAAAAATTCATTATATAATTCTGGTATTCCCAGTGCTCATTTAATTCAAGGTAAAGATCTAAGTTATAATAACTTAAATGATGCAGATGCAGCTTTGCAATTAATTAAAGAGTTTGATCCAGCTGAAAGTAACACTGTTGCTATAATTAAGCATGCAAACCCATGTGGAGTTGCTAGTGGCTCTACATTATTAGAAGCATATAATAAAGCTTTTGCATGTGACACTTCTAGTGCATTTGGAGGCATCATTGTATTAAATCAAGCATTAGATGCAGATACAGCTAAAACAATAATTAAAATATTTACAGAAGTAATTATTGCACCATCAATTACAGACGATGCTAAAAAAATTATTGCTTCCAAGAAAAACTTAAGATTACTTATTTTAGAGAATATATTTGATAACTCTGTTTCACATAGCTTTAAAAGTATAGAAGGTGGAGTACTTTATCAAACTCATGATAACCATAAGTTAAGTAGCTTTGACTTAAATGTAGTTACTAAAACTCAACCAACATCAAGTGAAACTGAAGATATGTTGTTTGCGTTTAAAGTATGCAAACACGTAAAATCAAATGCTATCGTCTATGTAAAAAATAAAAAGACTATCGGTATTGGAGCTGGACAAATGAGTAGAGTCAATAGTGCAAGAATTGCTGTAGCAAAAAACAATGAAATGAAAGATTGTGAATTAGAGGAAAGTTCTCTTAAAGGTTGCACAGTTGCTTCTGATGCTTTTTTTCCTTTTCCAGATGGTCTTTTAGTAGCAATAGAATCTGGTGCTACCTCGGTAATTCAACCTGGTGGCTCTATGAATGACCAAGATGTGATTGATGCTGCTAATAATGCTGGAATTACAATGACTTTTTCAGGTGTTCGTCACTTTAAACACTAGTTTGACTTAGTAGTTATTTTTTTAATTAAGCCAAATATTAATAATGTCAACATTCCAATAACTGTAATCCATTTAAATGATGTAATAGTACTTGCTATCATTACCTGTGCTTCATTTAAATTTAGAAATGTAATATTCATATAAACAATATTAATGTTTTCAAAAATATCCAATATAAAGACTGTAATAGGTAAAAATAAAATTAATTTATTGTTTTTAAAGAGTGTTACATAAGCACCTAACATTAAAGATGTATACAAAATTGGATAAATGGTATCAATTACCAA
>CERI01117649.1_pt1 | contig 13822 bp, 15 predicted proteins | sample 350261 | NCBI WGS metagenome assembly CERI01 (sample SAMEA2620979, study PRJEB7988) | marine metagenome | isolation source: saline water (ENVO:00002010), including
GGAGAATGTGAATCAAGATTAATAACAATAGAAAATACTACTCCAGAAGAAGATAGATTAATCGCACAAATTATTAATCAAAATATTGTTGATAAAACTATCACCAAAAAAGATAATATTATGACAACTGTTCCTAAAATTCAAAAATCACTAAAATCTTTCTCTCCCAGTATAAATAAGCGTCTGGTTACTATTAAAAGGGATATAAAGAATTCTGATATTTTTGGTTGTGGTATGGAAAATTATTTATTACCAGAAACTACAAATAAACATACTCGTTGGGATGATGAAGGAAATGTAATTGACATAAAAAATAAGATAACATCTTTAAAAGTCAAAGTAGGAACTAAAGCAAATGGTGAGCCAATATGTGCAGATTATACCTCTAAGAAAGCTCAAAAAATTTTACTTGATAATTTACGAAGTGCTGCAACTAGTTTTGATTGTAGTAAAGTAATAACCCCATTGCAAATAGTTGCAAATTGTTGGTTCAATACAATGTTCGTTACATTTTTTATAAGTGATAAAGGACGCAAATTTTTTAGATTTTTTAGACAACTTATGATAGAAGGGAAACAAGAGAATGGTGTTTCTATTACACCACAGGAATTAGCTCAATCATTTTTCTTATTAAATGCTTGTATAGAAGCTAGTTATAATCAAAATTTAAAACAAAGGTCTTTAGCTTTGGCTCTAGATACCAATAATATAATTATGAGAATAAGTGATATTTTTAAAAAAATAAATACTGATAAAAAATATCAGGAGTGGTTAGTTTATGATGAAGAGGGTGGAAATCCCCTTAGATTTTATCAAGGAATTATAAACTATTTAGGTAATAAATCTATTAAATTACTTGAAATTACTGGGGCAGATATAGATGATATTAACTACAAAATAAAAAAAAGCAATATTCCTGATATTGTTATTATTGGATTAGATGATACGGAATCAGGGTCTGTTAAAAATAAACAAATGGAATTCACTGCTGCTGGTCATAAATATGTTTTAGATTCTGTTATTATACGTGATATAATGGGTGGACATTTTTGCTGTGTTATTACATGTAATGGTGAAGAATATGGTTTCGACGGCGCGAGTCTATCAAGAATGTCAAAATTTGATTGGAAAAAATTATTAAACAAAAATGTTAAATGGACATTCGAAGGATCTTTACGATGGAACAATGAACCAATTAAATGGAATTTTAGGAGTGGTTACCAATATCTTTTTTATTATAGAGTAAATTAAACCCCTAAGATTGTATTTATTTTTTCTAATCTTTCAATAGTTTTATTTAGATTGCTTTTAGTTTCTATTCCATTAAATAAATAGTCTGTTTTTGGAGATATTTCGTTTTTCTTGACTTCTTTATAAACAATATTAATATTTTTCATTACTTTATCTATATGATTTTTATTACTAACAATATCAACAGATAGATCCGTTGATTCTGTTAATAATGATACAGCAAAATATAATATATATTTTCTACGTCTTTTGACTCCTGGAGTATATTTAATGCTAAAAATTTTTATCAAGGCTTCTAAAATTTTAGTTATCATAGGATTATTATTTATCTTTCCTTGTAGTAGTATTACATCCCATATAATCCATATAGCGTCCATTTGATATTTATCATTGACTGGTGCAAAACTGCGCCTCGCACAAATACATTTATCTTTATTAGTTTTACAAACTTTTTCATATTCTATCAACCATTCTATCCAATAACAGGCGCTTACAGAATTTTTTGAAGCAGAACTTAGATGATAAGCTAGTTCATTTACCGAAATAAAAAGTTCTTTTGGATCTTCTGACTTAAAAATATTTTCACAACATCTAACATTTGGAGCTTTCAATTTAGAGGCTAGATTAGCCATATCGAATTCATCGCGTTTTTTTATTTTAATGGGAGTAAATGTGTGTTTTTTCCGAGATAAACATAGTATTGAAATAATCTCAGCAAAAATAGTCCTAATTTTTATGTTATTTCGCAATCTTAGATCGCTGTCTTCGTAACCAGAACAAATAATTTTTTTAAAATTATCAAACCGCATAGATATATATATAGGTAATTTAGGGTTTCCTAAATGAATATATCGTGAAATATAATCTATAATAATTTCCCATAACTCACTATAATGTCCAGAACAGATTAGTTCAGCGGCCCAATAACAGGCAGGTTCTATTTTGCTGGATGATAAACATGATGTTAGTTCTTTTCTAACTTTGTTTTTTTCAAATTTAGAAAAAGTAATTTTCTTAAAATCTGCTTTATCTCTTTTATCATTTATTTCATAGTTCATATACTAACTTTCATACAAAAAATATAACTGTAATACATATACAATGGTTAAAAGATCGTTTTTGGGAAGATATTTAAAAAAACTTCATATTTGGGAAATAATATTTTATTTAATACTTGTTATAGTCACTTGCCTTTTAGTAAGCAGTGTTTTATGTAAAAACAATGTTACTGAGGGTTTTGAAAAAACTACAGAATTTATTATCAAAAAAGGACCTGAAATATATGATGAATTTTATGGAAATATATATGATGATTTAGTGTTTAGTAAAATTAAAAATGATTTTGAAGTTGGAACGATTATTAATAAAACCCAACCAACTAATGCTAGTAGAATTTTAGATGTTGGATCAGGAACAGGGCATCATGTTGCTGCTTTTGAAGAAAATGGATATAATGCTACTGGTATAGATATCTCTCCATCAATGGTAAAAAAAGCTAAGGAATCTTATCCAGGTAAATCTTATATGGTTGGAGATGTTACAAAAGCAATGACTTTTCCTGCCCAATCATTTACTCATATTACTTGTTTATATTTCACAATTTATTACATAAAAAATAAGCGTGGATTCTTTAGAAATTGTTTTGAATGGCTTATGCCTGGTGGTTATTTAATATTACATTTAGTTGATAAAGATAAGTTTGATCCAATTATACCTGCTGGAGATCCTTTCAATATTATCTCTCCTCAACGTTATGCAAAAGACAGAATTACATCAACTGTCGTGAAATTTGATAATATGGACTATAAGGCTAATTTTGAAATGTTACCTAATGGCACAACAGCATTGATGAAAGAGGTATTTAAAAATACCAAGAATGGAGATGTAAGACAAAATAATCATGAACTTTATATGCCTTCTCAAGCCACCATTCTAGGGATGGCAAAAGATGTAGGATTTATTATGGTAGGACAAATAGATATGATTAAATGTCAATACGATTCACAATATTTGTATATTCTTCAAAAACCAAATTAGTTTAATTTCACATATTATATTTTAATTTATATAACATGTGGTATATTGTTGGACATGTAATATGGTATTTAATTCTAGTATTAATTATATTATATATACTTTTAAAGGCTATTTTTAAGCTAAAATTTCATTTTTGGAGCATTCAACCCGTATTTCATATTTATGATATTCACCATTGGTTAAATCCATATAAATTAGTAGATCCTGAACTTCCTCAAATGAATAAGTATGTTAATATTATTGATATTAAAACAAAATCGATAGAAGATTTATCAGAGAAAGAAATTAATGTCTTTTGTAACTTTTTAAAAGAATATTATCTGCGAACTAAAGGAATGCAATATCTACCGGACGTAAAACATGTGATGGAATATCTTAAAGCATCTAATCATTCTTCCTTCATAAGTTTTTATACCGAACCAAAACTACTTTTTGATAAAGAACACATTATAACAGACAAAGATACTTTATCAGTAATCAGCGCCCGCCCTCTACATGTTTCTCTCAAAGGTATGGAAACATTTCCAACTTATTATGTAGATAATTTATGTGTTAAACCTTCTATGAGGAAAAAGGGAATAGCTCCAAAAATAATTCAGACTCTGTATTATGATATAAGACGAGGTAATCATAAAATTAAGAATTGTCTCTTTAAAAGAGAAGGAGAGATGACTGCAATAGTTCCACTTACTACTTTTGCTTGTAAATGTTATGATACAAAGTCGTGGGGTGATCCCAACAAACAACATGCGTCTATGCAATTAATAGAAATAGGTAACGATAATTTAACATTATTAGCAGAGTATATTTTTAATCAAAAAAATAAACTCAACTGTGTTATTCTACCAGAAATCACTAATATTGCAAAATTAATTAAAAATGAAAATATTTCAGTTTATGGAATTATAAACAATGATTCTCTTATATCTCTCTATCTTTTTAGAGATTCAGCAACAATTTATAAAGATGATAAAGCTTTAGATTTAGTTGGATCAATAAATTCTTGTCCAACTGTTGATATATTTATCAATGGATTTAAGACTGCTCTTTCTAGATGCTGTAAAAAATATGATACTTCATTAATTTTAATCGATGAATTAGGTGCGAATAATTTAATATCTTTGTATGCTAAAAATAATAATATGCTTTTACATTTTGAAAGTATAGCTGCATTCTTTTTTTATAATTATGTATCGTATACCATACCTCCTAATGAGTGTTTTATATTTTACTAAATTATCTTACATATTTGCCTACACGAGCAAAAGAATCAACTACAAATATAATAAATATTCCTAAAAAGGAATATAATATTAGTTCCTCTGTTACATGTCCTGTTTTTTCTTCTTGTTGTTCTTCTAAGAGATGAAGAATATGATCTAGTTTAGCCATTAATTCATCGCTTCCCAAATTGGTATTATTGCTCATTTTGGTATAATAAGGGGCATTAAGTTTATAATAATCTTCAGCTTGGCTACTTTCTAAGCCTGTATAGCCTTCAATAGTTACAGGAGCATCAGGGGTTTCAAATGGTTGGGGGACATGTGGATTCGGTTGGTCAGTTGTTCTCATACCAGTAGCAGATTGAGGCATAGAAGGAGGTTCATAATTACCCATATTTGTATTTGAAGATTCTGGTTTATCATGAATTTGGCTAATCATATTAGCGACATTATCCTTTTGTGAATTATATTTCTTTAGGGTTCTGTTCCTGCGTCGTTTATCTATTTGATTATTTGTAGAATTATCATTATCATATGGTGATGCATATAATGCTAAAGAATTCATTTGTCTATAAGAAAATAAGATATTATTATTTTTGAATGCTCCTCAAAAAATCTATTATTAGTATATAAGATGAAGATAACTTTACTTATCTTAATTATTATGGTTGGAATACTTTATATTAGACCTTACTCTCTTATATATTTATCAAGCACTGCGTTGGGAAAATTATTGTTACTGATTACTTTAGTTATAGCAGCGTGTCATAGCACTGTTTGTGGTCTATTGATGGCTATATTATTCATTTGTCTTCTAAATTTTGGAATATTTTATGAGCCTTTTACAAAAAATACTAGTGATAAAACAAATAATAATGGAACAAATTTAGATTCATATGATGACTACAAAACTCAAATAAAATTAAAAATTCCATTTCAAAAACAACATTGTCAAAAATCTTCAGATGCGGACTCAGATGACGAAACACTTGATTTTGTCGATTCTGGTAAAGTTTTAAAAAATAGCGAAATTAAGGGAAAGATATTCCAAAGCCTAGACAATAAAATGAGTCTCTCTGTTAATTTTACTGATGATGAATGCAATCCTTGTGATACTATTTGTAATTATACATTAACAGAAAGTGATGAGCGAATTTCTGGAGAAGAAAAATTACGAGGAAAAGATTCATCTACATCATTACCAAGTGTATCGACACAAAGTGATGAGGTATCGCCTAATTTAACGCGATCATCAAGTGGTTATGTAGCTAATAATAAAGCTAAGTAATGCTCACAAATTTAAACCTTGCATAGGATAAAATTTTCTCTCTATTATTTAATGTTGAATCAAATATATACAATTAATTCTTCACTTAATGAATTTTTTAATCGGCCATTCTTTATGGGAATTATCATGTTACTATTAAATGTTGGTGCAAAATATATCGAAGTTGGATTTAGCAAAACTCAAGAGCAAGCATTGCGAAACGGTATTGGACGTGAAATACTAATATTTTCTATAATTTTTATGGGAACACATGATTTAGTTATCTCTATTTTAATGACTGCTGCATTTTTAATTTTATCAGACCATTTTTTTAATGAAAAGAGTAGATATTGTTTGATACCTGGATATTTAAAAAGTTTAACAGAACAAATAGACACGAATAAAGATGGAAAAATATCTCCCGAAGAAGAAAAAAGAGCATTAGATATATTACAAAAAGCCGATTCTCAGAGGGATCAAATGCAACAAAATAAATTTGTTAATTTTTTTCAAAATAATTCATAATCTTTTATCATTGTAATATAAGATTATGACATCTAGTAAAATTTATACTATAGATTTTCGTATGAATATTTCAGGTGCTTATGAAAATGAGAATATTACATTTTTACCTGAAATGTCTGATCAAGTTTTGGAAAATAGGGCAGGAAATAAAAAAATATATTTTTTACCTACAGTCCCTTTATCTGATAATTTAATTAAAGATGCTGGTATTTCTGATGATCCCAAATTAGTTTTTTCTTCTTTAAAGCTTTTTGCAAAGCTTCATGACTATATATACAAACATACCGATACTAAAAATATGACTATAAGAAATATAGAGAGGGCAAAAAGGGAGCTGAACCTCGCTGAGTCAAAGGCGGCGGCGGCGGCCGGCGACGCTAATTCTCTGATGAAGGGGCTTGTCGGTCCGAAGCGCAAATCAGTCTTTCCGGAAGGGGCACCCAAATTCGAGCCAGCCCACGTCCGACCGCAGCGTAAAGGCTATGTCTACAAAATGGGGGACAAGGGATTAGGCTACTACAAAGACGATCACGGTGAGCCCTCCGCGGAGGAAAAGGAGGTAAATGAGATGTCGAAGACGTTGGATGCAAAGACACGCCGAGCGAAAGAGGAGGTAAACAAAGCTAAAGATAAATTAGCCAAATTGCAAAAACAATTAGGACAATATGGACTTCCAAAAGTTTTTCGTGCCTTTAGCTTAAAACAAGCAAAAGAAAAAGGAATTACTGCAGGAAATATTGAATATATTAAAAATATATATTTTGAAAATGGTTCTAATTTTTACATAAATAATCATATATATGAAATACGCAAGGTTGAGATAACAAATAATGGAGACTTAAACCCAGATAAAGACGGTGTATACATCATTAATATAAACTTATCTTTACTAGATACCTCTCCGCATCAAAAATCTCCAACACCAAAAGAACATGACTGTAATGATATTGCAATTGAATTAAATAGACAATTTCGAGAGATATTAAATATTAATTACGATTTCTTAAATACATTGAAACATAAACCCGTTTCTCAAATATCTAAAATGTTTAATAATCGTAATAAGGAACCCAAAGACGACAAGGATATGGACATCATTAACAGATCAGACCTACGGAGTAGTGTGATAGAGAGACTGCGTAAAGATGTCGATAAAAAAGCCAGGATGGCCAGTCGCGCGCCGCAGACGTCTGACCTGATCAAGGTTGTTGAGGAACACAATGCGGTTCTCAAATCTACGATATTGGAACAGTCCGTTGCGTTGCGCGACGAGCGAAACAATGTACAGAACATCGAGAGAGAAATTACTGTATTAAGGAATGAAATTACCACTACGCCTCGGACCGACGGCGGGCTCGCAGAAAAAGAGACGAAGTTAACTAATCTAAATAACCAAAAATCTACATCTCTTAAAAAAATTCAAGAATATGAAAAAAAAATAAGTGATGCACGGCAAGAAGAAGATATAGTTGAAAAATACAAAGCGAGGATTGATTCCCGCCACGTAAATTTTTCAGGAGGTGCTAATAAAAAAGTAACTAGAAGAAAAGCTAGAAGAAAAGCTAGAAGGAAAACTAAAAAACGACATTAAATTTTTAGAACAGTTTTATTAAATCCATCTTGAATATCATGGGGAATACATTCAAAATCAATAATTTTTCTATTAAGTTCATATAAAGATAAAGCTTCTGGATATTCTTTTAATCTTTGTTGAAATAATTCCTTATTATTAAAATACTTTTCTGCTGTTTTAATCCCACACTTTGGAAATATGGCTGATATATTATCACTCTTATCTCCTGCTACAATTTTACAAAACAAATCTTTTTCGGGATTTTTAAAACATTTTTTACTTTCTGTTATATCTTTAAATTTCAGGTCGTAAATTTTAGTATTGCATTTTGCTAATTGAAGATAATCCATATCATTTGCAATAATATATATATGATTATCAGGATGCTTATTAATTATATGCTTTGTTGTTAAGGCGATACAATCATCCGCTTCTAATGCCGGATATTCTAATATAGTCTTAATTCCAGCTTTTTCAAATAGATTGTGTTCATAAGCTATTTTAAAGAAGAAACCGACCTTATCTTCATTAGGTCGCCCATCTTTATATTTTTTAATATATTTGTTCCTCCATATACTTTCCTGTGGACAATCTTTACCTACTAATTTAATAGAATTAGGCAGTTTTAACTGTTTATTAATTTCTTTAATCTTAGAAATAAATGTTGAACAAAATTTATCTATGAATCTCTCTGATTTAGTTGGATCCTCAGATTCGTCGGGGTGTCTTGCTTTATTCCACCACACTCTTAATGCGTAATATCTATAAAATATATAATAACTACCATCAATTAATACAAAGTTCATTATTATTATTATTATTAATAATGAAATTTTAAATCATTCAATTTTATTTTAATTAAATAGTAGCAATGTCTTTCAAAATAGATTTAACATTTTTAATGTAGGAGGTTTTATAAGTTAATTTGGCGGAAACATTATTAGCAATAGCTAGAGCTAATTCAACCTTACAAAAATTTCTTGCAAGAGACAAATCATATTTATTTAGTAATTTAGAAATTTCATAAAGTTCGGCGGCACCGAAGCAAGTGCTAGAAAATGTTTGCTGTGCTATTAAAGAAAGAGAGTTAATTATATCTTTCTTTTCTATTTCTTTTAAACATGCAATTGTTTCTTTAGGTTCAACAAGATTATCAATAATGAATTCGGCAACATCTATATAGTCTTCGGTTTTACCTATTAATACAAATAATTCATAAAATTCATTTTGTTCTTCCCGCGTTAACTCACCACAAACACCAAAATCTAAAATTCCCAATTTATGATTATTTTCTTCATCTCTAATAAATAATATATTTCCTGCGTGTAAATCTCCGTGATAAAATCTATTAAATAAAAGACATTTTAATCCATATTTTGCAACTAGTAATGAATAATTATCTTTATCCAAATCAGTTACTTTTTCTAAACGTTCTCCTTTAATATAATCCATTACAATAATATTTTTATCATAATAGGTGTAATTATCATAGACATGTGGAATTACTATATAGTCAGTATTTTTACAATTTTCATACATTCGTTTAATATTTTGTATTTCTGAAAGAAAATTGGTCTGTGATAGTAATAAAGTTTCATTTTCTTGAATTAAATTTTTAAAATTATATCTTTTTAAATATGGTGCATAAGCAAAAATATTTATAAGAAAATTCATCTGTTCTAAAGCCTTTTTTAATTTTTTTTTAACCCCTTTTCGAATTACTTTGATAACAACTCGTCTATTATTAATTTTACCAGTATATACAATAGCTATCATACCAGCTCTATAAGGAATAATCCTTCCATTAATGGTATCTATTTCAAAATCTTGTCCTGAATCTTCTGATAATGTTTTTATAGATTCTATAAATGAAAAATCTAGTTCATCTAAAGTATAAGGAACTTTATCAGTATAACTAGTTAAATATGATATTTGTTCTTCATTAAGAAGATAGGAATTTGTAGAAAGTGACTGAAAAATTTTTATATAAAAAATATTTAAATTACCTAGACTTGTAATGGTATTGATAAAACATTTCATTTTAGGACGATTAAATAAATAACATATAAATTCGCGAAAGATAATGCCTAATGTTTGTAGAATAAATATAAGATTTTGCATATAATATTTATCTTATATTTTCTATAAATGATTTTACACGTAAAAATATTTTTTTCATTAGCACACCTACCATATTTTCCATATATATAGGTAAGTCTTCATGAAAATCAATATTAAATATATATTTAATAGTAGCAGAATGATTATCTACTAAATAAACATATAAATTAGCAAACTTACTGGAGGCAATCTCACAACCTTTTATCTGAGAATCATAAGGAATGCTCTTACTTTCTAAAATTATTTGTGTTCCATTATCTATGCGTTTAGTTTCTAAGAACATATATTTTTGAGCAATACCAAATTCACTGCCAAATCTTTTAAATACAAATAATAGTTTTGTATTTATAGAATCCTTATCATCATCAATTAAATCGATTTTTTCTATTATATCTTTATTAATTTCTGCTAGAACTTTGTATAATCCTACGTCAACAATATTTTTAATCTCAATATTAGAATTAGATATAAAGAATTCTATAGTAAAAATATTATTTATTTTATCACGTTTAAGAATCATATTATGTTTATCGCATATGATATTTTCTATATTTGTAGTTTCAAGAGCCATCTAAGTAATTAGAAGAATATAATTGAGAATATTATCTTTAAATATTTCTAAATTAACAAATTCGTCTTAAATTTTTACTGAAAAAAAGGCACTATAAAATATAAAATTGATTATTTAAAACATATTCAATAATTAATATATAAATGGCTCCTAATACTGGTCTTAACAGATCAAGCCAAGACAAATATTATACAAAAGGTAATGCCGTTGGAATATGCATGACTAATATAAATAAATATATAACAATTCATAAAAACGATTTATGTATAGAGCCTAGTGCAGGGAACGGCTCCTTTATAAAAAAAATAAAATCACTATTTAGTAATTCTCTATTTTATGATATAGCACCAGAAAATGCTGAAATTATTAAGCAAGACTACTTAGAATTAGATTTTGATAATCTTATTAATAAATACGATAAAATTCATGCTATAGGAAATCCCCCATTTGGCCGCCAATCTTCGCTAGCTATTAAATTCATAAAGCATTCAGCTAAATTTTGTAACAGTATATCGTTTATATTACCTAAAAGTTTTAAAAAAGAAAGTTTAAAAAAACACTTTCCTTTAAACTTTCATTTAGAATTTGAATGCGATTTACCTAGTGATTCATTTACTGTTGATGATAAAAGTCATGATGTGCCTTGTGTGTTTCAAATATGGATTAAGAAAGATATACAGAGATCATTACCTATTAAATTAAATCCAACAAAATATAGATTTGTAGAAAAGGCAGATTATCCTGATATAGCTTTTAGAAGAGTAGGAGTATATGCCGGCAAAATTGATAGGAAATTTGCAGATAAATCATCACAATCTCATTATTTTATTAAATTTGATGAAATTTTAACAGATGATTTAGTCACCACTTTAAATAATTTAGATTATAGCTGTAAAAATAATACTGTTGCTGCAAAATCCATATCAAAACAAGAATTAATAAGAGAATTTAATAAAGTATTTTAGCCTTATCTTCTGTGGGAATAAGAAGAGGAATCAATATTGGTTCTTTCGGTGGGGGTTTAATACCATTTGAACAACAAGATTTAAATAAAATAAAGTCACAACAGTCCATGGGTGCATCACAATCCCAAATATATTGGCACTCTTCTTGGATAAAAGCATATTCTGGGTAATTATCATGATTATAAAACATATCTAATAGATGAGCTAATTTTTGAATAATTTGAATATCTGCATTTGAATACATTTTTTCTATTTGATGTTTATCTATTAACCCTTTATCATCTAAATAAAATTTAGATATTGCATCCAATGAGAATGGGTGCTCTTGATTATTATTATACCATTTACTATACCATATAATCATAATTAACTTGGATTCAGGTATATATTTTAATTTATATGTAATTTCAACATTATCAATCATTAATTTACAAAATAATCTTATTAACGAAAATACTTGTTTATAACGTAATATCCCTTTTTGTTGAAATCCTGAAGGATCAGATATATAAATTGTGGGCGTATAAATCGTCCAATCTAGTTCTTGATAAGGAAAAAATGTTATATCATTTTTAAGACTTGCTATACAATTATCAACATTTGATTCATAATCATTTAAATTGTTTCTTTTTTGTTTATAATTAATTTGATATGCTAAAGGGTTTATAAATATCATAGATAGTAAAATAAGTAATCTTTTCATTATAATAACTAGCTATTTATATTTATACTCTTTCCAAACACGGGACATCTATTTTATCTTCGGCCTTTGTATCTATTTTTTGAAGTTTTGGTAGATTCTGAGAAACTATAGCCATCAGGGTTTTTCCAGCTTCAGTTATTTTATTATATCCATCTTCGGTTTCATGAATTGTTCTTTTTAAACTTGTTAATTCAGCATTAGAATTTTTTATCGCTAAATCAAGACTCTCAACATTTTTTTTTAGATCTCTAATAATATTAGTTAAACGAGTGCGTTCGTCTGTATCGGATGCAATTTTTAATGTTAACTCTTTATCTTTGTTACGTAAGCGTTCTAGAACATCATTAATAGCACTTGCAATTTCCATTATAATAATAATAAAGTGTTATTCTGAAAAATTTAAACGATAATTATCTAAATTAAATACAAATAATGTCTAAAGATCATGAAAATTCCACTGATAATTGTATTATTTGTTTGGATGAAATAAACTATTCTAATAATAAATTTGTTCCGTCTACTGATTTATTAATAACTGCTTGTGAATGTAAATATAATATTCATCGGTCTTGTTTTAATCAATGGTTATCTGCACGTAATTCTGATACTATTAATTGTTTAGTATGTGCTAGTGAAGGAGAGATAATAATAACTCGTAAAGAAAAATGTAGACGAAGATGTTCAAGAGTATTATCATCAACAATTTTCTGGAATTGCTTTTTAGGTGGAGGATTAATGTTTTGTTGGATTTTAATAGTTATACATAACTCATCACAAAATGAGCCTTAATTATAATTTAATTATACTGGATTTTGTTATTATAACTTCTCCTATATTATTCGTTAAAGAAATATTCTCTCTTTTTGTAATATCGAATTGAAGATCCGGAATATATTTATGTTTATTATTACTACTTTTTAGAATACAGCAAGCTCGTTTAATTACTTTAGTAGGTATTCGTTTTTCAGTTGGATTTTTAATTATTACATGTCCGCTAGGATAGTCTTTAACATGTATCCAATAATCTTTGGGTTCTGCTATTTTTAAAAGTAAAGCATTTTCATATTTATTTTTTCCTATTAAAATCATATACCCTTGAAATTCTACTTCTTTCATTATATTTCTTATCATATATAGATAAGAAATATAGTTCAATTTTAAATATTAGGTGATTACGAACAGGTATCTTTTTCAAAAAGGGAGAGATAAATTTCCTTGTTTTCTATATAAAATAATAAAAATAATAAAATCATTCCAGAATAGGTCATATAATGAAAGAATGTATGACTTGCGAGTCTAATACAATTCAAAGAATGTGAGGAAATGTATCTATTATTTGTTGCAAGTAAAATGTTTCTTAATAAAAACATGTTGTTGTTCGCGATAAAACTTATCACACCACTTAACGAATATAAAAAAGAAATTATAAAAATAGGTATAGTTATTTGTTTTAAATGACTATTTTTCTTTTCACATGGACTTACGCGATAAAGAATATAAATTATATTTAAAATAAGAACTACAATACCTAAAAATGGTGCAGTATATTTAATATCAACTTGACCTATTTTTTTCATAAATTTATT
>CERI01284249.1_pt1 | contig 13798 bp, 14 predicted proteins | sample 350261 | NCBI WGS metagenome assembly CERI01 (sample SAMEA2620979, study PRJEB7988) | marine metagenome | isolation source: saline water (ENVO:00002010), including
TTTCAATAGAGACAGAAATTCTTTGTCAAATCTATACTTTTCAAAATCATATGAATATTTACAAATCCCACTTGAACTCAAGTTCTGCATCCAACTTGTTCTCTCCATAGATTTTATATAACCAGGAGAATCTGTTTTAAATATATCTGAATTTATATTACCCATAATTGTCCACTATATATGATTGACTTAAATAGAGAAAACCTTTTTTTAGATTTATGATTCAAAACAGATATTTATGTTAAAGTGACAAGATAAAATGAAAATATCACTTACTGGCGCAAACGGGTTCATTGGAAGAAATCTCTTAGCCAAACTATTACAAGCTAATCACACAGTTAAAATACTTAGTAATCAATCATGCGCAAATAGATTAGTTAAAGTATGCAAAGGGGACTTCTCATCTAATGCTAATGATATTTATAATTTTCTAAAAGATAGTGATGTTTTAATAAATTGTGCAGGTGAAATATCAAATATTGAAAAAATGAAAAATACTAATTTTATTGGAGTTAAAAAAATATTAAATATAATTAAAGATAGAAATATTGATATAAAGTTTTTACAGTTAAGTAGCGCTGGAGTATATCAAAAGAACTATGAATTGAATAATTATGAATACATAAATGAAAAAAATAAAAATTATTCTAACAACATATATGAACAGTCTAAATTGCAAGCAGATAAAGAAATTATGGCGCATGCTAAAAATTATATAATTTTAAGACCTACAGCTATTTATAGTAAAGATATGCCAAATAATTCGTTAAGAAATCTTATTAAATTTGTAGAAAAAAGATATTATTTTTATATTGGAGATAAAAATTCTATCTTGTCTTATCTTCATGTTGATGACTTGACTGATACTATTATGAATATTATTCTAAATGACTACTTCAATAATCAAATTTATAATTTGTCTAATGATACTAAGTTAAAAGAGACTATTGATCGTATTACAGATATATACAACACTAGAAATATTACTAGACAAGTTAGTAAGGGCTTTTATAAGTTTCTAATTATATTGTTACCAAAATTTTTAAAACTACCCATAAGCAGTTCTATATATAACGCGCTAACATCCAAAACAATCATAGACTCTTCGTTGGCAAAAAAGAATTTGCAGTTCAATCCTACACGATGTCTTCATGAACATATTGATGAACTTATAAGTTGACTATAAAGTCTGTGGTAGGCATTGGACATATCTTTTGAATCAAAATTATCAGTAACATATTCATATGCATTTTCACCAAGGCTTAAAGTAATATTCCTATTATTTAATAACTTACTCATGTTATTTGCAAAATACTCTATATTACCTTTTTCTGAGACAATTCCGGTTTTATTATTTTTTATTGAATCTGCTAACCCGACAATATCGTAACCTACAGTAGGAATTTTGAATACTGCGGCATCAATCACTACATTACCAAAACCTTCTCTATAGCTTGGTAAGCAGAGTACATCTGTCAAAGATAGATAATCCAGCGTATTTTCTACAATGCCAATATCTATGATATCTTTGTTATTTAAGAAAGAAGATATTTCATCTTTTATATCTTCTTCATAAGGGCCAATAAAAAGTAATTTCATAAATATGTTGGAGTTCATTTTACAAACTTTATCAAATGCTTTTACTACATCAACAGCACCTTTATCTCTAGTCTTACGAGCGATAAATGAAAAAACAAAGTCAGATTTTCCTATATTATATTTTTGTTTGAGGAGATTCACTCTTGGATTATTTTTTCTTATAGCAGCATTAATTTTAGTTATATCTACACCACATACAGAACCTTTATTCAAAGTAGGAATTAATTTTTTGTTATGTGAAATACCTTCACTAAATAAAAACTCAGATTGTGAAATGCTGTCAGTGAGACAGATTGTATTTAAATAATTTATTAACTTATCAAGAAACTTTAATGACCATCTTGAGATTCCAGTTTTGTTATACCAAACTTGTCCAGTAAAGGTATGAATCCTAATTGGTACTCGCGCGATAAAGCCGCTTAACGAAGATAAAAGACCAGATTTAGGCATTAACGAATGAACAATATCAGGTTTAATTCTTAAGAAATGAAATACAAGAACTCCAAGAGTATATAAATCTATTAAGGGCGAAGGCTTTCTTTTAATGCATATATCTACAAAAGTTGCATTTTTTTGAATATCTTTATATTTACTAACACCATTTCCTATTATTGTTATGTCATAGTTTTCAGAAAGCGCGTCTATTGTACTCGATATATGCCAGTGATAAGCATTACTATTTGTTACAACTTTGATTAAGCGCGGTTTTCTCTTCATTTATATATTATGTATCGAATATGGAATAAAGTGTATTGAGTTATAAGAGAACTCAAGCCATAAATAAAGAAGTAAAAATTTATATATCACTAGTGACGAAATATAAATAATCATTTGATCTCTTTTAACTGCTCTAGCAATGTACGTAGCAAATATCATTATTTCGAAAGGCAAAAAATATACATATATTCTATCAATAGCATTATATAAAAAATTTGATGAAAATAATGCAGCATAAGAGATTATACAAATAATACAAAATCTATTTATGATAGTTGATTCGGTTGTATTAAATGTTGGTTGAATATTTTTGTAAAAAACCAGATACGTTAGAACGGGTAATAAATATACTATACCTTTTAGGTGGGCAGCATTTGATTGCATGAGTATTGAAAAATTATGTATATAACCTTGCAAGTGAGAAAATATAAATAAATAAAAAAATAATAGTCCAAAAGCTGAAATTAAAATTATATTTTTTAATTTAAGTTTCTTAATATTATCAAAAAGAAAAACTAAATATATGATTGCTGTTTTATGAAATAGTACTGCAATTAATATCCAGATAAGTGCGCGAACTCTTTCATTATTTAATGCGTGAAATAAGGCATATCCGCCTATAACCATTGCTATAGCTTGTCTTGGAAAATTCATTGTATAGATAATCAGAAAAGGAAGACCAACAAAAAATGCTAAGTATGAAAACTTTTGTTCGCTACAGAATTTTACATAAAATCCAACAGTCATAACAGAGAATAAAATATTCATGGATACAACATCAAATCCTAAATATCTTAGTATCCACATTATTCCAAAATATGCGGGATCACCAATAGTAATTGAGTGTAAAAAATTAAAGTTTTCCATATTTAAAAATAATTCTTTATATGTAAACCAGTCTGGGCCTATTTCTTCATGTCTTAATCCAATAAATAGCGATGTAGTTATAAAAAGCAAGAGTATTAAAAAAGTTCTATACTTTTCAATGTTGTATACAGCTGAAGTTAATGCTATCAAGCTAGATATGCTTAAAATGAATAGGTAGGAAGCCACTAGAATCCGAAAGGACTGTTGTGATACTGCTTGCCTCTATTAGACATATTTTTATTATCTATTATTTTATATGGATTCCCTAGTAAAGTTGTTCCGCTATCAAAGCTCCCACTTAGAAGTACAGTCTTTGGAAGAAGGGTACATCCAGAGTTCAAAACAACACCTGGTCCAATAAAACAATGTGAGAAAATAATAACATTTTCTTTTATATCTATTTTAGATTTAAATACAGGAAAATTATCTTCCTTATATTTATGTCCTATAGAATGTAGAGACGTATTGTATCCAATCATAACGTTATCTGAGATTATAATTCCACCTCTTGCGTCAATCATGCAAGATGAGTTTATAGTACTATTGTCACCAATACGTAAATTCCATGGAGCTATAATTTTTACACCTATATGTATTGAGACATTCTTCCCTATTTTTGCTCCACATATACGCAGTATTAATATTTTTAACTTAATACTTGGAATATAAAATAATAACCAAATAATCCTATGACAAAAAAAATAGATTAGTTCCTTCAAATATCTAACCATTATTTAACACCTTATCAATGTTTATCGTAACATTATCCCATGAAAAATTATCATGTGTAGATATAATTCCTAATGATAACTTCTTTCTAAGACTAGAAGATGAAGAAAAAGAAGTAATTTTATCAATCAATGATTGTTGATCACCTGGTGTAAAAAGTAATGAATCATGATTATCAGTTAAATATTCTCTAACACCACTTATATCAGATGCAATTACCGGTATCTTATAACCAATAGACGTAAGTATAGGTCCACTTTGAGAGATTTCTTTATACGGTAATATTGAACAAGTAGATTTTTTAAATAATATATCCAAAAACTCGTCACTTAGCCATTCATTGTATAGCTCAATCTTAATACGAGAATTTATTTTTTCAATCTCTTTAAGATATAAGTCAGGTATGTTATTCGAAGCAATGATTATCTTAATAGATAAAGAGTCTATTTTTCTAAGAGAAGAGATTAAGAAATCTAAACCTTTATAAGGTAAGCACCTGCCAAAAAAAATAAAACTAATTTTATTCTCATCTGGAGAAGAGCTATGATTAGAGAACTTATTTACTCCAAATCCAATATAGTGAGATTTTTTAGAATGAGATGTATTTTTAAATGAACTCATTACATGTTGAGAAAAAAATAATAATTTCGAACAAAATAATGTTGCGATTTCATCGGATAAAACTGTTAATTTATTATGTATATTTCCTGATACATGTCTAAAAGATCTAGGATTATGTCTAATATATAACAGCCCACAACCTGTAATGAATGAAAGTAATCGAAATAATGGAAAAAATATTAGATTTGGATGAATCATCGTAAAAAGTATATTTTTAGACATAAATATTTCTTTACAAAGTATCCAAATATATTTTAAGTTAGCTGCAGTTTCTTTTGTAATAGAGTCACAGTCCTTACTAATGAACTTATATTCCACTTTCGAATCTTTGGTTAAGTCTTGAATCGATTTAAAGTATCTTAAAGTAATTACTTTTATATCAACATTACCTCTAACAACATAACTATGTATTATATTTGTTAAGTCAGTTAAACCACCTCCTTTCCTACCAGAAAAAACTAAAGTAATATTTTTTTTCATTTTTTTCATTTACTATATTTTTCAGAATCTTAACTTATAAGTCTACACTTCATGATTATTTTATATACCATCCAATATTTTTTGTATGTTTTAGCCAAAATTCGAATAACCTATTATAGCTAAGCGAGCTATTATCTGTATGCGCTTTATATGTACAGTAATCATCAGACGTGGAGGAGACTTTTATACCATACCCAAAAGTATCAATTTCTTCAGCAGAGGTAGGTGAAAAAAAAGATAAATGATTAATATTATTAGCTATGGCTAAGTGCATTCCAAGAGAGTCTGTTGTGATAATATAGTCACAAGATTTAATCAATGCAGAGAAGTCTAGAACACTTGCTCCGGTATTCTTCATTAATATGTTTTTATTAAGAGATACAATATTATCAACTTTGTCTAAATTAGAATTATCACAAAATAATATAAATCTATGATTCAGATTTTCTGAGTCCAGATATTTTGAAATGGACAGAACTAAATTATTTGCAGTATCTGCAGTTATTTCTTTAGACGGCCATCTTTTTCCTGCAAATAAGTTTAACCCTATTAACTTAATAGATTTATTTTTTTTAGCTAAATACTTTTCATCCTTCTCTTTATCAGTATAGATTTTAGCTTTGATATCAGCTAATTCAAGATTCAAAATCTTAGAAAAAATTTTATTGAAACTTAGTTTATTATTTTTCTTAAGAATATCTGCTTCATCGATACCATTTTTTGAAATTAAACTCATATCAAACCATTCATTACAATCCTTGGTGTAGCTAATTAAATTATTATTATCAATATAAGAGCCAATTATTTTTTTAGATTTTATTTTTGATCCTAAATTTACATATTCATATTGATCTTCTAAACATAAGAGTAAATCAGTTTCAGATGGCATGTCACTATTTGACTCTATTAATTCGTCTATATTAGGATTATTTTTTAATAAATCAAAAGCAGACTTATCTGTTATCCAGGTAATATGATAATTGAATTTAATTTTTAGTGCGTTTACTAAATAGGAAGTTCTAACTATATCTCCTAATGCACCAATCTTTATGAGAGTAAGTGATTTCAATATAGTAAATTACAAATTTAAAGCTTCATGCTCAGATGTTATTTTTTTTCTATTCTTTAGATATGTTTCAAAACACTTATCTTTTTTTAGAACAAATCTATGCTGATCAAACAATGGTGGAATAATAAACTTTATTAGGTTTTTAATTTTATATTTAATTGAGCTGCCATATTTAATATTATTTCCTTTATAACTAACTATATTAAAATTACAGAATTCTATTATATTTTTAATAAGTTTTGAGTTAAATTCAATCCAGTGTATGCCGGACTTTTCAGTCGGTGAATCTAAATCAAGTAATTCTTCTTTCTTCACATATGGATGTGAAAACTTCATTAAATTGATAATACTTCTTACACTATAGAAATTAGGAACTGAAAAAATTAGTATACCATTATCCTTCAACATCTTGTTGACATTAATTAAAACTCTTGCAGGATTATACGGTATGTGTTCGAGCGTTTCTTGGAATATAATGCAGTCATATTTATTTAGAAATTCATTTTTAGGTTCTTTTGTTAAATCAAAATGCTGATAATTAATATCTTTCTCCTTCAGCCATTTTTTGTAAGAAGAGTCATCGGCTAACTCCCACATGTCTGAGCATGTGATATTTGAAATACCTGCTTCTTGAGCGAGGTGAGAACCAACTGCCATGTAAGAACCAAGTTCTAGTAATGAATTAATATTATTATTCTTGATAACAGAATATAACTCGTCTGATAAAGTTTCATAATGATTATACAAAGTATTAATATAAAAAATATCACCTTTACATAACTTCTCATCTGAATAGGGGTTATGTCCCGTTTTCTTTATATAACTTATTATATTATCTATTTTTTTCATAATTCTTAAAAAAATCTTCGGCAATTTTAATTCTATCAGGCGTTCCGATATCATACACTTTTTTGTGTATATTGTGAGAATAACTTTTATAAATAGTTATTATCTTAGGTATTATTTCTTTCTCTAGTGAAATGTTCTCAACTTTATAGTCATTAAATATTTTTTTCTTAATAATATAAATACCGCAATTCATTAATCGATCGGAATAATTATCTAAGGGTTTTTCATTAAATGATTTAATAATATTATTTTGATCAGCTTCAATCATTCCATAATCATTATGACTATTAAAATTATCAGTTGTAACAACAAGGAAATCTATTTCTTTTTCAAAAAATATTTTAACTGCAAGATTTAAATTAAAATCACAGAAAGAATCTCCATTACTAATAATTATTAATTCTTCATTAATTTCTTTTAATGAATTAACTATTGCCCCTCCTGTCCCTAGGGGTATATGTTCTTGTAATACTCTAATATTTTTTTGATTCTGATATAAATCTTTAATTTGATTACCTAGATAACCAGTACATAAAGTAATTTTAAACTGTGAGAATTGTTTTAGAAGATATTCAATGAAAGGTAGTCCGTTAACCTGTATAAGACATTTTTGATTGCTAGAGTTATATTCTCTTATTCTAGTACCTTTGCCTCCACACAGAATTATGCAATTATCAATCTGCATTGGAGTAATAAACTATTTGGCTTCCAAGAGATTCCATATCGACAGGAACATGTAATAGATTTTTTAAACTCCTTTTTATTTTATTATGATATTTTGGATCAGCAATAAATAATATAAAACCACCACCACCTGCTCCGAGAAGTTTTCCTCCATAAGCTCCTGCCTTAATTCCTGCATTATAAATTTTATCAATAGAACTATTTGAGATCTTCTCTGTATAAGACTTTTTTATTAACCATTGTTCATGTAATAGATTCCCAAATGATTTTATAAAATTATTTTTTTCTAATATTATTTTTGCATTGTTAACCATGTTGTAACTCTCAGAAAGATCAATCTTTTTATCTTTGATTGCTTTTATTTGATATTTTGAGATTTCAGAAGCTGTTCTTGGAAAGCCAGTAAAAAATAACATTAGATGTGATCTTAAAGTTTCATGTTTCTTTTTAGAAAGTATTATCGGATTAACAATAATTTTATTACCAGGCTGAAATTCTATATGATTAAAACCTCCAAATGCTGCATTAGTCTGATCCTGTGAGCCTACATTCTCTTTAATTATATTTTGCTCGATATTGATGGCATCATAAGCCAGTTTTCTTTTTGATATAATTTTGCCTGCGTAAGTATTGAGTGTATGAAGCATTCCTACAGTGAAGGTTGAGCTCGATCCAAGTCCAGATCTAGCAGGTAAATCAGCATGGTGAACAATTTCTAGACCATCTTTGATTCCAAGATTTTTTATACACGCTTTAACTGATGGATGTTTAATAGCGCTAATTGATTTAGTTTCTTCTTTAGCATGATACCTAATACGATATTTATAACTAAAAAATGGAGGTAACTGTCTACATGTAATGTAACAAAACTTATTTATTGTAGTACTTAAGACTGCACCTGAATGCTTATTATACCAATCTGGATAATCTGTACCGCCACCAAAGAATGATATTCTGAATGGCGTTCTACTAATAATCATTTTTTAGCCTTATACCAAGATAATGTTTTTGCTAGTCCATCTCTGATATCTACTTTAGGGTTAAAGCCAAGTATTTCTTTAGCATGTGTATTATCAATAAGACGTTTTGGTATCATGGTTGGTTTAGTTATATCATATTCTATTTTTGCAGAACTATGTCCTTCAATTTCTATTAAATGATTAATAATCTCTTGAACCGTAACTGCTTTATTTAATGATAAATTTATTGGTTTAGAACTGTTAATTTTTTCCATAGCTAGGATTATCCCATCGATGAAATCATCAATATATAAGAACTCTTTTAAATCTTTACCATCACCCCAAACTTCAATAGGATCATGTCTTTCAGCAACTTTTCTAACCAAGGCGGGTATTACATGTGATGTTTCCCATTCAAAATCATCAAATTCACCATACAGGTTTGCCGGTCTTACAACAACTATGTTCATTTTATCTTTTATTTTTTCTGAATACATATCTGAAACAATCTCAGTAAATCTTTTCATCCATGCTACGATAAAATACTTGTGAAAGAATTCATTTGTTACATCATCCTCTTTTACAGGGAAGTCCGTAACCGGGTAGACAGTATTAGAACTTATAAATAATATTTTTTTCACCTTATTTTTATACGCAGCTTCATAAAGTGATAAGTTCATAAGTATGTTTGGGGTTAAATGCGCCAGAGGATTATTTTCCATCACTGCAGCACCAGATGTGTTTGCAGCACACATAAATATATAATCAATATTTTTTGTAGCTTTCAAACATCCTTCTGGTGTTGTTAAATCTACATTTAAATATTCTATGCGTTCATCAGTAAATTGCGGCTGTGTTTTATGCACAGTTGTAAAAATTTTACAGTTTGAATTTAGCAGCCTTTTTAGAAGATTTGTACCTACGAAACCACTGCCACCAGTTACTAAAACATTTTTACCTTTAAGAAATTCCATAAGTCAGGACTATAACATTTTTTCTATATACTATTCAAATTTTCCTATTTCATCTCTTTTAGATAGTACTGGATTATTATTTGGCCAAATAAAATTATATTCGGGATCATTCCACATTATTGTGAACTGCCCTTTAGGATTATAATATGTATTTTGTTTATAATGAAATATTGCATCATCACTAGTTACAAAGTGACCATTCCCGAATTTTGGAGGAATCAATATTTGAAGATTATCATTACCAGATAAATTAAAAGTAATCCATTTTTTATATTCTTCAGACTCTTTATCGTTATTAACAACAATCAATAAAAATGATCCGTGCAAACAAGATACTAATTTATAAGTTTCTCCATCTCCATGAATTCCTCGCAATACATTTCTTTTTGAAAAAGAAATATCATCTTGAATAAAATCAACATTTATACCTGAACTTTTATAAGCTTCTTCATTATAAGTCTCGGTATATTTACCTCTATGATCACTAAATGATTCTAATTCTATTTTCATAACTCCAGAGAGTTCTGTTTTTAATACTTCCATTATTACCTCGTTAAAAAAATATTTCCTTCTTTTGAAAGTTTTTCTCTCCAAAAATTAAGCAGATCTAACATAGTTGTCTCAAAATCAATTTTAGGTTTCCAACCTGTATGCTTTTCAAATTTTGATGTATCTGGTAGCTGAAGGTCTGCATCAATTGGTCTTAATCTCTCAGGGTCAGTTTCAATCCTAATATCATCTTTTTTAGTACTTAATGATATTAACTTAGTTAAAATATCCCCGATAGTACAGCTGTATGTCCCTCCGATATTATAGTAACCGCCTTTGACAGGATTTATTGTTACTAGCATGTGATACGCTCTTACCGCATCTCTTACATCTGATATAGTCCTTAAGCTTTCCAAGTTTCCTACTTTTACTATTGGGTCTATATATCCTTTTTCAATCATTGCTATTTGTTTTGCAAATGTTGACTCTGCAAATACATCTCCTCTTCTTGGACCAGTGTGCGTAAACATTCTCGTTGTCATTATGTTCATATCATAAGCTTCGGCATAATATCTTCCTAGAAGATCTGTACCTACTTTAGAAATTGCATATGGAGATGCAGGATGAAATGTACATTCTTCATTTATAGGCAATTTATCTTTTGAAACTCTTCCAAAAACTTCTGAAGAAGCACATACATGTGTTATACATTCTTTTGAGTATTTTTTTAAAGCTTCTAAAACTATAGTAGTTCCTTGTATATTAGTTTCTAGCGTATCTAAAGGAGAAGTAAAACTTGTTAAAGGGTAACTTTGTGCTGCTAAATGAAATAAATAATCAGGTTTACTTTTCTTCATCACATCATCAATAGACATTGGATCTCTTATGTCGCCATAAACCAACTTTACTCTTTTATTCTTATTTATTTTTTCAACTAATGAACTAATATTATCTAAAGGACTCCTCCATCTTATAAGACCAACTATATCCCAATCAGTTTGATCAATAAGGTATTCTGCTAAATGAGAACCGACCATTCCTGTTATACCAGTGATGAATGCAGTTTTATTTTTCATTATTTTGAAACAAAATAGTTTTGTTTATTTTTATATTCATCGGCATTATTTTTAAACCATTCCCATGTATTTTTTAATCCCTGCAGGAGTGTCGTTTCTGGTGCATAGTCAATCATTTCTTTAGCTAAGTTTATATCCATTATACGCCTTGGAAAACCTGATGGTTTAGTTGTGTCGAATTCATAATTAAAATCTAAGAACTGCGCAAGAGTTTCCACTAATTCTTTTATAGAATATCCATCACCACTACCTAAGTTTACATATTTTCCATTTGTCCCATGATGTAGAGCGAGTATGGTGCCTTTTGCGACGTCTGATGAGTATGCGAAATCTCTAATAGCCGAACCATCTCCCCATACTGTTACAGGATTTTCTTTATTAAATATTCTTTGCATTAGAGTAGGTATAACCATAGCATTTTTAGGATCAAAATTGTCTCCTGGACCATACACATTGCATGGACGAACAATTGAGTAATTATTTAATCCATATTGTTTAGCATAAGCTTTAATTTGAAGTTCTGCCATCCTTTTTGCCCATCCTGGAAACATATCCATAGGCTCTTTATCCTCATTTTCACCTTCTTTAAATACTTCAGCTGCACTGTAAGCCCCTATAGAGCTGGTATAAACAAGTTTCTTTACGTTATTTAATCGGGATGCTTCAAGGACATTTGTATTAAACATCAAGAGAGGTACAAAAAAACTTGCTGGATTCTTTATCGTTACATCTATAGAGCCTTTAATTCCTGCAACGTGAAATACATAATCCATCCCATTAATAATATCTTTACAAAAATTGAAATCTGTAAGATCACCATGAATATGTTTTACATGTTCGCTAATTTTAATATTATCTAGCGATACTACTGTTACCTCAGAACCGGCATCAGAGAGTATCTTAGCTATTTCTCTTCCAATAAGGCCTGTTCCGCCAGTAATTAATACTTTTTTATTAACAAAATCTGATAATATTTCACTGCTAATCATATGTGCTCCATTTGTTTGATCTAACGCACTCAGTCATTAAATAAAAAATATTTAACTTTATGAGCGGTATAAGTAAATTCACAACGCCCATATTAACGCATTAATCTATATATGCATCTATTTTAGACAGTTGTTTAAAAAATTTGAAAGGGTTTATGCGATGTTTTAAAAGAAATAATATGTAGAATAATATTCTTGTCACATATTTATTAGGGTAAAAGTGTTTGCTTAGATGATACATCTCTGCGATACCTGTAATTTTATTTTGGACAGAATTTCCATCATTAAAAAAAATGAGCTCAAATGAATCTGTGTAAGATAGACTAAGATTAAGATTATACAGTCTTAATATCTGTTCATAATCTGTGGCAACTTTATATTTTTTTATTGGACTTGATAGAAGGAAATTTTCTTTACTCATAATACAAGAGCTTAAATTAAGTATTGGAATTTTATATTTATAAAATCTATTGAACTTTTTAGGGTTCATAGCCGAATGAGACCCGTCTTGATTTATGAACGTAGTGTTGCCAAATACTATGGAATCTTTATCTATTTTTGTTATAAAGTTTTTATCCTTTATTTTTATTAATTCACCACATGTAAGCATCCAAACAAAATCTTCTTCAACAAAACTAATTACTTTTTTTAAAGCATCATCAGGGCCATCATCCTTATCAATGTTAATCTTACAATTAAAACCTTGTACTTTTTCTTTCAGCATCTTGATGTTTTTAGAATTTACACTTACTGCAAGATAAAAACGATTAATAATATTTTCAAGAGATTTATATGTCTTGACAAGATTTTCTATTTGATTTTCTGTTGGATTGAATACAGGTGTAATTAGCGCAATTTTTTTCATAGCAGTAATAATTAATTTTTACTCAGCGCTACAACAAAGACAATACTTCATTAGCAACTGATTCTCCATCAAGTTTATATTTCTTCCATGCCCACTGTCTCTCTGCTGACCCTAGGAGATATTGATCTTTAAAATTAACTATTTCAATGAATTTAAATGTTTTATTTCTTAATGCGATACAAATATCAGCTGAGAAGCCCCCATTTTGAGCAGATTCTTCCACAATATATATCCACTCTGAATGATTTATAAAAGATAATAATTTTTCATGATTCAGTGGTTTAATTTTTAAAATATCAATCACATTACAATGAATATTTTTCTTAGATAGAAGGCTTTGAGCATACAATCCTGACCAAACAGTTATGCCTGAGGTAATAATCGATCCTCCTTTAGATTCTCCATGGGACAGAATATTTTCTGATAAATCATATGTATTATCATATAAATCTGGGAGCACTGCTTTGTCCATACGTATATAACAAGGAGATTTAATTTTATAAGCATTTTTTACTGCATAAGATATAGAAAATGCATCTGATGGATTAAATATTGTCATGTTAGGTAAACTTCTTAATGCACCAATATCTTCTGTTCCATGATGCGTGGGTCCATCTTGTCCGTAAGCTAATCCTGTACCTACTCCAAGTATTATTACTGGTAAATTTTGAACACATAAGTCTAATTTTATTTGTTCTAATGAACGAAATATAATATGAGAAATAATTCCATAAACAAAGACTGTTCTACCTGTCATAGCTAATCCAGCGGCAAGGCTCATCATATTTTGTTCTGTTATGCCGACATTAATAACCCTCTCAGGAGCAAATT
>CERI01020033.1_pt1 | contig 13796 bp, 14 predicted proteins | sample 350261 | NCBI WGS metagenome assembly CERI01 (sample SAMEA2620979, study PRJEB7988) | marine metagenome | isolation source: saline water (ENVO:00002010), including
TAATAGCTCAATTGGCTTGATTTATGCACTGAAAAAAATTTTCAGATTAAGAAACTAAAACAATATTGATATCGTTTTTACATTATGAAAAAGAGAAGCCCGCAAGAAATTGCGGGCTTTTTTATTTCTGACAAAATTATTTTTTTAAATATTTACCTGTTCCAATTGAATATGGAAACTTAAATTTATTATAAATATTATCATCAAATAGGTTCCAGTTTCTTAAAATCCAAAAAAAAGGAATTTTAAAAATTTTTTTTATATTAAAATTTTTAAAACTATTAAACCAAATCAAGTATTCAAAACGGTAAGGCATTATATCTAAAAATTTATTAGACTCAGCTTTAGAACGTATCGGATAATTATAAAATTTTAATAAATTCAAAATTCTTCTTTCAATTGAATTTATGTCTTTTTTGAAAAAAAATTTTGAATAAAATTTATTTTTAAAATTTGGATTAATACCATTAAGATATTTTAGACTACTTTTGTCTCCCCACCATTTTTTCCCAAAATAGGTTGATTGAGTTAAACTTTTTTTAAATTTTATATTAAACAATGAACAAAATTCTTTCATTACTTTTTTATTATCTGCATGAAGTTTCTCTAACTGAATTACATATATTTTCTTATTAAGCCTTTTTAATCTAAAAATCTGCTTAATGTGACCAATAATGTTTAAATACAACGTATGTGCATCTAAAGCTATTGGTTGAAATTTAGACCATTTATAACAGGTTGATCCTAAGCTAGCTAAAATATCTCTTAAAGTCATTATAAGTATTAATTCTTTTTTAATTTTAAAATTTTTAAAAAAATCAATTAAATTATAATATACATGGAAATGAATTAAAAAAATTTTAATTTTTTTTATGGATTTATTAGATGCTAAATAATAAGATTTATTTAAGTCAACTAAAATTTCAATTTTATTTTTTTTTGTGGAACTTATTTTTTCAAAAAATTCAACAAATTTATTTTTATTGACTGTAAAATATTGTTTTTTTTTAGATCCTAATTGATGGTGTCTCTCTGCTTTATTTATTCTTGAGTCAAAAAAATGTGGGTAAACTTTACAAAATGCTTGAGCAATATTTTTTTTATTATTTTGTTCAACTATATAAAGTAAATCTTTGTTAAATAATATGTAACCAGGAAATTGTAAAATTTGATCGTGATTATCCAGTAAACTTTGAAACAAATCAGCGCCACTTCTCCCGCAACTTAATAGCCCGAGAAATTTCATTTTTTTATTGTCTTTAAATTTAATTTTTTATATTTAATGTACCAATTTATAAATTCTTTTATTCCTTCTCTAATTTTAATTTTTGATTTATAATTTAAATATTTTACACTTTCTTTAATATCTGCAGTTGTATCTTTTATATCCCCGCTTTGAAAATTGGTAAATTTAATTTTTGCTTTCTTTTTAAGTGTTTGTTCTATAATTTTAATAAATTGCATAAGACTAATATTATCACCACCCCCTATGTTTAATATCTTAAATGGGGCAGAGCTTGATGAAGGATTTGGTTTTTTTGCGTTCCATTTTTTATCTGGTTTAGGAATTTTATCTAAAGAAAGAATAATTCCATTTACTATATCTTTAACAAAAGTGAAATCTCTGGAATGATTACCAAAATTAAAAACATTAATTTTTTTATTCTCAATAATATTTTTTACAAAAAGATATAGAGACATATCAGGTCTTCCCCATGGCCCATAGGCCGTAAAAAATCTTAATAGCGTAACTGGAACGTTAAACATATGGCTATATGAGTGTGCAATAATTTCATTAGTTCTTTTGGTTGCAGCATAAAATTGCGTTGGGTGATCAGCTATATTATTTTCATTAAATGGTAGGTTTTTATTTGCCCCATAAACACTACTTGTGCTGGCAGATACTAAATGTAAAATTTTAAATTTTTTACATAATTCAATAATATTATAAAAACCCCTAATGTTACTTTCAAAATATGCATCAGGATTTTTTTTAACATATCTAACACCAGCTTGGGCCGCTAAATTAATTACTTTTTTAAATTTATTCTCCCTAAATAAATTATTTAATTTTTTTTTATTACTAATATCAATTTTTTTAAATATAAATTTTTTTTTGTACTTTTTTTTTAAAATTTTAATTCTATTTTTTTTTAAATTAACATCATAATAGCTGTTTAAATTGTCCACGCCAATTACCGTGAAACCTTTTTTTTTTAATATTTCAAACGCTGTATGGAATCCAATAAATCCAGCTGCACCTGTAATTAAAATTTTCATTTATTATCTTTCTTCTGTAAAAAAGCAAATAATGTGTATTTACTTGATGGTTCATGAATTGTTTTCATTCGTAAAATCCTCATATTACATTTATCGGCTAAAATTTTTAAAGAATTTTTTGAAAAAACATGCAAGTGATCAACACAAAATTCTTGTCTACTTTTTCCACCAATCCTAGCTTTAATATCCGGCACTTCTATGTAAATAATTCCAAATTTTTTTAAATATTTTTTAGATGATTTTAGAAGTTTAATTGGATTGTCTACGTGCTCAAGTACTTTGTTAAAACTTATAAGATTAAATTTTGATTTAGTTTTAAATTTAAATAAATTTTTTCTATAAACCTTCAATTTATGAAATTCTTTACAATAATTTACATATCTTTTGTCCATCTCGATTCCAGAAACATTCCATTTTTTTTTTTTCATTTCATAGAGAAAAACACCAATACCCGAACCAACATCTAAAAGATCAAGGTTTTTTTTTGAAAAAAAACTATCAACTCTTTTAGCTCTATTTTTATTATCGGATTTACTTTTTTTTAATTTTACAACATATTTGAATCTTTTATGAATTCCATTAACATTCTTATAAGTTAGTTCTAAATATTGTTTAGAATATAAATTTTTAATATTAAACTTATGAGCACCATACATATGTTTACATGAGGTACATTGATAAAATGCTCTTTCATATTTTCCATTAATAGAAAATTTTTTTTCATAGTTAGGTCTTTCTTTATAATGGAAAATTTTAATAAATTTTTTATTATTATGTTTGCAAAATATTGACGAACTTATTTTCATATTTTTTATTTAAATTTATTTAATACTCTCTTGGTGTCAACATAAAAGTCATTATTAAATTTTTTATAAATATTCTTAACATTTTTAAAGTCTTTTTTTGTATCTATACTTAAATTTAAATTTTTATTTCTTATATAGTAATTCTTAGTGAAGTTTTTAATTTTATAATTATTTTTATTTTTATAAAAATAATCAAAAATATGTTCTTTTTCATTTTTTGTAAGTAAACTTTTTTTTAATTTATTGAATATTTTAATTCTTGCAATTTCACATGCCAAACCTTTTGGGCAGTCATTTGAGAGTTGATTAGTTACTATATCAAATTTGTTGGATCTAAATATTTTGATCATATCTTGCATTAAATTAAAATCAAAAAAAGGCCTATCAGCATTAACTCTTACAAAGGCATCAAGTTTAAATTTTTTACAACATTGTATAGTCCTATCAAAAACATTATTTAAGCTTCCTCTAAAAAATTTAATTTTTTTTCTCTTGCATAAAGAAGCTATAATATCATCACTTTTATTCAGTGAAGTATTAATTACTACAAGATATTTTTTTGATTTTTTTTTAACTCTATTATGAATAAGTTCAATTAATGTTTTTTTTTGATTTATTAATGTAACTACTTTTTTTGGAAATCTTTTAGAATTAGTTCTGGCAAATATAAGGATACCTATTTTTTTCATTTAGCAATCAAACCTTAAAGTAATTTTTTTTTCTATTTTTAATAACGTTTCTTGCATCAAAAATATATTTGGCATTTTTTGAAATTAGCTCATAATTAAATTTTGTGTGATCCGTGGCTATAAAAACTAACGGATATTTTTTCAATAGAGTAGAAGTTAATTTTTTACTCTTTTTTACTTTATTATTGAAAGTAATATTTGGTACATAAGGATCTGAATAATCAAAACCATAGCCTTTTGATTTTAACTTAGAAGCAATTTTAAAAGCAGGTGACTCCCGTGTATCATCAATGTTTTGTTTATAGGCCACTCCTAAAATTAAAATTCTTTTATTAAATAACTTTATCTTTTCCTTTTTAATGAAATTAATTATTTTGCTGGATATCCAGTTTATAGTTTTTTTGTTAACCATTCCTGAAGTTTTTATAAATTTTAAGTCATAATTATTTTTTTTAGCTAACCAATAAAGATAAAAAGGGTCCAGTGGAATACAATGACCACCGTAACCCGGTCCAGGATTAAATTTTGTAAAACCAAAAGGTTTTGTATCTGCAAGGTCTAATGTTTCATTAATATCAATATTAATTTTATTGAAGAACATTTTTAATTCATTTACTAGACCTATATTTATTGATCTAAAAATATTTTCGATCATTTTTGTTGCTTCCGCTATTTTCATGCTGGAAGCTATCACAACAGTATTTGTGATTTTTTTGTAAAGTTGAACTGCTAATAATTTACAGTGCTTAGAGTGACCCGAACATATTTTTGGAGTGTTATGTAATTTATATTTTATATCTTTTTGCTTTATTTTAAGCTCAGGACTGATTCTTTCAGGCGAGTAAGCTAAAAAAAAATCTTTTGAAATTTTGAATTTATTTTTTAATAAAATTGGTAAAATAATTTCTTCAGTAGTTCCAGGATATGTTGTACTTTCTAAAGAAATTAGTTGACCTTTTTTTAAATATTTTTGAATTTTTTTAATAGTAATTTTAATATAAGAAAGATCAGGACTCATATTTTTTGTCAGTGGAGTAGGTAATGCCATAATTATTATATCAGCAGATCCCACGGAACTGTAGTTTGTTGTTAATTTCATTTTGTTAGATTTAAATTTAGACTTAAGTTTTTTTGGGTCCTTATCTATACCTATTGTTTTAAAATTTTTTTGATCAAATTTTTCAATAATTGCTGACCCTACATATCCCAAACCTATTACACAAATTACTGCATTATTTGATCGAATTTTTTCTTTTAAATTTTTAAAATAATTCATTTAAATTTTTTTATTCCTAAATTTGTTTTATTTTTATTACTTAATAGTAAATTTTTGAAACTTAATTTTTTTTTTGAAAAAAAATTAATAATATTTAACCTCACTCTTAATATTTTAGTCAGATTTCTACTTAAACTTTTATTGTGTTTTCTATAGAAGAACAGAGGTTTATTGCAATATGAGACTTTATATTCATTTAATAATAGCGCTAACCATAAATAATAGCCGTCTTGCCTATCAAATTTAGGGCTATAGCCGCCTATTTTATTAAAAATTTTTTTTCTTACTAAGGAACAAGCTCCATGCGGAGAGTCATCTGTTACTGTATATTTTTTCTTTTTATTATAGCGATTTCTCTTAAATTTTTTTGAATTATTGTTGAAACTATAAAAATCAGAAAAAACTAATGCAGTTTTAGGAAATTTTTTCATTATTTTGATCATTGTATCAATTGCTTTAGGATGCAAATAATCGTCAGCATCAAGTCTTAGAAAAAAAGTTCCTTTAGACTTTTTTATTGCAATATTAGATGATTTAATAAGTCCCTGTCTCTTTTTGTTATAAACAATAAATATCTTTTTTATATTTTCATATTTTTTAAGAACTTTTTTTGAAATATCTTTTGAAGCATCATCTACTATAATAATTTCAATATTGTTGTAACTTTGATTAAGAGCGCTCTTAATTGCTTTATCAATAAAGTTGGCATAATTGAAATTTGTTATATAAATCGTTATTAAAGGATTATTTTTCATTTAACAAAATTAATTCTTTTGAATCTTTTGAGATTTTTTTTTAATTTTTTCCCAATTAATCTTTTTATATCTCTTGCATCAACGCCGTGATTAGGTCGTAAACAAACTAAATCAGACTCTTTAATTTTATAACCTTTCTTAAGATCTTTAATTGGATAAATTGCTCTTCTAAAAGTAATTATATTTTTACTTTTAATTTCATTTTTTGTCGCCTTTTTTTCACTTGAGCCTAAAATATTTTTTATTCTTTTAATATCTTTAATTAAAGAAATAGTTTCACTTTTATTTAAAGAAATTTTATGATCTCTAAAAATTTTACCTTTTCTTTCGTCAGTGAAATGGAATTCTAATATTTCGGCACCCAAGGTATATGCGGTTAATAATGCAAGGCTTCCAGAATTGTGATGAGAATATCCGACTGTCAAATTAGTTTTCTTTTTAAGTGTTTGCATAGTTTTTAGATTTACTTCTTCATCGATTGTAGGATAGCAAGATGTACATTGCAAAAGTGCTAATTTATTTTTATTCTTATAAATTTTATTTTCTTTCTGAAGAAAAGATATCGTTTGAGTTATTTCATTTAAATTTGATAATCCGGTAGATAAAATGATAGGTTTTCGTCTTCTTGCAAATTCTTTAATAATTGGAAAAGCTGTTAAGTCACCAGAGCCAATTTTATAAAATGGTAAATACTTGTCTATCCATTTTAACATTTGTAAATCCCAAACAGAGGCTAAATATTTTACACCATGAGAATTACACAATTTTGCTAAATATATGTGCTGAGTTCTAGTTAATTCAAATTTCTTAAAATGTTTAAATCTATCTTGAGACTCAACTCTATTCACAAGTTGACCACCGGTATATAATTGTAGTTTTATGACATCTACACCTGAACTGATAGCCAACTTTACAAGCTTCTTTGCATAATTAAAGTCACCTTCGTGATTACCACCAATTTCTGCTATTAATAGAGGCCCACTTTTACCCGCCCAGAAAGTTTTTTTCATAAAAATATCATAAGAGATTTATATATATTCTAAGTTTTTAGATCAGAGAAAATCTATATTCAACCACTTTGTTCAATATTTGAACATTACCTTAAAATAGCCTATATTCCTTTTTATTCAAGTAAAATTAAAATGAAAAAGACAATTAAACTTCATAAAAGAAAAGGCATCTTATTTTGGGTGACTGGATTATCTGGTTCAGGAAAAAGCTCTATAGCAAAAAAAATTTGGCCACAAATTACAAAAACTTACGGTCCAACTGTAATGTTCAATGGCGATGACATGCGTACGATTTTTAAATTAAAAAAATATGACAAAAAATCTAGGTTAGAAAACGCTATAAATTTTAGTAAATTTTCTGAATTTATTACCAATCAAGGTATTAACATAATATTTGCCAATATTGGCATGTTTCATAAAGTAAGAGAAAGAAATAGGTCTAAAATTAAAAATTATATTGAAATTTATATTCAAGCTAATTTAGAAAAAATAATAAAAAAAGGAAAAAAAAAAATATATAAAATAAATAAGACTAATATTGTTGGTAAAGACATAATTCCTGAGCTTCCCAAAACACCTAATATAAAAATAAAAAACAATTTTAAAAAAGATGTAAATAAATTAGCTGATGAGGTTGTAGAAAAAATAAACAAAGTAATTAAATTTTAATGGAAAAAGAAATTAAAGAACATTATAAAAAAAATGGATGGGTTATTGTAAGAAACTTTTTTAGAAAAAAGTATATTGCAAAAATAAAAAAAGAATTATTAAAAACAACAAAAAAGAAAAAAAGCTTTTGTTACTATGAGACCATTAATGGGAAAAAAAAACTTAGAAGAATAGAAAAAGTTACAGATTATTCTAAGAGCTGTAAAAACATCATTTGCTCTAAACAGACATTAAACCTAATCAATAAATTGGGCCAAAAAAGATACGAACTTTTTAAAGATAAATTAAATTTTAAATTCCCAGGCGGAAAGGGTTACCTCCCACATATTGATGGGCATTTTTATTGGAAAGATAAAAATAAAAAATATCAAAACGGTTGGAAAAAATATTCATCTGATTTTATAAATTTAGTTTTACCTTTGGAGAAAACAAATATTGCAAATGGATGTATATATGTGTCAAATAAAAAAAATACCAATAGAATTGGTAATTCATTTTCTAAAATTACAAATCGTCTCACACTAAACACTCCTAATATAAAAAAAAAAGATATTAATAAATTTAAGTTCCACCCAATTGAACTAAAAGTAGGCGATATATGCTTTTTTAATTGGAAATGTGCTCATTATTCTGAAAACAATCAGTCAAGTAAATCTAGAATGATTTTTTATGCCACATACTGCAAAAAAAATAAAAATAAAGACTTAAGAAAGCTGTATTATTTTGATAAACAGAATTCTTATAACAACAAAAAAAATAAATCACTTCTTTTTACTTAAGGCTTATGAGAAAAAAAAAAATTAAAATTGTTTATGTTGGATTATCAGCTGATATTTTACACGAAGGTCATATAAATATCCTTAAAACAGCTAGCAGATTGGGAAAAGTGATAGTAGGACTTTTAACTGATGAGGCAATATCTTCATATAAAAATATTCCAACTTTAAATTATAAGCAAAGAGAAATTATTTTAAAAAACATTAAATTAGTTAAAAAGGTAATTCCACAAACAACTTTAGACTACAGACCAAACTTAAAATTGCTAACACCAGATTTTGTTGTACACGGTGATGATTGGAAAACCGGTGTGCAAAAGAAAACAAGAAGTCAAGTAATAAGCGTTTTAAGTAAATGGGGTGGAAAATTAATAGAACCAAAGTACACCAAAAATATATCATCTACGTCAATTAAATCTAAATTATCAGAAAAAATGACACCTACATCGAGAGTTTCACTTCTACGAAGAATATTAAATAATAAAAATCTTGTAAGAGTTTTAGAGTCTCATAGCCCATTATCAGGAATGATTGCTGAAAATACAAAAATTGCAACAGGTAAAAATATTCAACAGTTTGATGCCATGTGGTCTTCAAGTTTGACAGACTCAAGCGTTAAAGGAAAACCAGATAACCAAGCACTAGATTTTTCATCTAGATTTAATGGTTTGGGAGATTTATTTGATGTGACTACGAAACCATTAATTTTTGATGCAGATAACGGTGGAAGGTTAGAACATCTTTCATTTACTATCAGGACTTTAGAAAGATTAGGAGTATCTGCAATAATGATAGAAGACAAGATTGGGCTAAAAAAAAATTCATTATTTAAAGATCAATCAGGCGCAAAACAAGACTCTATAAAAGACTTTTGTAAAAAAATTAAATTGATAAAAAAGTTAAGAAATTCAAAAGATTTTTTAATAGGAGCAAGAATAGAAAGCTTCATACTTGGTAAAGGCTTAAATGATGGATTAAAAAGAGCTGAAGCGTATTCTAAAGCTGGTGCAGATCTTATATTGATACATAGTAAGGAGAAAACACCAAAAGAAATATTCAAATTTGCCAAAATTTTTCTTAAATCAAAATGGACTAAGCCGTTAGTTTCAGTGCCATCGACATATTCCCAAACAACAGAGTCCCAATTAATTAAAAATGGCTTTAAAATAGTTATATATGCCAATCATATGTTGAGGGCTGCATATCCTGCAATGCAAAATGCTGCTAAAAAAATTTTACAGAATAGAAGATCCTATGAATTAGAAAATAAGATTAGTTCTGTGAGCGAAGTAATAAATTTGATCAAATAATGATATTAGTTGAAAATTTAATTAACGTATTAAAAGAAAAAAAAATAGATTTTTATACTGGTGTACCGGATAGCATTTTAAAAATTTTTTGCAGTCATATTGAAAATTTTTCAAAAAAAAAACACATAGTATCTACAAGCGAAGGTTCAGCAACATCTATTGGAATAGGTTATCATTTATCCACTAAAAAAATACCTTGCATTTATTTACAGAATTCCGGGTTGAGTAACGCGATCAACCCACTCATTTCAATCGCGAGTAAAGAAGTTTATTCAATACCACTGCTTTTAATGATTGGCTGGAGAGGCGCACCAAAAAAACCTGATGAACCTCAGCACTTGGCAAAAGGAAAAATTACCCCAAAACTTCTAAAGTTATTAAAAATTAATTACTGCATTCTTAACAAAGAGAAAGATTTAAATAAATTAAAAAATATAATTAAAAAAGCTAATCAAAATAAGCGGGTAGTAGCATGTCTTATAAAAAAAGGAACTCTCTATACAAAAAAAAAAATAAAAAAAAATTTAAATACCAAATTTATTTTACGGTCAGATTTTATTAAAATATTTATAAAACTTATACCTAAAAAAAGTAAATTAATCTCTACTACAGGTTACACTTCTAGAGAATTGATGGAAATTAGAAGTAGAAACAAAATTTCTAATGGTAAGGATTTCTATATGGTTGGTGGAATGGGTCACTCTTCTAGTGTTGCATTAGGCTATGCTTTAAATTCAAAAAAAAATATTTTTTGTTTAGATGGAGATGGTGCTATATTAATGCATCTTGGTTCAATGAGAACAATTGGTTATCTTAAGAATGAAAATTTAAAACATATTGTTTTAAATAATAATTCACATGAATCAGTTGGAGGGCAAACAACGACAGCAAGTGGTATAGATTTTAAAAAATTGAGTAAAAGTCTTGGTTATAGACATTATTTAATAATTAATAGTAAAAAAAATTTAAAATCAAAAATTAAAAATTTTATAAAAAAAAAAGGACCTAGTCTGCTTGAGGTGAGAATAAATAGCGGCTCATTGGACAATTTATCTCGTCCAAAAAATCTTGTTAAAATTAAAAATAAATTTATGAAAAACTAATGAATAACTTTTCTTTTTCATCGGCAAATGAGCTTAAAAATTTTTTAAAAGATGAAAAGTTAAAAAAAATTTTTATAATTTGCGGAGAAAATTCGTATAAAAATTCAGGGGCAGACAAGTTATTAGATGGCATTATTCTTAATAAGCAAAGGGAATTTTTTTTTAAGAAATCTCCATATCCAGATCTAAGTGAACTTAAAAAAATTATTACTAGCATTCGAAATAGCTCACCAGATCTGATAATAGCTATTGGAGGAGGTTCGGTAATTGATTATGCCAAAATTGCCAACGTTTTGACGGAAAATAATAATTTAGAAACTGAAATACCTGATGGTTCTTATACTATAAAAAAAAAATTTACTAAACTTGCTGCGATACCAACTACAGCAGGATCAGGAGCTGAAGTAACATCTAATGCAGTTATTTATATAGACAAAATTAAATATTCCGTTGAAGGAGAGGAGCTTAAACCTGATTATTTTTTTCTCATACCCGAACTAGTCATTGGTGCATCTAATAAAATAAAATCATCCGCTGGTTTTGATGCAATAGCACAAGCAATGGAGTCTCTTGTATCAAGAAAATCAAATGAAAAAAGTGTAGAATATGCAAAGAAGTCTCTTCAAATCTCGTTAGAGCATTATATTAATTTTTTAAATAAACCTAATAATGAAAATACATCAGCGATGTGTTTAGCTGCAAATTTATCTGGAAAGGCAATAAGTATTTCAAAAACTACAGCTCCACATGCTTGTTCATATCCATTCACAGCAATTTACAATATCAGTCATGGACACGCTGTGTCTCTAACTTTAAATAAATTTTTTAAATTTAATTACCAAAATTTAAAACAAAAAAATTGTCAATTTGATTTAAATCAGAGATTTGAAGATATTTTTAAAATTTGCAAAGTAAAAGACATCCAATCTTTTGAACAATATTTTAAAAGAATGATGATTGAAGCAAAATTAGAAAATGATTTAAATAAGTTAGGAATTAATATTGAAAATGATTACTCAAAAATAATATCAGGAATAAATATATTGAGACTTTCCAATAACCCTATAGATCTGAATGAAGAAGTTATTAAAAATATTCTTTTTCAAAAATAATATTGATGTTTTTTAAAATTGAAAACCCGCCATATAAAAAAATTGTAGTTTTTGATGGAAAGTCTCTAAATGACCTTAAATATGTCTTAGATAAAGAAGATTTTATAACTGTAGAAAATAGAAAAAATAGAATTAAGGTAGTTTATTGTGGCTTTAGTTTTTTAATTAAATGTTTTTTAAATTATATTCTTTTATTTTCTAAAAATAAAAATATCCACACTATTTATCTTTATACATTAATCAAAAGTATCCAACCAAATATAGTTATTACAAGCATTGATAATTCTTATACATTTGCAGCTTTAGCATTGTTACTTTCCAAAAAAATTAAATTTATTGCAATTCAAAACGCTAATAGATTTGATTATTTACATAATGACTATTTTTTTAAAAAAAAAATTACAAATAAAAACTTAAATAGAAAATATTTTATTCCTCATTTTTATTGTTTTGGTCAACATGAAATTGATGAGTGTATGAAGTACGATATAAAAATTAAAAAATTTCAAAAAATTGGATCAATAAGAGTTGCAAACTTTTTCGAGTATGTAAAAAATAATAAAATATTATTAGATAAAAATAAATATGATATTTGTTTAATATCTGAACCAGCTCCAAATATAGATAAAAAATTTAATGTTCATGGATTAGAGGAAAATTTTGCTAAAGTTGCTAAATTAGCTATTCAATATGTAAAAAAATATAAAAAAAGATTTGTTTTTTTGCAAAAACGACCAGTCAAATCTCTTAATAATAAAATTGAAATAGATTTTTATAAAAAATATTTAAAAAACGATGAGTTTAATTTTTTAATTAATCACTCAAATATTAATAGTGGACCATATTCCTCTTATTTTGGTTTGTTTCAAAGTAAAATAGCTATAGGAGCACAGTCTACTCTCTTACGAGACAAACTTGGATGTAGCGAAAAAATATTATCTTTAAATATAAGTGAAGATTTGTTTAGGTTTCCAATAAATGGTGCTTGTCATCTAGACAACTTCGAATTTTCTAAATTTGAAAAAAAATTAAATGATATAAATCAAATGAGTATTGATGAATATTTAATACAGCTTGATAGACCTAGTGATTACGTTATGCAATTTGATAATAACTTTAATGTTATAAAAAAGATAAAAAACGAATTATATTAAGATAGAGATCGCGCCAAATTTAAATCTTCCATCGTATCAATTTATATTCCTTTTTTAAGGAATCCTCCATCAATTACCAAATCAGAAGCGTTTATGTAGTTTGAATTTTCTGAGGCTAAAAATATTGCCGCTTTAGCAATATCTTTTGGTAATCCATATGACTTAATCATCATCCTATTAACTCTATCTTTAAAAAATTTTTTATTGTTGAAGGATTTTTTTGTCATGTTTGTTTTTATGTATCCTGGGCAAATATTATTTACTCTAATTTTATGTTTTTTAAAATCCATAGCTAGGGAATAACCAAGATTAGTTAAACCTGCTTTTGAGACGCTATAAGCAGGATTGTTGCTCATTCCTAGATTTGCAGTAATACTAGTTATATTAATAATAGAGGGATTGTTGCTTTTTTTAAGATATGGAAAAGCAAACATACTTATCATAAAGGCTGAAGTTAAATTGTTATTAATAGTTGAGTTCCAGTAATTTAATAAGTTTTTTTTATCCAATTTAGAGGTAATGCCAGCACAATTTATTAAAACATTAATACTTCCCTTTTTTTTATAAATATTTTTTATAATTATTTTAACTTTTTTAAAATTTGTTATATCAATTTTTATTTTTTCATTTCTTTCAATTTTTTTTGTTGATGTAAAGGACCTATCCAAAGAGTAAACATAATAGTTTTTTTTTAAAAATTCCTTTGTGATTTCTTGGCCTATACCTCTACCTCCCCCGGTAATTATGGCAACTTTGCTTTTAGCACTCTTCATAAATATTTTATTTTTAAGTAATCTTTATATGCTGTCTAAGTTTTTTTGCTATTTCTAAATCGCCATTATGGTTAATTCCTATT
>CERI01117483.1_pt1 | contig 13786 bp, 9 predicted proteins | sample 350261 | NCBI WGS metagenome assembly CERI01 (sample SAMEA2620979, study PRJEB7988) | marine metagenome | isolation source: saline water (ENVO:00002010), including
AACAACAAAGAAAATTTTGAAATTATTTTATCAAAAATTTTGCGCGTGCACGTGACTTGACTGATTCAGTCCTGAAATAGATGGCGGCTGGGTGTGCTGTGACAAAGCTTGTCCGCGCTTGCAGTTTCATGCGTTTGCAAAAGGACTCTATCGCGGCTTATGATGGCTTGAATGGATCTTATCAGATGTCTGGTGAAGTTTGCAACGGGCGTCCAATTTATGTCAAGATTGCGAACTCGAATGTGGTTGCATGGTGGGCTCACACGCAGCAGCACGGAATGAGTTGGTGCATGGGTCCGCGCATGCCGGAACAAGAAAAATCATCTAAAATGTGGGCCTACACGCCAAGTGAAGGTATGGATCCCTCTAAGAACAACACTAGACAATGGATGGTGTATTCCCATGACAGCGGAGTTTGGCTGAAGCAACCTGAAGCGTGTTTTGAAGCTGTATTGCCTACGGGGAGTTTCCAGGACAGGAAATGTTTAATATGCTGTGATAACGCCGCAAACATTGTCACAGTCCCATGTGGCCACTTAAACGTGTGCAGGGATTGTTGGAAGAAATCGGGATGCGATTTCAAGCGGTGTTTCACGTGCAGGGCGGCAATGAGGCAAATGGTGCTGGTATATATATAATGCTTGTCTCCGGCCTCCCACTGTAAAGAATGGTTCTTTTTTTTGACCTCGTTGTGGCGCATCTGCGGCGCACCGACCCTGAAAAATGTACAAAGAACATTTCGTTTTTCCAACAGTTTTTAAACCTTGAACATGCATTCAAAGGAGCGCCGTGGATTGAGTTCACGCGCGAGCATGCCGAGATACCGATTTTCTCGGTGTGTCTATACTTTATTTTAGTGTTTCACATCCCTCATTTGGTTAGGGGTAAGCTTGAATTGCCGACTCTGTTTGCAAACTGGAATTTGACCCTTGCGGTCTTTTCGGTAATAGGGACGGTGCGCACTGTTCCTCGTCTGTTGCTTTCCTTATCGAGTCATGGATTTGAATATACCGTTTGCACTGATCCAAAGGATTGGTTTTTGGATGGCCGTACCGGCTTTTGGGTGGCACTGTTCATTTTCTCCAAGATACCGGAGCTACTGGACACGTTCTTCCTTGTTGTTCAAAAGAAACAAGTGATCTGTTTGCACTGGTTTCACCACGTCACAGTGCTGTTATATTGTTGGCATTCATATCACAACCGCGTTGCGACCGGACTGTGGTTTGCTGCAATGAATTTCTTCGTGCATTCTTTCATGTACTGGTATTATTTTTTGGTCGCAAATGGGTTGAAGCGATCAGCCCGTTTTCTGGCCCCGATCATTACTGTAATCCAGATTTTGCAGATGTTTGCAGGCGCCGTTGTAACGCTATCAAGCGCCATGGCCTACTATAACAAAGGGCCAAAGTCGTGTGCCGTGAACCCGGCAAATTTTAAGATGGGTTTTGCGATGTATTGCAGCTACATGGTTCTCTTTTGTTTGTTGTTTCAAAGAAAGTACCTGTCCTCGTCTCACAAAACGTCGCCGTCGAAAGACACTATTTGCGGAGTGGAAATGCCACGGGGAAGGGTTGATGTCGCGGGTCGTTTTTGCAGCTACTGGCTAAACGATAAAGACAGCTAACACAACGCGACCGACTCAATAGAAATGTTCGAAAATGTATCGTGAACATAAAAAGAATATACATGCACTGTAGCTTTTGCAGTGCAGAAACTACATGTCAGATGTCATGTCGTACAAGAAATGCCGCGTTGTGAATGTACTCTGCCCGGCTATTATTATCGTGCTGTCTATCGTTAACTTTCTGTCGTATCAAGTGGATGTGCAAACCGAGGACAATTCCAAGTACTGGACCGGTCCCAAAACCACTTTGGTGACCATGGGCTACAACTCTCAGCGTGAGCGCAACTGGAAGTCCATGTTGGCAGAGTACTGTGAGATGGGGGACGTTTTTGACAGGATTTTGTTTGTGTGGCAAAACGTGTCAGCCCCCTGTCCCGCGCTACAACCGTGCAAGGTAGAGGTGCGGTGTCGAGCCACGGATCAAAACAGTATGAATAACCGATATTACTACAGTCACGACGTGCGAACGCAAACTACATTTTCCGTCGACGACGACGTAGTGGTTCCGCGTGATTTAGTGCTCAAGCTGCTACGTGCATCATACAAAAGCGACCTCGTGGGACTAGATGCACGCTCATTCGGCTCTGACGGGACCTACAGTTTTTGGGGGTTTACATACGCAAACAAACTCGTGTTGCCTAAGACATGGGTGTTGCCGGTGCACTATTGGCATTTGTATTGGCAGGACCATGAGCTGCTGCAATTTATCGACGCCGGTAATGCGTGTGAAGACTTAGCAATGAATTTTGTGTTCAGAAATTACACACAGCAGAACCCAGTCGTTGTGTACAATGGGTTCTTCAGTCAACAACGTCGTTCTCTACGGGAGGCTGGTGGGTTGAGTATCGCGGGCGATCGCTGGAATTGGGGCGGTCGGCGCTCTTTTTGTATCAGGTGGCTTATGGGTCACTTTCACAATGCATTAGTGGAATGAATCCGGCGTGTTTTGCTCAACACCACTCAAGAAAAAAAATGCAAGGAAAACACAAACACAAAAACACGCGCGAAGGCAAAAGACTGTAGCGCTTCATGAATACCGCAGCTGACTGCTTTGTCGGTAGACGCGTCCGAAGGCTCGTTTTAAACCATGATCTTGACAGTGACATAGGTATCGAGATAAACGGGGTCGTGACAGGCTTTGATGGAAAACGCTGGGATGTTTTGTTTGACGATTTTCTTGAGACAGAACCATACAACTACATGGCGTTAGTTGAGATGTTGGCAACGGAGGAAAGCAATACTGTGGACGTGGACTTTTGGAGTGTTTTGTCAAGTGGGGTGCTCGAAAGATGGCTTTGATTGCATGTGATTCTGAGCAGTCTGGCTATTCATCGGGAAAAACAAAATATACAATACACATGTGAACATGCGTGGCTCTTGTCAACTTGGCCCATGCTTCGTTCGCGATTTTTTCCCACGACCTGTAGTTGTCTCAAAACCGTCGATGAACTCTTTGATATTACGCGCGACATTTGCGTGTACGCCAGTCAGCGGCTGGGGACCGGGCACAGTGAAAAAACGTATGAATCTGTGATCATCAATGAGCTTTACAAAAGACGCATACCCACGCTGCGACAAGTTAAGTACTATAGCATTGTTGACGGCAACGTCGTCGAGACGGGTATATGCGACATTGAGATTTCGGGTCAACTCATTGTTGAGCTCAAGTCAAACCTACCGAGCATAACGCGGGATCACATGACTCAGGCCAAGCGGTATCTGCGATCAGCTCGCGAGAAGTACCCCGATACGGTGCTGATGTGCTGTGTAATTCTATTTCAGAAAAATGGTGACGTTGCCTTCTGGAAAGCGAAATCAACGCCTTCAACGAGCAGGGTGGATGTCTCTGTCGAGCATTCTGACATCATGGCTGTGGACGAAGATCACTTGTTACCCTCTCCCGATTAATAGGCTGCTCAAGACTGCCCTTGCCTTGATGAGGAGCGCTGAATGTTTATGTTTTCGCTGGTGTATGCCTGGATAAAGTTCCGCTTCCAATTATGATCGCCTCCAGCCGCGTGTATGATAAATGTATTTCTGTCCCAAGAATCAAACGATACTGCTGAACTTGTAATGCCTTCTTCATTTGTCTTGGGGTGCACGTTTATTCGACAGCGATCTATGAGCTTGATTCCAGAACTAAAAACTGCTGACGTGGTTTCGTTGTATGATGGTCCGAGAACCGAGTCCATTCGCCTCATTCCGAAGCAGACGGGCCACGAGTTGAGCAAGTAAAAGAAAGCGCGATTTTCATATTTGAGTGGTAAGTAGTTGTTGAATGCCAGAATTTCCGCTGACCTAAACGCTTCTTGGAGAAAAAACTGCGCAAGAGGAGATTGCTTCATGAGAAATACACCAGAATTGATGCCGTTGAAATCATTAGAAATCAGCATGAAAACACGGTCGTCAGAAAACTCGCGTACTAGATCTTGCATGTCGTCATTCATGTTGTTAATGAAAGCATCGCCGTCAATCATCAATGCGTACTTGTGTTGCTTCAAGGTGTCTTGTAGCAGTGGGAATTTGCCCCACGGAAATGGATACTCACCCGAGAATTTTGCCGCCTGCTCCATGTCAGGAGCGACGCACGTATAGTTCCATTTTTGGCAGTAGTCTAGTTTGTTCTGTATCGTAGCGTTTCTCAACTCGCTCCCCAAGAATTCATTGACTAATACAACAATTGCAATATCCTCTCGCTTGTGCTTTTGACGGTACCTTTTTCTCGTCGGTTTGAGCACACACGGATGTTGCCTTGCCCACTCTCGCGGCACAAAGCATGATACAACTTTGGTGATTGAACTCTCACTGGAGTGTTTCTTCTGTATTTCTTGATCAATATGCAGCAGCATAAAAAAACTCTGAAACAGGACCAGCGCCGCTACAAATGCACACCCCCAGAAAACGCCGCTGTTTTTTCTATGGTGGTCACATTTCATAGATTGACAAACTTTATCACTGCGGTTTCTACATATATAACCAAATATGGGCGATACCCTTTCCCATACCACAGACCTCGGTGTGTGTCCTCGTGTCTATCATGTGTTTGAGTTTAGCTTTTATTACAAAGACAGGGTAACGTTCTAAAGCAAGCCAAAATGAAGTGAATAAACAAAACTGGTATAGACCTGATGTCTTAGAGGCCATCCTCTATCTCGACCGGTTTGTTCTCGGCCTTGGGTGGCTTTTCTTTCACGGGCTTTTGTGTCAGTGTAAGTTCAAATTTATCCGACGGTTTGCCGCGTGTAAGCTGCAACAAAGCCAGGGGGGAATTTCGAGTTGTTATCCCTTTACCTGGTGGTGTGTTGCCATTAATCAGTTGGATTTTTCTTTCCCTCAATTTTTGCTTCTGTAGCAATGCACTGACAGTTGTTGTTTCAATCATGCTTACTTCAAATGACAAATCCTGCTGACCATCATCAAACTTGAGGTATAATTTTACGACCACATCATTGCACTTGTAGCAGCCCCTTTCGTCTTCTAATCTTTCAACCTCTGGGTTGATATCTTCAAATGGCACTCCATACCCGTCAGAAATGATTCGTTTGATGTATTCTCGAACACGACTTGTTTTGCTATTGTCCAACCACGTTTTGATGTTGGATTGCATCAAACGCAATTTTGGGTTAACTCGTATTTCAATTTCTCTTGATGCATTTGTTTTTGGTATGAAATTCCCTTGGCGATCAAAACAAATGTCGGTTGCTGACATCGCAGAATAGTGAAAGGTTGCTTCGAGTACTATGTCATCCTTACACTCATCGGCATGCATGACTTCGGGTAAACCTCTGTCAAATCGCCACCACGCTTCACCGTCCTTGATCACGGCAAAGACACTGACCCCGTTTTCTGCTGCTGTTCTTTTCAGAGTCATTGAAAGCATGCTCAGCCCGTCGACGTTGGTTAAAATCTGACACCAACCCAAAAAGTCTGACAGTAAGACGTCGCTCTCAAAGGTGAACTTGCACAGCCCAGACTCGCTCAGTTTGATGGTGTGCATCCAATTCTCTTGTCCCAAAAAGGTCATTTCAAGTGAAATTCTACTAAATTTTAAACTGTCCGCTGTTTTTACAGCCTCAAACGATATAGCATCGGGTCCACTATGCTTGGTGCTCTTGGGTGTCTTTTTCAGTGTGTCGCCTGTGGAAAAAACCGACAGCTTTATGTGGTCTTGGTCACCCGTCGCAAATTCCTTGAAGAAATTGGCTGCCACTGAGTCGGTAACGGAAAAGAGTTCAAAATATTCCATTGTGGTGGGTGCTGAAACACCTGCAGGAAGACCGTCGGGGCCTGGCTGGCCTGGGGCTGCAACATCTGCGGCCAGATCGCCCGGGCCTGGTTGGCCTGGGGCTGCAACATCTGCGGCCAGATTGCTCGGGCCTGGTTGGCCTGGAACTGCAACATCTGCAGCCAGATTGCTCGGGCCTGGTTGGCCTGCGGCGAGGTCGCCTGGGTCGGTGTTGCTTGGGTCCAGATTGCCCGGCCCTATGATCATTGGCTCTAACTCCGGTAATCCTGAGATGACCAGAACATTCTGTAGGTCTTTCACTATAGACATAAACTCCTTCCATGTGGTAGGATCGCGACTTTCAGTGGGGCTATGCATTGACATAGGGTAGTGCAAGCAGTAGTGAAAATTGTCTATCATGCTTTGAATCTTTTGTGGGTTTGCCGTGTCATGGTGTTTTTGCTGAAACTGCTCTCTGTCGATGAGCAAGTCTATTTTGGGAAAACGCTGGCCTTGTTGCCGGGTGTACTGATTTGACCGCATATATGCCTGGTCGACTTTTTGCACGAGTGCCTTTCTAACATCCAAGGCCTCGTCTCCCAAAATTGGCACCCCTGGCCAGAAAAGTGGTGGTTTGTCGGTAAAACCGTTTTTGTAAATAAAGTACCCAGTCCTCTCACAGAAATACACTCGTGTCAAGAGTTTTGAGCGCACCTCTTCAACCATATCAGACCACACCTTGCCGTTGCAATCTATGATTCCCCTCACCGCGTCGGCTGTTTTGTAGATATTATTTGCACCCACGTAAAGGACGTAGGCTATTTTTTGGTCTAGGTTATGTTTTATACTGGACATATCCTCCTTTTCCGTTTTGACCGTGTCTATTCTTTCTTGTGGTGGTTTCATTATGACAAAGTCTCGCCGCGCCCCGTCGGTGTGTTTAACTTGAAACAGTTCTGACAGGTTGTGCGAGTCAGCGTGTACCTCCGGCTCGTGGTCTTCAATCTGTGACAGGGCATTTCGAAAATCTTCACTTTCAATGTTTAGCTCGGGGTGCCTCAGATGTGTATTCAGAAATAATTCCATATTTTGCTGTGAGATCTTTTCGGCAACGTTCCAATCATCTCTAAACTTTTTCAAATTAGTTTTCTGGATGCGCGCGTCCTCGTCGACCTTCTTGGAATCGAGGATTTCTAGACTAATGTGATTCTTTCGGGCGTTTACATTGTACGTCACCATCTCAGTCGAGAATTGCGTGATAAGATTGATGGCGTAGCAGTCTCTTGTTTGTCCTAGTCTCCAAATGCGCGCAGTCGATTGCTTTGTTAGGGCGGGGTTAAAGTTGATTTCGAGGTAGACAACCACTGTCCCCGTTTTTTGCAAGTTTACCCCCACACCGCCGACCTGCTCTTGCAAGATGAGATATCGCAGCTCGTGGTTGGAGTCGTTGAAATTCTGAAAACATTCTTCTCGATGTTTGAAATTACTGCTACCGTCCACACACTGTACGCTGTCACAGTTTGTCGTGTCCACTTCATTTTTGATTATTGTTTGCACTCTCTTGGCGATCGCAGTGTGTACGTGGAAAAAAATAACCTTTCGTCTGTTTTGAAGCGGAACACTTTCAAGCTGTGCGATAAACCTACGGAGAAATTCCGTCTTGAATGTTTCCTTGGGTGGGCTTTCACCATTCATGAGGCCCCACGATAATTCAGACATTTGAAGATACGCTTGTTGACTGTCCTTGACTTTTTTCACTGCTTCGATATCATCTATGTTAAACATGACATTGTACCGTGTCAGTGTCAGATTTCTTTCCTTGTCTCCGTCCCTGACTTTCAACTTATCGTTAATGAATTCCTCTCCGATTCGGTGCAAAAAGGGGCTGACGGTAATCTTGATGAAGTTGGACAAGTTTTTGTCCAGCTGTTCGACTTCTGCAAGCATCGATTTGTCTGGGTCGTCTTTCCACGCGCTTCGCATTTTTTCAATACGTGATAGAAATTCGCTCAACGAAGCGCTGGATGGTTTGGTGTCTGTCAATTCACGAAACGCTGTCCACTTTCCTTTGTTTTTGCCAGCAGTGGGGACGAGCATGCTGCAGAGCGACATTAATTCAAGTATGGAGTTGTGTATGGGGGTTCCTGTCAATAAAAGAAAATTTGTCCGTGCAGGTTCCTCTTTCTGAGCCTTGTTTGACTTTGCGTCGTTGTCCCCAGCATATACTTTGTTTTTGATTGTGTTCAGTATGCCATACAGAGCGCCTTGATCGTTTTTGAGAGAATGTGCCTCGTCAACAATAATGAGGTCAAAAAATTGTTCAGCCAAACTTTGTGTTGTGGACCAAAACGATTTGAAGCTCTCGTTCGTGTACAGGGAAATGAGGTTCTTGTTTGGTTTACTCTCATTTTGTTCTTCGAACGTGGCCTGTGTGTCGCCGTGGCTGTATTTTTTGTAGGAATAGCGTAGATTTCCAATTTCTCTTGCCCACGTCCCAAACATTGATTTAGGACAAATCAGTAAGCAGCGGCTGAAATTGTAATGTTCTTGCAGGATATACATGATCGCCATGGCTTGAATGCTTTTGCCGGCCCCCATCGTGTGTGCCAAAAGACATCCGTCAAGGTCTTTTTGAATGATATTGTGCAGGGCAAAATTGACGCCTTCCTCTTGGTGGGGTAATAGACTCGTGATGTTGTTGAAGTGTTGGTTTTGTTGTAGAAACGTGTTAAACTCCTGAATGTGCTTTGCAGTCTCGTTCTGTTTGTTATTTTTCTTGTACAATTCGAACGCCAGATCGTACAAAGCCTTGTTTTCAGCGGAAAAAATCTGCGTCTTAAGTTTGTACATGTAGCTGCCTCCCCCGGGGTCGTTTAGGGTGTTTTCTTCGAGTGCGTTTGGGGTGTTGTCTTCAAGTGCGTTTTGTTTGGGTACATCGGCGTCTTCTGGAACCTCGGCTTCGGGAAGCGGGTCTTGTAATGAGTCTTTTTCGCCACTGCTTTGGGAATCGCCACTAGAATGGGAACTCTCACTGCCTTCGGATCCAAAACTGTCATGGGAAACGACACTTTCACCGTCTGACCCTTGGTCATAGCCATCGCTGTCTGATGGAACAGGTGAGTGTGTACGCAAATCTAAGTCATTCATGTCAAAGTTTCGAGGGCGAATCAACTAAAAAACACAGACTTATATATGTATACAGTCAAAAAAGAAACTAAGTAGCTCAGGTATATAAACACCATTATTTTATGCAACTTTGACTTTGACATGCAACAACCTAGAAAGAATAATTTTGTGTTGGACTCGCGGGACTGCCCTCTGCTACCCACGACGGAACTGCAGTGTCCGTTTGCCAAGAAGGGAGAGCTGTGTGATGTTGAAGAAAATCACGAATGCTTTGGAGGGGCCTTTAAAGTCGCTTTTCGTGGAATCACTGGGCATCAATCAGCTGTAAAGGAACTATATTCCAAGATTACGACATTGGATGACGATCTGAAATCATTTCCTTTTGGAAGTCAGCAAATCAACGACAGAATCGTGACATTGGTTTGGCAGAATAAGCAACAGGCCAAAAATACTGCAGAGGATGAGATTGATGTTGCCAAGAAGATTTCTGCCGTTGATACCAAGGGGGAAATTTTTCCACGGTACATACACCACTGTGTGATCAAAAACAATTGTCCACTTGAAATCAAAGAAGATTACATCAGAATATTTCATGCGCTCAGACAAAACTTATGCTTTAGCGCATACTTCAGGTACACAAAAATGATTAAAAGGCAATTCACGCTTGCGGATTCTCTTGATATGTATTCAGATTCGTCAGATTATTCTTCTTCGGGCGAGAGCGATTCCGAGCCTGCAAACTCCTGGTCCTTAAACATTATGTATCAAGAGTTTGGCGGTGGTGGTATTGAAGAGGAAATCCAAAAAGCCATGATGACCACAGACTTCAAATCATATCAGATCTCTTGTTTCCATATCATAAGAGGGTTGACAAACTTGGCAAACGCGTACAGTCGAGTTCTTGGTAAGAATGGAATAGCTCATATGGATATACATAGAGGAAATGTTGTTGCCTTGGCTTCCAGAGATGAAAAAGGACTGATGTCAGAATTTAAGGTTCGCCTCGTGGACTTTGGGTTTTCTCACAAGAAAGTGTTGGATTTTGTTAATGACCCTAGAGGCCAGGATCCCATTGAATATAAAATGATGTGGAATGCATTGAATGCAATTAATTTGAAAGCTGCACACTCGACAGACGTTATAGTGATGGTTAGGAACAAAATAACATCTGATTGGGATGAACATTTTTGTTCTGATGTATTAGATGATGACGTCTGGATCATGAAATCCTCATATCAAAAGCTGACAGCAATTAACGATATGTTCTTTGGTAAATCTGAAGTTTCCATCATGGATTTATACGAATATGTTTTTGAGTGTTTGAAGAAAACATTTCGTCTCAGACAAATCACAGTCCCACCAAAAGACAAGCCTCTTCAACTCACAACATCTCTCTTTAAGCTTTTCCAGAAGTGGTTGTACGGATTGTCTTTTGCAACTCCTGAAACAACAGTTTTTGACTCCACTCACGCGCAAAAAGCAAAGTATTTGTTTGACACGTACGCCATTTCCCGGGTTCGTGTTCTTAGTATTCAAAAATTGATTGATCAGAGCAAAAATATCACTGTGAAAGACCAAGACCAGAAAGAAGAATTAGAGCGTTACATTCTTGAACACCTCAAAGCAGAAAAATATTACGCTGCCAATGAAATGCTAAAGCGTTTCGAACATTTTTACAGGGGACTTGAAATGATACGAGAACAAGAGTTTGATGACTATTATAAAGGAGAAGTCATGGCAAACTTCAATGAAAAACACTGTGGATATTTTGTAGCAGTCTTCTTGGCGGCGAGCCACGATGAGTCGGTTTTGCTATACAAATTCCATATGACCAAAGATGACACAGGCGGTATATTCGAGACTAATTTCCTTGTTTTGATAAACAAGAAGGGGGAAAACATTTTTTCTTGTGCGTTGTGGCATAATGTAATAGGTGCTCGTTTCTGGCATTGGAAGACAGGGGATGATTTCATGGTTTCGTTGTGGACAGAAGACAGCGGAGACATGTTGATGGATTTAGGGAACAAGACATACAAGAAGCTTTCCGGAACAGAAAGTAGCCCTGCGCCAGTTCACGTAAGAAGACCAGCATTTGCCGACCAAGAAATAAAAGTCACGTTACCTGAAAACTTTCTTTATGAGTTGGTTGAAGAAAAAACACCATCGTCATCTTTATGGTTTCGTGTTTTGAACTGACAGGATGCAGTGAGGATTTTAAAGTATGTCGGTGGTATATAAACACAATCAATTCACAAACAGAAAGTCTTGCACATGCAAGAGTGTCAAAGCGTCAATAACCTATCGCAATCGCGAGACTGCGCGTTGCTGCCCGTAAAAGAATTGCAGTGCCCGTTTGCTAAAAAGGGAGAGATGTGCGACGTTGAAAACAATCACGAATGCTTTGGAGGGGCTTTTAAAGTTGTTTTCCGCGGCATCACTGGCCACCAAGCCGCAGTGAGACAGGTGTATGACAGGGTAAAAGAAATGAATCCGGAACTGAAAGAGTTGCCTTTGGCTAGCCAGGCCATCAATGACAAAGTAGTTACGATGATCTGGCAAAACGACAGCGACCGAAAAGGCAGACCAGCCCGCTGGAGCAATGGCGACGACGAGGTTGAGATTGCGATGCAGATATCTGCCGTGGATAGCAACGGGGAAATATTTCCAAGATACATACACCACTGTGTCCTTGGTGGCAAAGTTGAAGAAAGTGTTAAGCAAGATTACATACGCATACACGACGCGCTGCAAAACAATGTGCATGAAAAAACGTACCTCGACTACATGGAATTGATTGAAAATCGGTTTATCAAGACACGGGTAGGCCTGTCCAGCACTTTTAACATTATGTATCAAGAGTTTGGTGGACGGAGCTTGAGGAAAGAATTACAAGAAGTCCTGAAAATGACAGACTTTCAATCATATCGGCATGCCTGTACAGCAATCATTAAAGGGTTAAAGAGATTGTGCAAGAAATATGTTGACATAATTGCAAACAACAAAATTGCTCACATGGACATACACTTTGGAAATCTTGTCGCGTTGGTTTCGAGAGATGACAAAGCGTTCATGTCGAGCTTTGACATCCGCCTGATTGACTTTGGATTTTCAAAACGAGATGCATTTGATTTTGTGAAAGATGTTGATGAGATTCAACATTTTAGGGTTCAAGATCCCATCGAATACATACTGCTATGGACCTCCCTGCATGCCATGAATTTAAAGGTGACCAGGAAAAATACACAAAAGGTTATTATGAAAATTAAAGAAACTTCCAAGTGGGGTGAAAGAAAGTTGTCTGATGTGACAGAAGAGGATACATGGATTACCTACAAGCACTTTAAAATATTGAAGGATGAATATGAATACCTTTTTTCTGATATTGATGTCTCGGTCATGGATCTCTATGAATATGTCCACAGCTGTTTGAGGGAAACTCTTCGATCTCTGAACCACCTGAGTTCAAAAAGTAGGCGAGAAATTGAAATCAACGAACACATGTTCAGAGTGTTTCAAAGCAACTTGTACGGGTCTATTCTGACAGACTCTGATTTGTATGGGCCCATTGAGGCAAAAAACGCTCAAACGCTGTTTGATTTGTTTTCTATCTTTAACGTTTGCATTACCACTGCATCGGCGCTGCGTAAACAGGGCTTGACGCTGGTAGTGGCAGACAGAGATAAAAGTCAGCACAGATTGTTGATGGCGGACATAAAATACCAAGCATTACAATTCTTTAGCGAAGGAATCATCTCGCGGTTTGAGCCTTTTTACAAAACCCTGCAGGAAAAACGTTCAATGCAAGCCGAGTTGCAAACAAAAGCTGATATCTTCAGTGACATCAAAGACAGTTATGCCAGCTTTGACTTGACTTTCATGGCAGCCAGCAGGGACGAGACGGTTCTGCTATATACGTGGTTTATGAATCGTGAATTGGTGGGCCTGAGCGACTCGGACGCCAAACCATCAGGATGGGACTACCACGCCACGATCCTAAATTTTGTCAATCGGAAGAAAGAGGTGCTCTTCACCTGTCTTATATGGCACGTGGTCACCGCAGCTCGATTTGAACCCGGCACCTATGAGATCAGACTATGGACAGAAGACAGCGGGATGTTTCTGATGCATGTGGGAGACAAGAGATATAGAAAGTATACAGGACCGGTCATAACTGCCCCGTCGGAGGCTGCACTGGTTTTGCAAAAGGAAAAGTTGAATATTTCACCGGAACGTATACTGGAATTACTTGAAGACAGCCCGGGGGCTTCATAGTGGCGATCTAGACTCTTTCTCTTGTTTTAAACCTATCAACGTTTACAACCCCCACATCAGCCTAATGATCGATCAAGAGTTGACACAGTGCTCTCTCGATTCGACGTCCGTTCTCCCCACACACCCACGATTGCACGGCCTTGTCGGATCGACGCACAGGATTTCCGCGCAGATTCAAACTCCGTAAACCTTTGTCCGGATGCAACCCATCAACGATTACTTTTCCATCCTTTATGTCGTTGTCTTGCAAGTCTAAGTTTTCCAGCAGATGTCCATGGCGCAGGTTATCAAATAAGACCTTGGCAGACTGATCAGATATCGATGCGCGTCGGTAAACCAGCGTGGAAACACCGCTCCGCATCAAACGTTCTGAAAAAACCTCCATTGTATCATGCGCTATCGGGTTTGCTGAGAGATTCAGAGTCTTTACATGAGGTGATTTTTTTAGAGCAGCAGCCAGACGTTTGATCGTGTAATTAGCCAGCTTATTTTGTTCCAAACTTAAATCTGTCAGTGTCGTGAAGAGGGGTAGATTACGG
>CERI01109598.1_pt1 | contig 13777 bp, 11 predicted proteins | sample 350261 | NCBI WGS metagenome assembly CERI01 (sample SAMEA2620979, study PRJEB7988) | marine metagenome | isolation source: saline water (ENVO:00002010), including
ACCTCCTGCGTGACAGGCAGGCGTTCTAACCAACTGAACTACGCCCCCGTTTAGGCAAACCCTGTGAAAACAGAGCCTCGCTCATGGCCAGACTCTTAGTTTACCCTATTGTGCGAGTGTATTCAACTCATTTAATGCAATGCTGACCGATGGACGCAAGGTTGCACACACCGCCATCGCCTGATGCACCGGGTGATTGAGGAATTCACTAATGAGTCCTCGGTCCACAACGGTGTCGTTATCCAAGTGGCACAACGCTTGTTGTGCAATTGCATAATCAAATCGTGGCGCCCATTTCCGAGCCCCCAATCGGGCAGTCGTGGAACAGTTGTCAATCATGTAGGCAATGCCTTTGTAATCCAAATAGGGGTTTAACGAATCGACGCTTTCAATAATTGATTCGTTGCACACTTCGGACCACGCATGACCATGGTTGCGTAACACATCAATTTGCGCCATCATTGTGGCAACATAAACACCCGCTGCTGTTGGGTTAATTGTTCGGCTGCCCCGACTGGCACGGACAGTATCGCCTACCGCCCACATGGGGGTTCCTTCAATGGATGTCATCGGAAATGTGTCAAAGCGATTATTAGCCATGACCACACTATTAATTTCATTGCCAGAGGCGACCTCATCATAAATTTCAGACAAGATCTCAGCTGCCGGCTGATAACTAACACTGTACGCGCGAGCAAATGTTTCTTGCTCAGTCGTATTAAGGGCATCGTAAACAGCCCGAATACCGTGTGTTGAAATGGTTTCAGAAATAGGACCGGTAATAGACTCAGCGGTTTGATTAAATGCATCCGTTTCTGATATGCCCGATCGAACCAACCATCGCCATAAACTTTCAGCAATACCATGGATCGCACCCAATAAAATACCGCGCTCTCCAAAAATATCCGACTTGTATTCACTTTCCAAGGTGGTTTGAAAGACAAACGGTGCGCCAATTGCAATCGCCCAACCCAACGCAATGTCAGTTGCGCGATTGTCTAAATCTTGGTGTACGGCAAAGCTGCAATTAATGCCGGCGCCATTAACAGACTTCCCTTGTACATATAATTGGCGAACCGATGGCCCCATGCCTTTTGGGCAAACGGCAACAATGTTAATGCTACCCGGGAATTCTTGGTTGTTAAAGTGTAAATGCCCCAGTAAAAACCCATGCGATAAGCCTAGCGTTGCGCCTGGTTTCATGTGCTGGACAATCTGACTGTATTCACTCACTTGGGCGGCATCGGCAATTAAAAGCAATACAAGATCAGATTCAGCAATGACGTCGTACATTTCTCCCAATGTGCCCGACTCCTCAGTGAATCCGGCGGTTTCTGCTTTTGCCCTTGATGCCGAATGCTTGCGTAGCCCTACCTTAACAGTGATTGGGGTATCCACAAGGGAATCCCGTAAGTTTTGCGCCTGTGCAGGACCCTGAGACGACCACCCGATGACACCAATTGTCTTAATGCCCTCAAATGCACGGGGTAATCGATCAAATAAATGCCGGCCGCCCCGAACAATAAACTCAGATTCACCCGCTAATTCGATGGCTTCTATTTCAAATGCTTGAGATTTAAATGATTTCATTGTTCCTAAACTCCTTTTTATTTATACCTTTATTTACGCTTGTTTACTCACACTGGCGAATACAGTTCCCGGTGCCTAACGGTAATCTATTACAATAATACAAATACAGTACAATTATGCCACACTATCTTCTATTAACATTTCTATTCAAAAACGGTAGGCAAACCCAATACAATTGGTTTTTATGCTTGCTATGCTTACTAAAAACCCATTTAGTATACCACATAGTATACCACAGTTAATTTCTGGTTTACGGTGACAAATCCCCGCTAGTGGGTGTAAACTAGATAGATCAATGGCACAGTGTCAGTCATTATCGGAGTTGCTTGCTTACTGCCATACCCATTCGGTAGCATTATTAGCCGTAACAAAATATGCAACAGTTGAGCAAATTCAGGCACTGTATGCAGGGGGAATCCGACGAGTTGGTGAAAATAAAGTCCAGGCGATGCAAGACAAACAGGCGGTGTTTAACCCCCCCGATTTGGAATGGGTGATGATTGGGCATTTGCAACGCAATAAAGTTAAAAAAGCAGTCGCCGCCAGTCATCGAATTGAGTCCATTGATTCATTGCAGTTAGCGCGCGCTGTTAGCAATGCAGCGGCTGAATTAGACGTGGTGTTGCCGGTGTATCTGCAGTTAAATTTAACCGGAGATTCTCATAAATATGGGTTTTCTTCAGCTGAATTCTGGGCAGAATTGCCCGCGCTTATGGCACTGCCAAACATAGCGATTACCGGCTGCATGGTTATGGGTCCACACCCGGCATCTGATGCGGCGATTGTTTCTGTATTTCAAGCAGCACGGGGTATGGTGGATCAGTGTCAGGCCTACCACCGAGCGGTTGTTGGGCTAAGTATGGGAATGAGTCACGATTACTCACTGGCCATTCAGACCGGTTCAACCCAAATTCGCTTGGGGTCGCAACTGCTTGAATGGTTGTGACGTTTACGCTAATTACGGTATACTAGAACTCTATAATGAAAGTATGGAATAGCGTGAAACTATTTTTTGGATTTGAAGGGGATGAGCATTGCCCAGAAGATTCGCTAGCAGACCCAGTTCCAGCAGCGTTTCCCAAGCAAAAAAACCGTTTTTCTAAGCAGTCGACGGCATCAATTCGGATTGAATCGCCCCGCATTTATGAAGATTCGCTAACAGTGGGCAACTACTTACGCGATGGGGTGCCCGTCATTGTTTTATTGACACATTTAGATGGGGAATTGGGTAAACGACTTATTGATTTTGTGTGTGGCACTACTTACGCCATTAATGGATCTATGCAAAAAATTGGAGAGGGTATTTTTTTGTTTGCCCCACCCGGCGTTGTTATTTCAGACACCGGTGAATCAACCCTGGAAGCGCCTCAGACTGATAATAAAGCCCTGCATGCTTTGAATCAGATGCACTAGCCCTATGATAAAATCAGACACACCCCCAATTAATTTCACTGCGGTTGCTCAATTAGCTCGTGGCATTCGGGGGCTAAGTATGGATGCAATTGAAGCCGCTAATAGTGGGCATCCAGGGCTCCCCTTGGGCTGTGCCGACATTGTGGCGTGCTTATACGCCCGTCAGTTGCGGTTTCATCCCCAGGTACCCGATTGGGCAGGCCGAGACCGGTTTGTTTTATCGGCGGGTCACGGCTCCATGGTGCTTTATAGTGTGTTGCATTTGGTTGGTTATGGCGTTAGTTTGGATTCGATTCGTCAATTTCGACAATGCGAAAGTCCAACACCAGGGCATCCAGAGTATCGGGAAACACCGGGCGTTGAAGCCACAACGGGCCCTTTGGGGCAAGGAATTGCCATGGGCATTGGGCTGGCGCTGGGTGCCCAACATCAGAATGCCTTGTATCAATGGGGTATGGATGCTGATAATTTGCCGCATACCTATATTTTGGCCGGTGATGGGTGTTTAATGGAAGGTGTTAGCTCAGAAGCGTCGTCATTGGCGGGGCATTTAAAACTTCAAAATGTAACACTCATTTATGATGATAATGAAATTTGTTTGGACGGCCCTACAAAAGAATGTTTCACAGAAGATGTGGGCGCCCGATATCGCGCGTATGGATGGCATGTTATTCGCGTAGATGGACACGACGTTGCGGCCATTGACCAGGCGTTGACCGATGCCCGCCAGCATCCAAAGCCGGTGTTGATTATGGCCAAAACAACCATAGGTCAGGGGGCGCCCACTGTTTCCAACACGTCCGAGGCGCATGGTAAGCCATTGGGTTTAAACGAGACGCAGGCAACCAAAGCCTACCACGGGATACCGCCGGAGCCTTTGTTTTATGTGGATCCAGCGGTAATGACGACTAGGACACACTATACAGAGCGGGGAAGAGACTATGTGGCACGATGGAATCGGCATATGGATGAATGGCAGGCAACGCATCCACGAATGACCAAGCGATGGGCGGCAACGCAATCAGATGATGCACCAGCATGGAAGCAAACAGAACATGCGGTGCGGACGGCCAGTATAAAGCCCAATGCGGCTACGCGTGCAATTTCCCACGCGCTAATTCAGGTTATTGTCGATAACTTACCCAATGTGTTGGGCGGATCTGCGGATCTATCGTGTTCAGATTCAACAGGTATTGTGGGGGCGGGTATTATTTCAGCAAACCAGTATGAGCACCCGCAGCTTAAATATGGGGTGCGAGAGTTTGCAATGGCATCTATAGCCAATGGCTTGGCATTGCATGGCGGTATTCTTCCGTACATAGGCACGTTTCTGACCTTTTCAGACTATTGCCGAAACGCTATTCGGCTAGCGGCATTAATGCGGTTACGGGTGGTCTATCAATTGACACACGACAGTGTCTTTTTAGGTGAAGATGGCCCAACCCATCAGCCCGTTGAGCATGTTAGCAGTTTGCGTGCAATGCCGGGGCTAAACGTCATTCGGCCAGCGGATCAAACAGAAACAAAAGCTGCCTGGATTGCTGCTTTGCGCTACGCGGGTCCAACTGCTCTAATATTGACCCGTCAAGCGATTGTGGATTTGGCGGAAACCAATGGGGAGTTAGCATTGCGCGGGGGGTATTCGCTAACAGAATCTCCGGGTGAAGGCCCATTAGATTGTGTCGTATGCGCAACCGGTTCAGAAGTCAGCCTGGCAATGCAGGTTATGCATCGGCTTGAGGCCAAAGGACAGCGTGTTCGGGTCGTTAGTATGCCCTGTTTTGAATTGTTTAATCAGCAATCCGGCGAGTACCGGGCATCCGTATTACCGCGCACAGTGGGTATTCGGGTCGCTATAGAAGCGGGCGTCTCATTTGGGTGGCATGCGTATGTGGGACACGATGGCTTAGTTATTGGGGTGGATCAGTTTGGCTACAGTGGCACAGCGGATCAATTGCGATCCAAGCTTGGATTTACGGTAGATGCAATTGTTTCCTCTATAGAGAGACATAGCGATTGTACTGAGCCTGCATGAGTAGTTTAATAGCCCTTCTTGGTATTAATTTTATTATTGTTATACATGAGCTCGGCCATTTTTGGGCGGCTCGTTATTTGGGTGTGGGGGTTCACGAATTTGCTGTAGGAATGGGGCCTGTAATTGCCAAACGTCGCGGTCGACGAACGCTTTACACGTTTCGGTTATTTCCTATTGGCGGATTTGTGCGTGTGGCCGGCATGGATGATTCCGATGAACCGATGGATGCCTCTGTGAATGAGGGGTTATTTTATAACCAAACACGGTGGGGCCGAGCGTTGATTTTAGTCGCGGGTTCAGTGATGAATTTAGTCCTGGCCTTTGTCTTGTTTTCGCTTGTGTATGGCGTTTCAGGAAAACCCGTGTTGCAGCCAGTTGTTGCGGCTGTTTCTTCGGGTATGCCAGCGGATACAATAGGCATGCAAACAGGGGATCGTATTCTTGAAGTCGATGGTATGGCGGTGACGGATGTGCGTTTGGATATTATTGAGCGAATTCAGGCGTCCAATGGGCAACAGGTTTTATTGACGATTCAGCGAAGCGGCCTGGTTAAGTTGCTATCAACACAACCGGTAGAGTCGGGTGATGGGTATAAAATCGGCGTGTCATTCGGTGTTGATTATGAACCAACAACACCAATAAGAGCCGTTGTTGATGGGGCAAGAATGACCGGGTCAAGCATTCTGACAACGCTAACAACGATTCAGTTGCTCATTGCCCAAACGGTTCAATTTAGTGATTTGATGGGGCCGGTAGGCATTGTTCAGGTGGTGGGGTCTCAAGAACTTGGAACGCAACTCGTGGCCATACTTGCGATGATTAGTGTGGCCCTGGGGGTTTTTAATTTATTCCCATTTCCAGTATTGGACGGGGGGCACCTTTTGTTGCTGGGCATTGAGGCCGTACGCAATAAGCGCTTAAGTGCTATTTGGGAGCGACGCATTAACCAAGCGGGCATGGCTGTGTTGCTGGTAGTGATGCTTATGGTATTGTTTCAAGACATTAGTCAATGGTCCATGCGCGCGGATCAGCTTCGGTAATGCTGTGATTGCGATTCAATCGTTGTCTAAACGGTATGACAATGACCAGTATGGACTCAACGATGTATCTTTAGCGATTGATCAAGGTGAGTTTGTTTTTTTGGTGGGCCCATCGGGTTCTGGAAAAACCACCTTATTTAATGTTTTGCATGGTCGGGAATGTCCATCAGCGGGGCGCGCTCAGGTATTGGCTTATGAATTAACGCGATTGCGGGTCGATCAATTACCAATATTGCGTCGAGACGTGGGTATGATTTTCCAAGATTATAAGTTGTTACCCAGGCGAACAGTCTATGAAAACATTGCGTTTGTATTGCAAGTATTGCATTATAAACGTCGGCGAATTCATCAATTGGTACACCAAGTGTTGGACTTAGTAGGGTTGACTAATAAAGCCCATGCGTACCCAAGAGCTTTATCGGGGGGTGAACAACAACGAATTTGTATCGCGCGTGCGATTGTTCATCAACCGCGTATTTTATTGGCGGACGAGCCGACAGGAAATTTAGACCCCGATACTGCATGGGATATTATGCAATTGTTGGGTAAGATTAACCAACGAAAAACCACAATTATTGTGGCCACGCACGATTGGCGTATTGTGAATAAAATGCGCCGGCGGGTGGTTCGATTAATGAATGGCACGGTAATGAGTGATACGATTATGGGGCATTATGCCTAGCCTATTCTTTTTTATTCGTGAAGCTGGAATTGGGTTGCGTCGATCCGGTTTAATGAGTGTGTTGTCGTTGTGTACGTTAGCCGTCTCAATGGTGGTGCTGGGCTTTTTTTTGCTGTTCACGGTTAATGTCAATAACCTGGCTGATTTTTTTGTGTCACGATTAGAAATTAGAGTGTTTTTCCGTGACGAAATTACCCGTCGGGATAAACGTGATTTTCATGCAGTTGTGCAAGGCTTTGACACGGTTCGGGAGGTTGAATTTGTGGATAAAGCGGTTGCTTGGGAGACATTGAAGCAACAATACTCAGGAACCCAACTAACAACATACATTAATAAAAACCCGTTGCCCGACACCATGATTATTCGGGTAACCGATCAAACCAAGATACAAGAAATGGTTGCTAAATTAAAAACATATACAACCGTTGTGGAAGATATTGTCTATGGCGGGTATGTAACCGAACGTATTCAGTTGTTATCCAAATGGCTACGAATTAGCGGTTGGGGATTTAATGCGCTATTGCTACTCGCCACGCTCATGATTATTGTTAATACTATTCGACTAACCATCATGGCTCGGCATAATGAAGTGGAAATTATGCAACTCGTTGGCGCTACGCGATGGTTTATTCGCTGGCCATTTGTCATCGAAGGGTTCGTTCTGGGGGTTGCTGGTTCCAGTGTCGCTATTGGCATACTCAAATTTAGTTACGATGCGGTTGCTCGATACATTCAACAGCAATTTCCATTCATGCCCTTAATTTTTAATTCACCCGTGCTATGGTGGATTTACACCGGTTTGTTTATAATAGGAACAGTCTTGGGTATTGTAGGTGCTTATATCTCAATTAGTCGGACACTCAAATAAATTATGTTAGGAATATTTCGAAATAATATTAAATGGATCGGGTGGGGGATCGTTGTGTCTTTTGCGTTAACCATGTTTGCGGGCACATTTTGGGGCGGGGGTAGTGAATCCAGTACCAATACGGCCAACTCAGAGCGGCCAACGGATTATGTGGCAATAATTGGAGATATTCCAATATCGGGTCAAAAATTCTTTGGGTTTTTCTCAGAAGTTCAAGCGGCATCTGGCGAATCGGACCGCCATCGAAAGCCCACTCCTGAAACGCTCATGGATCGGTATTATTATGCCTTTCAACGCGCCATGGAGTTTTCGCTATTGTTGCACCATGCGCGTGCCACAGACGTTACCGTGACTCGATCGGAATACAAGTCATATTTGCAACAGGTAATGCAAGGCCTAGCCATTACCCGGCAATCGGATTTGCGGAAACGATTGGCAGAGAATGGCCTAAGTTATGATCAGTATAAAGTACGGTTAGAAAACAACATACGGGTTCAAAAAGTGCAAAAAAAGTTAAATCAAGTATCCATTAGTGACCAAGATATTACCGATTTTTATACCGAATTGTTGACGCGTCATATTTTAATTCCCATTGACCCGGAGCAACCCGACGAAGCACAGGCATTAATTACGGATATTCGCGATGATATTTTGCGTGGTAACGTGTCATTTACTCAAGCCGCTAATCAGTATTCCGCGGATTCTAGCAATGCACAATCGGGTGGGGATTTGGGGTGGATTCGGTACCATACAGTGGTGACTGCCTTTGCCGACGCGGCGTATGCTTTGGCGGATGGTGCGTTGTCTGAGCCTGTCCAAACACAATTTGGGTGGCACTTAATTCGAGTGTCTGAGCGGCGCCCGGTTAAAGTTATTGAGCCGGACGACTTTGCATCCGAACGGCAAGTCGTTGCTAAAGCAAAAGCGCAGTACGCAAAAGATGGCCTGTTTTTGGCTATGACCGGCACGAATCCGTTAATTATTATTAACCCGCTACTCAAAGGCGTTCATGCTTTAAAAACAGGGGCATATACAGACGCGATTCAGGCCTTTGAATCGAGCGTGTCTCAAGACCCAAACTCACCAATTCCACACTATTTTTTAGCTAAGTTGTATGCGGATACCGACCAATATGCCTTGGCGGATACTGAGTGGAAAAAAACGACGCTAAAAGCAGATTTGATTCAGGATACGAGCCCATGGCCCTCCGTATACGTGGCTCAAGGCCACTATTATTATGATCGAGGAAACCGAAAAAAAATGAAGGCTGCGTATGCCAAAGCTTTGGCGCTAGGCAAGACAGACTTAACCACCTTGGATGCCTTAGCGGTTGCCTATACAGAAGCGGGCATGTCGGCTGACTTTAAGTCTATAGATCAGCAGCGTCAGCAGCTTACGACCGCATTAAAAGCGGATAGTGCTGCCGCAGCAAGTCGTGTAACAGAAACAGAGTAGTGCTTCACGGTTGTCTAATAATCATGGTAAGCTAAAACACTATGTGCGGGATTAGCTCAGTTGGTAGAGCATTTGCTTGCCAAGCAAAAGGTCGCCAGTTCGAATCTGGTATCCCGCTCCATATAATGACACACGGTCAAGGAGGTCCTTTATGCGTACTGTTTTAGTGGGTCTTTGTTTGGGTTTGGGCCTGGGTTTATGGTTGTTTCGCGATCGTTTGTATGCAAATACACCCGAAATACCCGTGGTGGCATCTGGCCTCTACAGCATTGAAATCAAGACATTATCAGGCACTGAATGGGACTGGAAATCGGTTCAAGGTAAGTCTATTTTATTCGTTAATGTCGCTAGCAAATGCGGATTTACCTACCAATATGAAGGGCTTCAAACACTGTATGAGCAATACAAGGACCGCGGATTGGTTGTTGTGGGGGTCCCCAGCAATAGCTTTGCGAATCAAGAGCCTGGAACAGCAACAGACATTGCGAGTTTTTGTTCGCTCAATTACGGCGTATCATTCCCCATGATGGAGAAGGTACCGGTTCGTGGGCGTTGGATACATCCGCTATACCGCTACTTAACCGAGTCCAATCCCAAGAAGACAGGAAAAGTGTCATGGAATTTTAATAAAATTTTGGTTGATCGCAATGGGTATGTGGTGGCTCGGTTTGGGTCTCGAGAGAAACCATTATCCAAGGCTGTGATTCAAGCAGTTGAGACAACCCTATAGTTTGGTAAAATAACGATTATGTTGCTACAATACGATGCCGTTTCTGAGCGATACAAACAACTAAAGCAGACGCTTGATTCGATTCAGCGACCACTAACATTGACTGAGAAATTATTAATTAGCCATGCGGTTTCAAATACAGAGTTGGCGTCTGTCAAAAACAGCTATATTGAATTGCATCCAGATCGTGTCTGTATGCAAGATGCCACAGCGCAGATGGCCTTGTTGCAGTTTATGCAATCGGGTCGGGCGCAAACGGCTGTGCCCACCACAGTGCACTGTGATCATTTAATTTTAGCGGAACATGGAGCTGAATCAGATTTGAAGCGTGCCGTGGATTCGAATCGCGAAGTGTATCAGTTTTTAGAACAAGTTTCGGACCGATACGGCATTGGATTTTGGCAACCGGGCGCTGGAATCATTCATCAAGTGGTTTTAGAAAACTATGCATTTCCCGGTGGGGTTATGATTGGTACGGACAGCCACACAGTGAATGCCGGTGGCTTGGGCATGCTAGCGGTTGGGGTGGGGGGGGCTGATGCCGTTGATGTCATGACTGGGCTGCCTTGGGAGTTGAAATTCCCCACAATTATCGGCGTACATTTAACCGGGCGGTTTAATGCTGAATCATGGACAAGCCCGAAAGATGTCATTTTATATTTGGCGGGGTTGCTAACGGCTAAAGGGGGTACCAATGCGGTCATTGAATACTTTGGCCCAGGCGCTGAGTCGATATCGTGTACAGGTAAAGGAACAATTTGCAATATGGGGGCTGAAATTGGGGCTACTACATCGGTGTTCCCGTTTGATACATCAATGGCGGACTATTTGACACAAACGAATCGCGCCCCAATTGCTGAGCTGGCCAGTCACTACCAGGCATATTTTAAGGCAGACCCTGCGGTATTGGATAACCCCCACCAGTACTATGACCGGGTTATTGAAATTGATCTTTCGACGCTGGAGCCCCATATTAATGGGCCATTTACACCGGACTTAGCGTGGCCCTTATCTAAATTTTCAGCCGCTGTGACGGCCAATGATTACCCGGAACCTTTGTCGGTGGGGTTGGTCGGCTCGTGTACCAATTCATCGTATGAAGATTTGAGCCGTGCCCATCGGGTAGCTAAAGTGGCGGTGGATGCGGGGCTTAAGGCCCAATGCGAATTTACCATTACCCCGGGTTCAGAAATGATTCGGGAAACGGCTGAGCGCGATGGGCTGTTAGACACATTTCGGCAAATGGGAGCTGTTGTACTGGCGAACGCGTGTGGCCCATGTATTGGTCAATGGAAACGCCATAATGTGACGGAAAAAAACTCTATTATCACTTCATTTAATCGAAATTTTGCCAAGCGCAATGATGGCAATCCGCTAACGCATGCGTTTGTGGCGTCACCGGAAATGGTCACGGCAATGGTTTTGGGTGGTCGCCTGACCTTTAACCCCGCGACGGATACGTTGGATACGCCGTCGGGGGAATCGATCCGACTGCCGGTACCGTCGGGTGATGTATTTCCCAAAGCGGGGTTTACCGATAACACGCATGGGTATCAAGCGCCAGTCAACGATACGAGTCAGCCGGTTACCATTGACCCAGACTCCAAGCGTTTGCAAGTGTTGCGCCCATTCCCAGCATGGGACGGCTTGGATTTTCATCGTCTGCATTTGTTGATACAAGCGTCGGGGAAATGCACGACGGATCATATTTCAATGGCCGGCCCTTGGTTAATATACCGTGGCCATTTAGAAAATATTTCGGATAATTTTTTAATTGGGGCTACCAATCGATTCACTGGCGAAACGAATGCGGTTCTAAACGCCGATACAGGGGACTATGGCCCTGTGCCAGATGTCGCCCGACAGTATCAGAAAGGGGGCGTCGGGTCGGTTGTCATTGGGGATGAAAACTACGGCGAGGGTAGTTCTCGGGAGCATGCGGCGATGGAAGCTCGGTTTTTAGGTGTTCAGGTGGTGGTGGTACGGTCATTTGCCCGAATTCATGAAACCAATTTGAAAAAGCAAGGGGTCTTAGCGCTTACGTTTTCGAATCCGGATGATTATACTCAAGTGCAAGAAATGGACCGAGTATCCATTCAAGGTATTACGCAATTATCGCCGGGTCAACCGTTGACGATGGTGGTGCATCATACCGATGGTACCGAGACTGCGATTTTGGTTAACCATACATATAATGCCAATCAAATCACATGGTTTAAGGCAGGCTCTGCTCTCAATACTATTCGGTTGGAGTCTCAATAAGTGAGGGTTCGATTTGCACCGTCGCCGACTGGAAATTTGCACATTGGCTCGTTGCGAACAGCCTTGTTTAACTGGTTATTTGCCAAACGGTACGGCGGTACCTATATTGTTCGTATTGAAGATACAGACAAAGACCGATCAACATCTGAATTTGAAACAAATATTATGGCGGGAATCGACTGGATTGGGTTGAATTATGACGAAGGTCCAGACATAGCGAGTGCGAGTGGGCCGTACCGGCAATCAGAACGGTCGTATCAAGCTGTTATCCACCAGCTGGTGGATTCGAAACAGGCTTACCGATGTTTTTGTACTGAAGCGGAATTAGCAGCCGAAAAAGCGGCGGCTGATGCAGCCAAGCAACCGTATCGATATTCGCGAAACTGTCGGGGCTTATCCGAAGCCGAGATTCAAGACCGACTAAAAGCGAACCAGCCCTATACAATTCGCTTTGCAGTTCCAGAATCGGGCGAAGTCACTTTTTTGGATGCCATTCGGGGGTCGATTACGTTTGATTTGGCCTTACTATCGGATTTTATTTTGGCGAAGTCTGATGGAATGCCCAGTTACCACGTTGCCGTTGTTGCGGATGATATTGCCATGGGCATTACCCATGTGTTGCGTGGGGAAGATCATATTTCCAATACACCCAAGCATATTTTGTTATTTCAGGCCTTGTTGCCAGCGGGCCAGGACATCCCCATATTTGGGCACTTTCCTATTATCTTAGGAACGGATCGCAGCAAATTATCCAAGCGGCATGGGGCGACGGCCATTACGGATTATCAGGCGCAGGGGTTTTTGCCCGCAGCCATTGTTAATTATTTAGCCTTATTGGGCTGGTCTGCGCCCGATGGCAAAGAGATTCAGCCAGTGGCGGATATTATTCAACAGTTTTCGTTGGACCGCATTAATAAAGCCGGGGCTATTTTTGATACGCAAAAACTGACCTGGATGAACAAGCAATACATTAAGCAATTAAGCTTGTCTGCTTTTCAATCGGCTGTGCACCCATTTATCGAGCCAGCGTTAATGGCGAGTATTGCCAAACAAGTTCCACACAATCGCATAGACCTTGTGTTTGATTCAGTGCGTGACAGTATTGAGCGATTGGACCAAATTAATACAGTCCTTGCAGTGTATGCTCGAACAGACGATCAGCGGCAAATACAATTGCGAGAGACTGCATGGACAGATGATCAAAAAACAATTGTGACCGCTGTGCATACCGCTTGGTTGCCACTGAGTGAGTTTTCAGACAAAGCAACATTGAAAGCAACACTAATGGGGGTTGTGAAAACGCTTAAAATGCCAACGGGGTTGGTGTTTAAAACCGTTCGATTGGTCGTATCTGGGGAAACATCAGGACCAGACTTAACGACACTACTAAGCGTATACCCGATGTCTATTTTGCAGGATCGGTGTCGTGTTATTATCCACAGCTTCTGATACAGTAGCCGTTTTCTCAGGGGTTACGCATCCGGATCATGTTTGGCCAATTTCAGAAAAAGAGGTGGCGGACTATTACCAAACGGATACGCAGTTCACGTTGGCTTTTCAGCGAAAGCCAGGCAGTTTATATGGGAATATTCACTGCGAACTTCGGCGGCAGCTATTTAATAAATTAGCGTTGGATCATCGCTGCAGCCTAGTGAAGCAGAAACTGAAAGCGGCGGGTATTTGGGCGCACATAGACGCATTT
>CERI01014057.1_pt1 | contig 13770 bp, 17 predicted proteins | sample 350261 | NCBI WGS metagenome assembly CERI01 (sample SAMEA2620979, study PRJEB7988) | marine metagenome | isolation source: saline water (ENVO:00002010), including
GGGACTTTATTTAATCGGGTTTAATTTGCTTCGGTTTGGTAAAAACGAATGGGGGTCGGCGCATGCATGGGTTTTCTGTAGCATGGATCGCCGCGCGTATCAATGCCCCGCGCAGGGAAGAAGTGCCGTGGTTACGATGCATGTCCCCGTGTATGAAAAGGCCGGCTCGGTTTACAATCTTCAACACTTCTATGTGATACGCGTGGAGAGCGCGCATCCGAGCCACCTGGCCTGGCACTTTCGCCACTCACCCTGTGTCATTTTCAGAGGCGTGGAGTGGAATCGGTTTTATACCTTTGGGGACCAGAGGTTTTTCAGTGCACCCTCGCATCAGAATATTGCGATGCACATGGACATTGTGGGTTTGAATGCCACAGGGTACAATCGGGAGTACGAGGGGTACTACCTGGTGCAGAACAAAAGCTCGATTATAGTCAGTGGGTTGAAGGAACTTATGGTCTGTCCCGTCTTCGACCACGAACTTCTTTTCAAACTGTGCGTACGTGCATCGGTGATGGAAAGCTATGCCGCCTCAGTGTGCCAGCTGCAAAGGGAGCGGTTTGAGAAAGCATGGGCTCATATCTCTCATGTTGGGACTGAGCCGGATTTGGGGGAAGAAGCCGCTGAACCGAAAGTTGCAGCTAGATCTCGTTGTGACAAACGAAGGTGGGAGTGCATGGATGAAAGCGTGCGACCAATGAAGTTGAGAAAGGTTCGAAAATAGAGCTTTGTTGGGGGGGCCTTTTGCTGTTTAATAAAATGCTTATCAAACAGAATCCTTTAAAAGTTCTTGGAAGATGATTTGAAGAAGATTCCCTGGTAATTCGAAGGGATGAGGTGCTTTCAATAGAAGCATCATGCTCACTTTGGCCCTTTCGTAATTTCTTCCCGCAGAATTTCATTCGACAGCTTCAAAAGCCTCTTCATGTTGCCATGACGAAATGAGTATCGGATACACTGAGAAGCGGCCCACTCCGCGGGGTCGTCTTGAGGCTTGAAATCGATGAGAAGGTTCAAAACCTTGCTTGCAAGTGTCTTCATTTGCAAAATATCTAGGTCATCGTCATCGCTGCAACAACGGCAGGGCACGAACTCCATCACCATGAATGTGGTCTTGATAAGTTCCTCCATATCCCAGGCCCTGGAAATTTCCACTACGTTTTCGCGAATTGTGCCCATATATTTATCTTCAAGCAAAACCTTCAAAGCATTAAGAAAAGCGATGTACCGCTTCCGTTTTGAAAGATTCAAGTATTGCATAGCCTGCACAATGAGCTTGACACCCCCAGCCTTTACAACGTCCCGTTTGTAATCCCTTGAATCGCCAACCAGCTCAACCAAAGTAAGGCATACATTCTCGTGAAGAGAAACATCATAGGGAAATTGCCGGAATGTGTCCAAAATGACCTCAATTCCACCAGCATCCGCAATCAATTTTCTGTGCATTGTTGGTGCTTCGGGTCCAACATCATAATCGGGTCCAATTTCATAACGATACTGTGAGGAAAGTACCCTAAGAAACTTTAAAGCAGTAATCTGCAGCTGTGCATCGACATAGGTTTCAGGAGCTTCAAATGAAAAATCCGCACGGAACATAAGATTGTTGTTGTCCGCTTCGTCGTTTCTGAACATTTTCATGGCTTCCAAGACGGTTTCGATGCCGCCATTATCGACAATCTCCCAGCGGCTGCTGTGATCATCAGCAGCCGTCATTATCGTGTCGAATGTTATCTTTAGAAATTCCGGATGCGAGCCCGTTTTGCGTGGCATGCTCTCGTGTGGGATTGATTCGAATGAAAGCAAAAGTGAACGAAGAATTTATGGAACAATTGCCTTTCCCTCCGTCCTCCCACGTGCTGTAAAATGTTTTACAGCAACTTCAATTACTTACAAAGTTATTGAATTACATCACGTTTTTTCAATTACGTACCAGTTTACTAAATTATATAGTACTTTATTAAATTAGGTTTCAAACGTACCAGGTTACTAAATTATATAGTAGTTTATTAAATTAGGTTTCAAACGTACCAGTTACGTTCTGTTCAAAGGTCGTAATTCGTTTTTTCTGCGAAGGGGCACAAACCCGATCAAAAAACCTCTTCGGAACCCCACTGCGGAAAAAGTTTCGCGCGCAAAGCCACTCCACGCAGACACGCCACGCAAGCAGCATCCAATGAAGCAGCACCGTGTTTTCGCGACGCCCGTGAAGAACGCATCCAAGAACGGTGGCGGTGATGATGATGGCAACAAAGAGAACGAGAACCCTGTGCAGGGCGCGGCTCTTACGGTGAACGCGGTTGCGTTGTTTCCTCCTGCGTCGTTCAAGACACCTGTCAGCAAGAGGACGCGTCTTCTTCCGACTGGGGTTTACGTGAAGCCGGTGTCCCTGGCTCGTTCTGCTGCTTCTGCTGACTCGATCATGGAGTCTGGTGAGGAGTGCAAGTACAAGCGCCGCCGCTGCAACTGCAGCATGTTCAATTTTGCGACGAACCCGCATGGCTGGAAGCAAACGTGTGAGATGTGCATGAAGAGCAAGCGTGAGTTGCTTCCTGAGTTTGAAAAAGGCGAGCAGATTGGGGACTACTGAGGGTGCCATCTGGATTATGCTTCCTGCATGCTGGAGACAATGTTTGGGTCTACGTAGAGAATCAGGTCGCGGAGGTCCTGTGCAAAGTACGTTTCGAGGTTGTTGTTAACCAATAAAGCAAATTTTCCAACGATGGCCCAGGACCAGGGTGTTTCCGTGTGCTTGGCGCGCGTTCCCATTCCTGTGTGTTCAGTGAGGATTGGAATGTCTGTCTTGACCTGCAAGAGGAGAGGGAGCAAGTTGATTTGCGGGATGTCTCTTTTCTGCAGTTCCTGCATGGGGATCTGCTTCTGGCGGTCGTAGGTAGGGTAGTGAAAGAAGATGACCTGGGAAACACTGTGGAAGAGGTATCGAAACTTGTGCCTGTATTGCAGGATGCTTCCTGTTGGGCAGTCTGAGATCATGCTCAAGTCATAAAAGTCATCGAGGCTCGCCTCGCGATGGAAGTTGAAGAGGAAGTTGGGGTTGGGGTTTGAGTCTATGTGCATGGATGTGGGCACTGCCTGTGCTCGGAACAAGAGTTCCTTTGCGTTCAGCATGGCGTGCAGGGCATCGAGGACGAACACCATACTCTCCTCCCTCACATATTCCCATCCCTCTTCGTCAATGTCCACGACCCCGTGCAGAACTTCAATTGAACCTGACATGGGGTTCGATTTAGAAGATTGTTCTGGTGGTTGTTGTGGGGATTGTCCTGAAGAGTTTTGTGAAGGTAGTTTCCACTTATGGCTCTCGAGGAATCCTATATGAGCCATGAGCATGCCGAGGACGAGGTTGATGTCCACGTAACATCCAAACCCCTCGTCTGGGTCGCATTCAAAGAGGCTGTTGAAGTTAATTTGCAGGGAGAGGATGACATCCTGAGTCTGTTGCCAGCTCATTTTATGGAGGGGTAAGTCATGAATGCAGATAGAGGCTGCATATGTGTCAAGGCTTGTTGGGAGGTCAAATTCGGTGAGTTTATTTCCCAGTGCCTGGTAAGCAAAGGTTGAGAGTGCCTGGCCGAAGATGTGTGCGTGATTCATGATTTCGTCCTTCTCGATGGTCTCGTTCATATCAAACTCGCGGGTCCAAGTCTCGGCAAATGACCAGAATTTGGATTCCAGGTCAGTGTCGTTGTCTCTGTTCTCTGTGCTTCTGTCATTGTCTTCCTCAAGAGCTTCACACAGCAACCTACAAGCCTCTTCTTGAGGACCCTCTGGCTCGGATTCTTCATGATTGGGGGGCATTACGGTTGAAGTTAGCATAGTTTGAAGTAATGTTGGCATAGTTGGAGGTGGTGTCCGATCCCCGTTATAGTACACGAACGCTCAACATAATCTATATGCATGTTTTGTGCATGTTGACAGGGTGCTCTATTTGTGAAGGGAGTGTGTTTGGGTAGAATGAGTCTAAACAGCGTGCTGCAAAATGTGATGCGGGCCAAGGTCCCCGAAAACGTGCTGGCTCAATGCAAGAACGCAGACCGATGTGTGGTTGAGAATATCTTGGTCGTGGCACAGGAAACCATCCCTACACTGGACATCACGAAAGCAACGTTGGTGCATGAAGGGGGGGCCTATCATGTCAGCCTCCCGTCCATAAACCCGCACGACAAACTCCGGCTGCGGGAACTGATGAACATCCAGGCCTACTCCCCAGCTCGAATCCAGGACATTCATGTCCTGCAGCACAATGGGGCACTGATGATGCATATTCTTGTATACGACGAGGCTGCCCCGATCACTACCTCACAGCTGGATATCATCAGGTTGTGCAAGAAAACAAAGAGGGTTGCTTAAGATACGAATGTCTTTATTGAATTCCTGAACACGGAATTAGTGATTAGCCTTGTTGTGAGCCTGAATATCAGCTACGGTCATGTTTCCCCTACCACACACCGTGCAAGAGTAATGAGGCTGATGCTTGTCCTTGTTGTGCCGAGCAAGATCTTCATCCCTGTCAAACTCTGCATTGCACCTCTTACACTTGTGCAGCTCGGCCAGCTCATCGGGGTGCTTGGCCTTCTCATGCCGAGTCTTGGAATGGGATGCGTAAAACGTCTTGGAACAGAAATCGCATTCAAATATGCTTTTTGAGGTTCTTGTGCAGTTCACAGTTGCACCTGTCTTCAAACGGAAGAATCATGTAAGCATAAGGGTCTTTCTTGATCTCTTCAGACCTGAAAAACTCTCGGAGTGCATAAAAGTCTTCTGTCTTCTTCATCGACTGGTGGACTTTTTCTTCGAATTGCCGAGAGCTGTTAATGCGCGCGTATTCCTGACGCATGTAGCTTTTCTCTTTCTCCTCGGACCAGTAATCGTAGCTAAACATCGTGGACATTACGCACCAGCGTTGTTACCTGAGTTCAAAGGTCTTTATTAGTTTGCAGCAACCAAGTGCACAGCAGCAGTCACTGCTGATCCTACGGCTGCTCCGACGGTTGCTACGAGTGCGGAGCCTGTGCCTGCAGTTGCAAATGCCTGCAGGCCAGCGATCATGCTGCCAGCGGGAACCATGCCTCCGTTCGCAATCGCTGCGGCGGACATCATGGATGCCGCAAAGCTGCCGGTCGCAATGCCGTACGCCTTAAAGCCCAGGATGCTCGTTGCACCGAACGCAGTGGTCACGGCGAGCACGCCTCCTACGGCGCCACCGGCAAGGTACGCGTACGGGATGCCCGAGGAAAACATGCGTGGCGGGGATTCACCTGAGTCGTGGTTTGGCGGAAATCTTTATTTCAGGGACTTAAAAGGCCTCCAATTTGCTCGTGTTTGTGTTTTTTTATGTTTTTTAGGTGTTTCTACGAACTTGCCAACCACTGCAATTCTTACTTAACTTAGAATTCAGTAGAAACCTCCTGGTACTATTTTGACGCGAACTTTGTCTGGTGTTTCTACAAAATTGCGGACAGTCGCAATTCACGCAAATTCTTACTTAACCTTTACTTTTTTGTTTTAATTATTAGTTACATTTAAAACCCAGTATAAACTTTTTGGTACTTTTTGAGCTTACGACCCCTGAAAGGTCGCAAAATGAAAACACAGAGAATTGAATTTCGCGCCCATTTGGAGTGTGTGCCTATAAAAATCCGGAACGAGAGAACTTTTGTGCATCTGCCACGGTTTCGCGTCGCGCCACGCTTCCAAGATGCCGCGCATGCTTCCAGGCAAGGATTACAAGGATCGAGAGCACGTTGACGGGGCGGCGGATGTGGAGAGGAAGTTGCGTCTGATTGCGGAGTTTGAGCATGTGAAGAGGCAAGTCCATGGAGTACTGGATCTTATTTCAGTGTTTCGGATGGGGTGGCAAGCAGCCTTAGACGAAAAAGACGAGAAGGACGACCAGGGAGGCGAGAACAACGACCAGGGAGACAAGAAGGACGACCAGGGAGGCAAGAACAACGGCCATGGAGACAAGGACGATGGCAAAGAGGACACGGACAACGAGAACGAGGATGAAGATGAGCAAGACTCTGATGAGGAAGACGTTTCTCACCTTGAACTCCGTGGTGGCACGTCTCCGCCTCTTGGCAGGTCTCCCAAGAGGCGCAGGCTTTTGTCCAAGTCATATTACCCGTTGAAATAGTACGCCAAGTGAAGAGAGTTTGATGTCTGTAGGCATCTCAACCTTTTTTGTAAGATTCTCCTCATAGATGGTTGAATAAAAAGGGATGATCAACTTGTTGCAGTATCTTTGTACTTTCTGCTATCGTGCTTCACAACACCATCATGCGTCTGTTCTATTTTTCTAAAGGACATCCTGTGCTTCTTGAATTCTCCATGCACTCGGCTGTTTCTACTGCTGAGATTAAAGACCGTTTGCTAAGGCATGGTGCTCGGTTCTTACGGGAGGATGGGTTTGTGCACAACTTATTTATAGATTTTGAAGGGGAGCATGTTGTGGTGCATCATGAAAAGGAGCTTGATGTTGTGTGTCGCTTGATGGCAGCGTATCAGAACAACCTGATTCGACAGGGACTTCAGGTACGATTTGTTTCATAAGAGTAGGGTTTGATACGAATAGCTTTTAATGTAGAGCAGAGGAAGGCGTGTATATAAAGATAGAGTGCGTTTATCAAATGCAGACTATGTGTGGTGTGGGTGCCAAGATTGATTTGAGTGCTTCTGAGACGATTCACAAAATCGAAGAGGATCGTTGTTACACGGGTGATTTGGACACTGTAATTTCCAGTGTGGGTAGCATTGAGGGGGAGGGGTTTCTGGAAGGAGGGTCTGATGTAGGTAGCCTGGCAAGTTCAACGCAGGTCTATCAGGATATGCAAGATTTGATTGAGTCATGGGGTAGTGTATCTGTTTCGCCGCAATGTGTGAAGGACCTGAACAACTTTTTACAAGGTCAATCTGAAAGTGTGAAAGGGAAGCACATGGAGCACGGCCTTTGTTGGCTTCAACAGAAACTGTCAAGTGATGAAACCCTGAGCATTCGGGACCTTGCCGTGTTTGTGCTACTTCATAATCAAAGCCTCCTCCTCCTACAGCACGAGAACAATGAGGCTGTATCGTTTGACATTTCACAGAGCCTTGATATGGTGTCCAAAGTTTCGAGTCGCAACCAACAGAAACAAGAGGAAGAGATTGCGAATTTTGAGAAGGAGCTTGCAGCTCTATGTGTGAATGAGTAATTTTATTCTTTTTCTTTTTCCCTTCTTCTTTTTCTGCTCTCTTGCCTTTTCTCCCACTTCACCCCCTTCCCCTTTCTTTAAAACAAAGGAAAATGATCGCGAAGCGGAGAGGCAGCATGTGTATGAAGTACAAGCGAGTTTTGTGGAAATACAGGGGGTCCAAGAGGGCTCTGGCGATGCAGACAGTGACCCGGAAAACGATTCCGAAGAAGACGGGAGTGGGAGCAGTGAACTCAATGCGGATCTGGAGGAGCGCTTTTCAAGCCGCTTTACACACGAGGGGTCTTTTGCTTATGTGTAGAAGTGGTGTAAACTAGAAAGAAAATAAAATTTGTATTGACACAAACCAATCCAAATCAGTAGAGATTTGTTTTAAGATGGAAACTGGATACACAAATTTGATCGTATTTGTGCCACGCATGCTGCCCACGTGTGCGCAGTGTCTGTTTCGGGGCTTTAAGCCGCATCAAGAGAAGAAGACCTATGCTCTTGTGCTTTTAACAGGGAGAGGGGACTTTGGTGAGTTATGGGAGGGGGAGATGAAGAAGGCCAAGCAACCCCAATGCCTTGCTCCTATGTACACGCACTGCATGAATTGCGGGCATGCTTGCTGGGTCGCTCGTAACGAGAACCCCGTGCGAGCGCTCGAAGAGCATCTGGTTGATGACCCTGATTGGAATCGCATGTGGAGCAATGTTCGGGGGCTGAAAGCGTAGAATTTATCGAAGGTCGGGTCCTTCCTCTGTATCTGTATGGTCGGTGTTTGCCATGGACTTTTCCTCTATGGGTTTCAAAAAATCCTCCACCGCTTCGGCGGAAAACTCTTGAACAGCGTCTTGAATCTTGTTGTAGCTGTTGATACGGAACAACATTTCATTGGTTGCTGTGAGTAAAACGGGCTTGAAATTCTCATGAATGAGCTTGAGGTTTGCTTGATGGTAGATAAGGCGCCACAGTGGTGCAAAGAGGCCGAGAGTAAGGTCCGTCTCAACGTTGGTTGGGTTCAGAAAGTTCCCGTCCATGAAGGCTTGTGTGTACATGTGCATCGTGTTGCTGAGATGCGTCACAACAGTATCCTGCAGGAACTTGAACGGCCGAAAGTTTTGGGTCGAGCACTCAAGGAGGAAGTTGCGAAACGCGACAGGCACTTGAGACAATGGGTCGTCCCACTTATAGGGTGTCTTCGGAAACATCGTGCAGAAGATGCAGAAGAACGCCGTGTATTTGTCCTCCTTGGAATACTTCTTCTTCTCGTCCAAAAAGTAGGACTGAAAAAGTGTGCAAACAGCATGACGTTTCCCTGAGTAGCTGGGTGTTTTCACCGCTTGCATTAGCTTCTGCATGAAGACGCTTTTGGAATCCATCTTTGCAGTCATGGTGCGCTCCTCGTCTTCCCACAAGCTTGCGCCAGCCGATGGGTTGAAATTGCTTCCTGCTTGCACAGCCTGCACGAGTGCTGTGTGGTTGGAGAAGGTGTAGTTTGGATTGTCATGCTGCTTTGCGCGCTCCATGTTCTGCATGGATCCTGCATATCCCGTGTTCGGCAATTTTGGGGCCTTGTTTTCCTGCCACGCCAAACGTTGCGCCTCTTCAGCGGCCAAGTGCGCAAGATCCGCGAATTGGTGAGTGGGCTGGTCAACAATCTCGCGTTCACGCTTTCGGGTGCGCTCTCGTTTTTTAGCTTCGTCGAGGGCGCTCCGGTTGAAAGCTAGCATGGATTTCAAGAAGTGCGTGGCAGGGGTGCGTGGATTCTGTTCTCGGGACTTTTCACGGGGGGTGTGGTTTTTCTCTTGGAAACATTTGGTTTGTTTTGTTTCTTCGTAGGGGTTTCAACTTATGCAGAGTTGCAGAGGAACAATACTTACAAGAGCGGTTATTAATGCATTCTGTAGTAAATAGTCAAAAATGCGCAATTGTTAGGTACGTTTTTGGTACGTAATTAAAAAAACATGTTCATTACGTACCAAATACGTGATTTCAAAAAAACAGAAATGGGTCGTACCCAATTTCTGGTACTTATATGTGTTGATTAAAAAACCCGTCCACGCATGTGCATGCGTCTGCATCGTGGGATCCCGCTGGGGCTACCGAGTGCTCTGGGCAATGGATCAAGGTGTTGTTCAAGCAGATTACGTTTTCGCTGCAGTCGTAGCACGGTTGGCTGTAATCAATGATGCAGTCCTGCCCGTCTGCGTTCTTTGCTGTTCCCGAGCCATCTTGCAGAAGGATGCATCCTCTCCACTGGCCCGGCTCGCATATGCACTGTTCGGTGGTGCTCGCTCCCGCGCTGCTGGTTGAGTTTTGTGAGCATGATCTTATGACTGTGCCTCCTGAGCAATAGCTTCCGGGAATGCATTTCAAGCATGTCCCACCGTTTTCGGTGGAGTAGTATCCTGGCACGCACTTGCATTGCAAACTGCTTGTGGACCCTGCCTGTGAGAATGTGTGCGCGTGACAAGGATTGGGCTCTGGCAGGCTTCCTTCACAAAAATGATCGGGTGGACATTGTGTGCAGGCCCCCCCCGGAGGTCCATAGAATCCTGGGTTGCAGGTGCAATCGGAAAGTTCATCACTTCCCTCTGTGGAGGAGGAGTCGGATGGGCATGCAAAGCATATAGGGGATCCGAGTATATCGCAGTAAGTGTCCGCTGGACAGGCCTTACACGTGACATTGACGGCAAGTACATTGGAAAATCCGAGCGTTGAGACTTGTGTTTCTATGCCCTGTCTCAATGCCGTGTTTGTGCTGTCGTATGTGTAATCCAAATCCTGAAAGGTCCCCGTAGGGCATTCTGTGCACAGGTTGTTGTATGCGCCCTGGAAGCCTTCGATGCACTGGCACTGCTCTTCGGACACCAAGCCCAAGGATACAATTCCCTGGCTGTTTTGGGCGCACTCGGTGCAGCTTGCGGAGCCCGGTTCTGCGTAAAAGTTGATGGGACAATCGTTTCGTGTATCATCGCCGGGGCACTCATCCCCCCCCGGACAGAGTTGACAGGTAAAGCTATATGTGCTGAGCAAATGGGCAGGTTTGTAGTATCCTGCTGCACACGTGCAATCGTTGACGTCTACACTTCCATTGATTGTATGGTAAGAATTGTCTGGGCATGGTTCGCATTGCTGGCTGGTGTAGTCTGCGATTCCCACGTGCTGCCATGTGGAAAATGGGCAGAGGGTGCAGGCTGTGCTTGCGGGTTGAAGAGAGAAGGAGCCATTGGCACATTGCACGCACACTTGCGCGGAGGTGGCCTGGACGGCTGTAGAATACGTACCTGCTTGGCAGAGCTCGCAGGTGGAGGAGTTTGAAGTGATTGAAAAGGAGCCTGCTGCACAGGGGGTACATATCCAGGGGCCACTATTTGCTGTTGCGGTGGCGTAGAACCCGGGGTCACATACGCAGGCATCCGGGCTTCGAGATCCTGAAAGGCTTGCGGTGTTTTCTGGGCACGACACGCACGCTCCCACACTTGTGCTAGCATCCAAGACATTGTACGTATTAATCGGGCATGCTGTGCAAATATACTCGGACAGGTTGGAACGGTAAAACCCGGAAGGGCATGACACGCACGCGTCCCCGGGCTCTCCTGCATATCCCGCGCGACACGAGCATGATTCGATGGACGTAGACCCCACCGGAGAGTCGGAATTCGGGTCGCACGCTTGGCATGCACTGATGTCTGACGAACCGGAACTCGGGTTGTATGTATCTTGGGGGCATGCTGTGCATTCGAGCTGATTTGTTTGATTGTTAAACGTCCCTGTCGGGCATGGGTGGCAGGCAAGGGTGGTTGAGTCTGCTATGACTGAGAATTCTGCGTAGAACCCAATTGCGCAGTGGCATGCGTAGATATCCTTGGATCCCGCGAGAGACGTGCTATCGGCCGGGCAGGCAATGGGGTTGACACTTTGTGTTGGGCAGTAAAAGTTTTCCGGGCACGTGTCGCATGGAGCCTCGGATGGAACTCGAGATGCTATGGTAAAGGCATTGAAGCCCATGTGCGGGTGATGCTGACAAAAGTAGTTGAGGTCACCTTGATAGTCTTCTGGTATTGTGATACTTGTGTAATATTCAATGAAATTAACAATTGCCCCTGAAAATGGTCCTCCGCTTCGTGAGTCGTCTGCGGTAACGAGAAGAGGATGGGATGATGGCCATTCGATGATGGTTTCTATTCCTCGGTACAGGGTGAGAGCTGGTGAGAAAACACCATCCAAGGTATATTGCCCGCTTATGACTTGTAGTGTGTACGTCACTGGTCCCTCTGGCGTGAAATCGGCTATGTGTGTCTTGAAGGTTCCCGAAGCGCATGCCTCACATTCGTCGGTGGAGAGATTGAGTTGGAACCCCTGGTCACAGTAGCAATCCTCAATGACGGTATTGCCTGTGTCTAGGGTCACTGAATGTTGTGGGCACAGAGAGCACGTGATATTGGAGAGCACACCCTTGAATGAATGAAGAGGGCATGGTTGACAGGACACGGACGAAGAATTTGTGTAACCCGCTTCGCATAGGCAGTTGTTTACGCTTGATGCGTTTACATCGGGTGCTGTGAAAGAATTTTGTGGACAGAGCTGGCAGTTCCCCTCGGGATTGAGATAGTGCCCCTCATCGCAAGCAATACATGTCAACTGTTCCTGTGCTTGGGAGAGGTGCAGGTGAAGGAGGAAGATCATTATTTTTGTGGGGAGAAGTTTCGATATTAGCCTCGGTGGCATTTGGGACCTGAGAGCAGGTAGCATTACTCATGAGTGAAACTTCTAATATAAACAAGACAAAGAAAGCCTTGTGTGATACATCTATATTTACGTATTTGACATATTTGAACAATGTATTGTTGTAAGAAGGGGGAACTTGGTTTGACACGCTTCTTTTTCGCTTGGGCGTTCCTGCTGATAATATCTACTTTAAACGTTGAAGCCTTTGAGTTTGAGCACGAGCAAGATCTCTGCGTTCGATCACCTGAAATAAAGTTGAAGGAGGCCCTGGACCCCCAGACGGCCTACAACATTGTGTATCGGTGGAATCGTTTTGGGACCGTACACAATTGGAAATTTGAAGAAGACACCAGCATTCACGACGTCAAAGACATGGTGTGTGTGAAGTTGGAATTCGACACAGCCCTTTCACTGCCTCGATTCTTTGCAGACTACATTAGCAGCGTGCACTTTAAGGTTCGAATCCGCAAGAGGATTTGTGTGAAGAATAATATCATGACTGAGCTCGTGGACGTGGATGATGTATCCCTTCTGTCTGGTTTTTCGGCTGTAGAGGTTACAAAGAAGATTGGGAACAAACTTCGATCTACCATCACGGTGCATTACGAGCTTCCCTGGTACTTTCAGTTTTTGAAGAGTTCGGTGGATGAGCATATGCGTAAGAGTTTTCAGGACCGCCTGACTGTGATGGTGAGGGAATTGTGTAGTTGATTTCGAATGATTTTGATAATTTTTGCTGGACTTCAATCGAATTTGATTCGATTTGATTTGGTTTGGTTTGGTGAAAAAGGCAATTTATTGAATGTTTGTGTCTCAATTCACACCCCATTTCTCCACGATTCCCGTGCCATGCTCAACTCTCATGCTTCCATGCTCAACTCTCATGCTTCCAAACCCCGTGAAGTTTGTTCTGCTTTAGAGGTGAAGATGACGTCAGACAAGCACATCCGCCGTCGCGTACTCATGGAATCCAACTCCATGTTTTCTGTGTTTGATACGATCTCAGACCTTGTGAACCGCGAGGACCAAACGAAAGTGAATAAGGTGGTCATCAAGAAAGCGTCTTCGAGAACCACAGGGCATGATGATCTCGGGGATACTTTGGATAAAAACACATATGCCAACTACACTTCGAAGGAAGAAATGGTCATCGAATCTCGCATTTCCAATGTGTGTGGCAAAATCACTCACGTCCTACCACAATACTGGAAGGACGTGCATCACCCTTACGTGATCCCAAGTATCCGCCGATCAAGCAACAACTTTGGGAGGTTTGACTGTCTCTACTCGAGTAAGTGCAATCTACTCACAAGCATCACGCGTCAGTTTACTCTATTCCGCGGGGGGCATTGCTTAAAGGAGACTTTGGACGTGATCAATGCTGCAATCCTTCCCGAGACTATCTACTCAAACACGGTGCACATGATTGTCATGTCGGCTCGCCTTCACTGGCCCATTCAAACAAATTCAATGCAAGTCAAACACGGCCTGGAGAAAGATCCCCGTTGGAAGGTGAGGTTGGTGGATACCGCAGATGACTGTGATTACAAGGGCAATTTGATGCTCTTTGACTTTGCCGACGACGAGTGGAGACATGTGGCGGGTCTCGAGGAGGGATCGAGAGCGTATTTTCCCTCTCAGATCAAGATTCTGATCACAAAGAGGGGCAGTATCAACTTTTTCCTAACCATGAACCACTTCCCCCTGACGGAGCATGAGCTTATTATGAAGCACGTCGGGGTGATGCTTTCCGTCATTATCGAAATTGTGGTCAAGTGTACGTGAGGGTGGTTTAATTGAACATCCTTTAATGGAACATCCTTTAATGGAACATCCTTTAATG
>CERI01111192.1_pt1 | contig 13764 bp, 9 predicted proteins | sample 350261 | NCBI WGS metagenome assembly CERI01 (sample SAMEA2620979, study PRJEB7988) | marine metagenome | isolation source: saline water (ENVO:00002010), including
CTGCATCTTTTGCTAATACCGTTTCAGTGACAGGTGCTGCAACCTTTTCTGATACCGTTACTGTGACAAATGCAACATCTCTTAACGGTGATGTTACTTTAGGAGATGCTGCTGACGATGAGTTAATAGTAAATGCAAACACTGGATTTGTAAATAACGTCGAAATCGGCTCTGATGGTACTGATGCCTTAAACGTAAATGCAACATCCACATTTAACAATAACGTAACCATTGGTTCTGATGAGAACGACACTCTTACAGTAAACTCCAACACTACATTCACTGATGATGTTGATATTGAAGAAACTCTTAACGTAGACGGTAATGTCACACTAGGTACGGTGAACTCAGGAGATGCCACACTCACTGATACAACAGTTACAGTAAACTCTAACACTACAATCAACTATGACACAACAGTCAATGGTACGTTTTCGGCTAATGGTGACACAGATATTGGCACTGACAACACTAATACTTTAGATGTAAATGCAACTGCAGATTTTAATGCATCAGTAAACGTTGATGGTATTCTAACAACTACCAATAGCGCAACTATTGGCTCTGATGGCGCAGACATATTGACGGTAAACGCAACTGCAAATCTAGTATCAAACACTACTATTGGTAATGATGGTAGTGATGAGCTAGTAGTAAACGCAAATACTGGATTTGTAAATAATGTTCAAATCGGTTCAGACAACAGTGATGAGTTAATAGTAAATGCTAATACTGAGTTTAAAGATAAAGTTATCGTATCAGAAACATTAGATGTGACTAATGCGGTATCGTTTGCCAATACCTTTACGGTAACAGGCGATACTACGCTGAACAGTGCCTTATCTGTATCAGGTACTTCTTCACTAAATGGCGATGTTGATTTGGGTAACGCAGCCACAGATACTATTACCTTTACGGGTGAAGTAGACAGTGACATTCTTCCTTCTGCAAATGTCAGTCATAATATTGGGTCTTCTGATGATCAGTGGGACAACATTTATGTTGAAGACACTCACGTTTCTGCAAATACAAATACCAACAGAGTTGTCATCAAGAATGCTGATTCAGAAATCGTAGTAAGCAATATTGACGATCAGTCAGTGGCTCACGGTTCTCTTACAGTACAGTTTGATCACGCAAACACTGGTGTGGCAAATGTTGAAACTGTAACCTTTACATCAACTACTATTGAGCCTGTTACTAATGAGGGTATATCATTAGGAACTAGTTCAGCAAACTTCTTAGAAAGTTATATCGCAGACTCTCATATCGACAAAGTTGATACTGATATTATCTCTTCCAATACAGTAACCTTAAAAATTGATAATACAACAGAATCAGCAATAATCGAGATGCACTTGATTGATGATCCTGAAAATGGATATGAATCTGTTGTCGATATTACAGCAGATTCAGTAAACGTCATAGGTCCATTCACAGTGAGTGGTGGAGTAATACTAGGTGATGCAGAAACTGATCTTCATACTATTAATGGCGATACCACTTTTACACACGATGTTGTAATAAATAAAACCCTTACTGCTACTAGTTCAGTAACTCTAGGCGAAGTTGAAGCTGATCTTCATACTATTAACGGTGACACTACATTCTCCCACGATGTCGCTATTAATCAAACACTAACAGTTACTGAGGGTTCAACATTAGAACAAGATGTTATTTTAGCTAGTGGTACGACTAGTGCGAGCATTATTCCTACTGCTAACACTAAAGGGGCTGACACTAATGATGTAGCTAATGGATGGTCAAATATTGGTTCGTCTACAAAGTATTTTAGAAACATTTATGTGGACACTATCAACTCACCAAACTTCAGAATTCGTGACTTAAACGACACAAGTTCTTCTGATCCTGTTGTTGCTGATAATAATAAAGTTTATGCATACAATTCTACTAGTCAAGAATTTGAACTACAATCTGTAGCCGCTCTTGCCAGCCAAGGTATCACTACAGGTGATTTAAATGATGTTTCAATAACCTCATTAGCTAATGGTCATATTTTATATGCTGTAGATACTGATATCGCTGCGCCTATTCAGAATGTAGAGTTGGAAATAAACATTATATCAGATGCTGTGACGTATGACAAAGGTGCGGGGTCATACTCAATAGGTATTGGTGAGGGCGCTCTAAGTTCTTTAGCAATCGATGGGGATTATAATTCGGCGCTTGGTAAAAATGCTCTTGGAGCACTGACAACTGGCGACAACAACGTTGGTTTAGGTTCAGGCGCAGGTTCCAACCTAACAACAGGTTCGGGTAACATCTATATTGGTAGATCAGTTCAGGCGACTTCTAACAGTAAGTCTAATGAGATTGTTATTGGCACATCATCCATAACCGACTTTAAGTTGGGGACAATCCTAACAGCTAATACTACTAAATTAGCTGTTGCTACAAATCGTGAACTTACTGCTAATACAGCAACTCTATCAGGAACATTAGCGCTGAATAACTCAGATGCACTGTCTTTTGAAGATGGTAAACATTGGATTACCCATAATGATGATGGTGGAAACTTTAACATTCGTGTGGGTCATTATGACAATGCGGCTGGTCACGCAGAATCTACAGAAGCAGGATATGCTTTCCACGATCTTTGGGATCAAACTGCTGGGACCAAAAAGTTCAATATTTCCGACTCTTCATTGACCGTTGAAGATACTGATGATGCTGATTTTTCGTGGCGTACACAAATCAAATATGATAATAATAGTGTCGAACTTTCCTATCAAGGCGCTAAAGTTATTGAGACTGTTTCTGGTGGAGTTTCTGTTACAGGCACACTCGCCACATCCAGTAACGTAACTGTTGGTGGCGACTTAACGGTAACAGGAAACTTAGAAGTCCAAGGTACACGTACATTTATTAATACCACAACACTTGATGTTGAAGATAATATTATTGTTCTGAACAAAAACTACTCTGGAGATGGTGGAAGTGGAGCATCTAACGCAGGTATTGAGATTGAGCGTGGGACTGCAGCTAATGTGTCTCTACTATTTGACGAAACTACTAACCGTTGGTCATTTACAAATGACGGTTCAAACTATCATACGTTTGCGACATCTGCAGAACTAGAGAAGTTCAAAACCATTTCTGTCAACAGTAACGGAAGTGCCGCAAATAATATAGTAGCTGATGCGAGAACAGATACTCTTACTATTGACTCAGCCCCAAATATTATTTACGATACAGATAATACAACACCATTATACACTACAAATGGTATCGATCTTTCTACAAGTGCAGACACGCTCACTATAAGCCACGCTGACACGTCATCAATCAAAGCAACCGCTAACAACGGAGTTTGTGGTACTGCAGGTATAACATCACTTACCGTAGATAATTATGGACACGTTACAGCAGTATCCACAGCAACTCTTGATAACTATGTTAAGTGGAAAGCTTCTGCTAATGGTGTAACATCTGATATAACCTCTTCAGATACCCTAACAATCACTGGCGGTAATGGTATTGATGCTTGGTTTGCCTCAACAGACGATGATATTTTAAATATCAAAAATACAAAACCATTTGATAAACTTATCATCAAAGGTAATGCTGTAGGAACAAAGGATATCACCAACAGTGATCAGATCACCTTCTTCGGTGACTCAGATATAACAGTTACTGTTTCCAATACTTCTGCTACTGATTTTAAAGTAAATGTTGATCACGACAATATTACTAGATCAGATACTACTTCAGCTGACGCACCAAGTTATAGCGGAAACTTCGAAGCGGTTACAAGTGTAGTTACAAATGCTAGAGGTCACGTAACAGCTATTGATGTATCTACAATATCTTTACCTGCTATATATTCCCTTCCAATAGCAACACCATCTATTTTGGGTGGTATTAAAGTCGGTTCAGGTCTTACTTCAGATGCAAATGGTACTCTATCGATAACTTCTTTAGCTATGCATCGTGCTATCGTAACTAGAAATAACGTAACAACCTTTAACCTAGCATCAGGTGTAGTTGAAGTAGGGTTTAACCTTCAAGAACACTTAGATACTGGGGTGTTTACTCACAACACATCAACAAATAACTCTAGAGTTGAAGTTGATGTTGATGGTGTATATAACATCAACTATATGGTTGGCATAAACTCTTCAGGTAGTGATCGATCTACTATTGAAGGCAAAGTTTATGTTAATGGTTCTGCTCTTCCCTACACAACAAGAGGGTATGATCGTGGTAACTCATACGGCGATAAAACTATCGTACAACAAACTTTACCACCTGTTTCTCTAAACGCAGGAGATTATATTCAGGTTAAACTAGAAGTAGTGGATGAAGATGGAACGTATACATATTCGTATATACCAAGTGAAACAACTCTTTCTGTAAATAAAGTTGGTTCTGAGATACCATCTAATACTCAAAGACCCATTCACGATATTCCAGCAAATGGTTCGACTACTACATCCATATCTTCAAATTGGGCATATGATCACAGAAATAATGATGGTACAATAACTGCAGGCAGTAAAGGTCCAGCTAGTGCAACTTCTCCAGGTTATGGCGGTAGTTTCAATGTTCCGTATATTACATATGACGGTTCAGGTCACATTACAGGTATACAGAACTCATCTATAACCCTACCTAGCGCAGACGCTAATAATACATTAAGCCAAGTTTTGACAGCAGGGAACACTAGTACTTCGTCTGCTTCGATGGGAGGGCTAACTCTAACTAGTTCAACCTCTGCAAATCCTATATTTAAGATGGAAAATACAAACACTGATGCTGTAAGTCCATTAATACGGATTGGTAAAACTACTACAAACGAAGCAAATGGTGATGATTTAGCCCAGTTTCAGTTCTATGGTAAAAACAGTTTAAATACTGAAGTGACCTATGCTGAACTCTTGGTTGAATCAACGGTTGTAACCAGTACAACTCAATCGGGTAAATTTAAATTTAAAGTGCTAGCCGGGGCGTCTTTTAAAGATGTATTAGATGTAGGTGCTGACTCGTCGAGCTTGCCAAGAGTTACAACTTATGGCGATCTTTATATTGGCGACAGCAGCTCTACACAGGGTATTTATTTTGATCAGGCGGCTAAATGGGGAAAGCTAGTACCTGCTACCCTAAGTACCACAAACAAGACTTGGACCCTTCCTAATGCATCAGGTACAGTCGCTCTTACATCTGATCTTACTAACTTCTTAACAAGTGAAAGTGATACACTCACTAGTGTTACGAATCGTGGGGCCACAACAACCAATGATATCAAGATTGGTGATCTAAACTTTGGCACAAATGCAAATACCGTTATGGATGCAGGTGGTAAATGGTGGTTCCAAGGGAAAAATTCCATAAGTAATGCTGACGGTATATCAGATTTTATTATTGGTAACTCATCTTATGATTATGATGATAATGCCATATCTACTTTAGAACTAAGACAATATGGATATTCCTCAACCGTAGGGCCTACCGTTACAGGAACCAACACTACAGCTAGAATCGACTTTACTGATAAGCATCAACAATCTGCCTCCGGTGCTGATAGTACTTCTACATCAGTAAGAATGGCTGATATTCGGCAGAAAACCCAACACACTTCAACCGGGAAGACGCAAATAGGCGAACTAATATTATCGTCTTATAAAACTAGTAATACTGTTAATGGCAGCAGCACTAATGCAGCCGCAATCAGTATTGGTGATGGACTCCTATATTTCGAAACAAATCTTCTTTCAGGTGAGCTTACAGACGCAAATAGAAATATCGTTTTCGATCAAGCAGGGGTTGCACCAAAATCCGTATGGATGGCTGGTGGCCTAGACCAGTTTTACATAGAAAACGATTTAGATGGTGCAACTACACTTCACGCCGTTGAAACAGTACAATCCAATGGGAATTTGATTTTGAGTGCAGATAGTGATTTGCTCTTAGACCCTACTGATAATGTCTATATGCGTAGCGGTGGAAATAGTGGGGATCAACTTAAGTTCGAACTGTCGGTCACTGGGCAACAAAGTATAGTTTCAAGTGATCAAATGGTGCTAACAAGTAACAACAACATATACCTAATGCCATATGATGATACTGTCTTTATGCGTGGTGGTGGTTCTACGGGTCAACAGATTTCATTTCAACTAGATACTACGACTCAGGTGATCGCTGGTAGTGATGCGTTAAACCTTGGTGCGAATAGTGGTGCTCTAACCTTATATACATTAACCTCTGGAGACATTGATCTTAATCCAGCAACCGGTAAAATTGGTCTATTCGACAATGGTATTGAACGTGCAGGATTTGATGTAAATACTTCAGGGCCAAGTACGCTTAAGATATATACTGGAAGTAATTTTGCCACTCTTAACTCATCATTCGCTGGTGCTGATCTAATAGTTCAAGGAGATGTCACATCCCTTTCAGACAGACGCACCAAAGAAAATATTGAAACTATTGATAATGGACTTGAAGTTGTATCCTCACTACGTGGCGTTAGATACAATAAGATTGGTGAAGAAGATCGTAAAGTCGGTGTGATTGCCCAAGAAGTTGAAGAAGTACTACCTGAAGTGGTTAAAACTGACTACGAAGGTATGAAGTCCGTTGATTATGGAAAAATGGTTGGTGTTCTAATAGAAGCAATAAAAGAGCAGCAATCGCAAATAGAATTGCTAAAAGTAGAGATAGAAGAGTTGAAGAAATAATATTATTATAAATACTTCTATAGTGAAAGAGGCAAAAAATGACTATTAAAGCTAACATAGAGATAAATCAAGGTACAGATTTTGATGCTGAGATCGAACTCTTGGATCAAAATTCTGAAGCCATTGATTTAACGAGCTATTCGGCTTGGGGGCAGATGAAGAAAAACTATGCCTCAACCGACAGTACGTCTTTTACAGTAGATATGGTCATTCCTCTGACTTCAGGGAAAATACAAATAAAGTTGTCTGAAACACAGACAAAAGCATTAGTGCCAGGACGTTATCTATATGATGTAGTAGTTGAAGACGGATCAGGAAAATATACACGTGCAGTTCAAGGCACAGCAAGAGTCACTGCTGGAGTGACTTCATCGCATCTAGAAAGTTAAAGATGAGTGATATCAGAGGTAAAATATCGACTACAAGTGGTCCTATCAAGACAAGACTAACGAGTCAACAAGAATTGCAAGTTTCTAAGTTTACGGTTTCTACACAAACTCAAACATTAACAGGTCTTTCAGATGTTAACACAACTAATCTTTCTGATGGAGCGATGCTTATATACAATGGTACAACAGAAGTTTTTGAAGCAAGGCCGGATGTTGACAATCCAAATACAAAGATCATCGGAGGAAGTTTCTAAATGTCAACCGTAATAAAACTAAAATATTCCAATCTTACAGCACAACCTGCTGATGATCTATTGCAGATATCGGAACCTGCTTATTCTTACACTAATGGTGGTAGATTATTTTTAGGTGCTGATGATAGTGGTACAATAGTTCCACACGCTATTGGTGGTAAATACTTTACCGATAAGTTAGATCATACACCAGGAACCTTAACCGCTAATAGTGCAATCATAGTAGATGCTAATAGTAAGATTGATGTATTAAATATCGATAATATTACTATCGATGGAAATATAATATCATCAACAAATGCTGATGGCGATATCAATATTGATCCCAATGGATTAGGTGTAATAAACCTACAAGGTCCAGTAACAGTAGAAAGTACTTCTAACTTTGTTATAAGCGATTTAACAGCGACAAGAGTTCTATTTGTAGGTGCAAGTTCTGAAATAACAGATAACTCAAACTTTACATTTGATAGTTCTACTAATACTCTTAGTATATCAGGTATTGCTACAGTAGATAACCTAAAACTAGATGGTAATACGTTATCATCAACAGATTCTAATGGCAATGTTGTTATCACTGCAAATGGAACTGGCAAGATCGATTTGGGTAATAACCAAACAGGACTAACAGTACCAAAAGGTGTTGCAGGTACAAGACCTACAGCAGCAGCATTAGGTGATGGTTCCATTCGCTATAATGAAACCACAGGAAGATTTGAAGGAACAGTATCGGGTGCTTGGACAGGACTTGGTGGTGTAGTAGACGTTGATCAAGATACGTATATTACTGCTGAAGAGGGATCAGATGACGATACTATTCGTGTGTACACTGCTGGATCTGAGGTTCTTACTGCCAACACTACAGTTGTAGCTGCTGCAGTTGAGGGTAGATTTCCAAAAATAGTAGTTGACCATACAGGCGATTCAAACAACGCTATTATTATTGATAATAACATCATTAGTATTAATGGTTCTACTATAGAAGGTACAGGAAACTCAACTCTAGGAACCATTGTACTTGATCCTGCACCAGCTGCAGGAGATGCGGGTGGCGATCTTATTGTTCGTGGTAACCTACAAGTCACAGGTACGACTACTACGGTAAACTCAACTGTCGTAGAAATCGCTGATCCTATTTTAGTTCTAGGTGAAGACACTGCAGTAGATGCGTTAGATCGTGGTATTAGTGCCAAGTATAATGATGGTTCAGCAAAAACTGCCTTCTTTGGTTGGGATCGAAGTTCAGAGAATGCATTTACCTTCATTGATGATGGTTCAGTAGCTGATGCTAGATTCCAAAACCTAAAGCTAGAAGGTTCTATTGTTGAAGTAGATGGCGCAGCGCCCATAGCAGGTCAACTTTTGATTGGTCACGGAACCAATGGAGATATGGAGCTTGCCACACTTACGCAAGGCGACTCACTTACTATTACTAACACAGATGGTGGCATTGAACTAGACGTTGACCCAGCAAGCACAAACGCAACTGTTGATCCATTCTCAGAATTGGTTACGGCGGGTTCTTTCGAAACGGGGGTAGAATATACTATCGTTTCCGTAAATGATGGCGTTGGCGGAGCATCTACAGACTTTACCAATATTGGTTCATCGGACAGTAGCATTGGTACGGTATTTACCGCTACAGGTGCTGGCGCAGGAACTGGTACTGCAAGATCAACAGGAACTAACTATGCATCATCAGGCGATAATACTGCTAACAGAGGTGCGGCATCATTTGCATCTGAACAGTTTACAGTAACATCTGGACACGTAGTTCTAACAACTATTGATGGTGGAACATTCTAAAAAAGTATTGACAGAATCATTTAATCCTGTTATAGTAATCAAAACTATGACAGGATTTTTTTTATGGTAAAGCTTCATATATTACCAAACCCTTGTGGTATTACAAACGAAAAATATACGTTGGACCCATTCAATATAGCAGTCCATAAGTTCATAAAAAATATGAAGGGCTATGGATGGGATATGATACATTATGGTCACGAAGATTCTGAAGTGGATTGTGAACACGTAACTACTGTCACAAGAAAACAGAGACCCAATCCAAAACTAGATCAAGATATTATACTTAAAGAAGCTTCCGTCATTGAAGTTTTTAATCGTGAAACAAGTATAGAACTATCAAATAGAAAATCGCCAAACGATCTCATTTTAAACTTCTATGGAGATGAGTGTAAACACGTTGTTGAGTATAACTCAGACTTAAAATCTGTGGAACCATCTATAGGTTATGACACGACTTACGTTTCTTCTGACTATCGTGGGTTTACATCATATTCTCAAATGCACTATTATTACGGACAACGTAATATGATTATGAACCCTAGTTGGTACGATGAAGTTATTCCAAATGCATTTACAATATCTGATTTTGACTTTTCAGATTCTCCAGATAATGTATATGGAATGTTAGGAAGACTTGGGTTTGATAAAGGAGTACGTCTTGCTATAGAAGCTACGAAGTACACTAATAAAAAGTTACTGTTGGCGGGTCCACCCGAACAGTATTATTCGTGGAACAAAGACTTACCTGAACACGTAACATTATTAGGATACTTAAATAAGGAACAAAGAAGGTCATTTCTTTCTAACATTAAAGGACTTATAGCTCCCTCACATTACTTAGAACCATTTGGTAATATGGTTGTAGAAGCAGCATTATCAGGAACCCCAGCTATTACTAGTGATTGGGGGGGATTTGCCGAAACTGTTATTGATGGTGTTACGGGATATCGATGTAAAGATTTTCAAGGATTTGTAGACGCTATAAATAATATTGATTGTATAGATAGAAGAGTGTGTAGAGATATGGCTATCTCTAAGTATTCTGATGAAATTGTGCATAAGCAGTTTAATGAATGGCTTAATAAAATAGTTGTGTGTGATTTTTATAATGTGAGGTAAAATGAAAAGAAATGTGAAAGTTGAGTTTATATGCGATAAAGCTCTTTATGGCGTGTTGCCCAATCCAAAACCAGCAAATAAAATGTTGCCACAATGGTTTAGAAAAATGTCAGAGTTTACTCCTGATGGTGATAAATCCCCTGGAACTATGAAAGCCTGTATTCCCTTAAGAGATGCTATGAGTAGTGGATACATAATTCCGCTTTGGACTGATATTCACGCTGAACAACATTTGAATGAGAATGTTCAATTCTATACTCCTTCCGAAACTAATTATGGTATAGGATGGCACACTGAAGAGCAAATAAAAGGCAGTCCACTAAAAAATAAGTCTCCCATAAATCCTTGGAAATTGCTTAACCCTTGGACAATAAGAACCCCAAAGGGGTATTCCTGTTTGATAACTCATCCAATAAATCAACCAAATGATCACATAGAGTTTGTATCTGCTATAGTAGACACAGACGTGTTTAATGCTAAGATTAATTTTCCATTTCTTTGGAAAAGACCATATGGAAAAGAATACTTTTCGGATATAATACCTGCTGGGAGTCCCACCGTACAGGTAATACCATTTAAAAGAGAAGATTTTGAAATGGATATACGCCCTTCTACTGACAATGATGATTCTTTATGGAAGAAAACACTGAAGACTTTAGATTTATCTTATAATGGAAAATATAGAAAATGGATTTGGCAAAGAAAGAAGTATAGATGAAAATATACAGTAAGATAGAACCGACAAAGATTCTTCATATGGTTGTTAGAAAGAAGCTTACAGATGGTCGAACCGATGTAAGCGATCCTTCTATGTTTATGCAACTAGCAACATTAAAACTGAAGAAGGGAACTACCTTTAGGCCCCATCAACATATTTGGGTGGATCGTGGCGTAAAGGAAATGATAGCACAAGAATCTTGGTGTGTTATTCAAGGACTTGTTAAAGTAACGTTCTTTGACACTGATGGCTCAGAGCTTATATCAGAATATATTCACGAAGGAGATGCGTCTATCACTTACGAAGGTGGGCATACATATGAGATAATGGAAGAGGATACTATTGTTTATGAGTATAAGACAGGTCCATATCAAGGAGTTGAAATGGATAAAATATTCATATGATAGGCAATGACGTTATAATTCACACTAGCGTTGAGATGTTAGGTGACTATTCGATTGGAAATCACGTAGCGATAGACAGTGGCTTCTACTGCACATCTAACATTACTATTGGAGATTATGTTCACGTTAGTCCACACGTAGCTGTAATAGGGGGGAAGAACTCAAGACTTCTTATAGAGGACTTCTGTTTTGTAAGTGTTGGAGTGAATATAGTTTGCGCATCAGAAGAATTTATGGGAGAAGGCTTGGTTGGTCCTATTATCCCACAAGAATATAAAGATAATGTTACGTATAGTACAGTTACTCTCAAAAGGTTTTCAGGTATTTGCGCATCGTCCACAGTTCTTCCTAAAGTGACGATGGCAGAGGGGTCTATTCTAGGTGCCAATTCCTTACTGAAAGAAGATACTGAACCTTGGACAATATACGCAGGAAGTCCCGCAAAACCAATAAAATCTAGAAAAATTAATAGGATGTATGATTATGCAAGTAGGCTTGGATATAGTTACTGAGTTTGAAAAAAGAATTGCCGATTTTTTCGGTGCACCATATGCGGTAAGTACTGATAGTTGTACACACGCAGTTGAGTTGTGTATGATATATAAAAACCTAAAGATGGCTACAGTCCCAAAGCAAACTTATTTAAGCATTCCTATGACGGTTCATAAAATTGGCACTAATGTTGGGTGGACAAATACAAAGTGGGAAGAGTATTACCATTTAGGTCAAGATATATATGACGCAGCAGTATTATGGAGAAAGGATAGTTATGTCTCACAAAGTTTTATGTGCGTTAGCTTCCAATATAGAAAGCACTTAAGTTTGGGTAGGGGTGGTGCGATATTACTTGATAATAAAGAGGCTTATGACACATTGATTAAAATGGGCTACGATGGTAGATCAAGAGATGCTAGATGGGCAGATCAAGATGTAGAGATGATGGGATACCACTATTATATGACCCCCGAAACAGCACAGCTAGGGTTAGATAAACTAGAGGATGCTAAATCAAAAGTGGCTAAAGTTTGGACTTACAAAGACTATCCCAACTTGACAAAAATGAAGTTTTGTGGTATATTGGATTTAAAATAAGGAGGTTATTATGAGAAAAGCACTTATTACAGGTATTACAGGACAAGATGGTAGTTATCTAAGCGAATATTTATTAGAGCAGGGATATGAGGTATTTGGGCTTGTGCGTAGGCATAGCGTAGCTGAAAACCAAAGTTCTAGACTTCATCACATTAACGATAAAATAACACGTATGTATGGTGACCTTACAGATGAAATGTCTATTATGCGTATTATGAATGAAGTAGAGCCTGATGAGATTTACAATCTAGGTGCTATGAGCCACGTGCGTGTCTCTTGGGATATGCCATCGTTTACGCTTAAAACGAATGGGCTTGGCGTATTAAATATGTTAGACGTGTATCGACAAGTAGTTCCAAGCGCACGTTTTTACCAAGCATCGTCTTCAGAGATGTTTGGTAACTGTGTTGATGATGATGGATATCAAAGACTAGATACTCCTATGCGGCCTACAAGTCCCTATGGTTGCTCAAAGGTTCTTGGATTTAATCTTGTCAGACATTATCGTGATGCATATGGTCTACACGCTTCAAATGGCATTTTATTTAACCACGAAAGCCCAAGACGTGGGACAAACTTTGTTTCTAATAAGGTTGTAAAACACGCCGTAGAGATCAAAAAAGGACTACGGGATAAGTTGAAACTGGGCAACCTTGATAGCTATCGTGATTGGGGGCATTCAAAAGATTATGTACGTGCAATGCATATGATAACTAATGGTGAATGTGGGGATGACTTCATCGTCTCTATGGGTACAAAGCATAGTGTACGTGATCTCTGCAGGATTACCTTTAATCTATTAGATATGAACTATGAGGACTATGTTGTTCAGGAAGAGCGATATATGCGTCCAGAAGAGTTAGAGTACTTGAGAGGGGATAGTTCAAGGATACGTGAACAGTTGGGGTGGACCCCCGAATATACGTTTGAAACTATGATTGAAGAAATGGTTCAATATTGGAGAGATGAGTTATGAGTATTATTAAAGAAACTGGATACTTACCTTGTTACGCATATGATAAACAAGGAGAAAGCTTCTCTAAGGATTTTCCTGATGATATCCAAGTGACATTTGATTGGACTGAACACGATCCAAAAGCAAAGTATAATATATATGTGCAATGTGAACCCCCTACTATGTGGGTGGATCGTATGAAAATATTAGAGCCAATAAAAAATCAATACGATTTGTTCTTGGGATATCAAGAAGAGATTTTAGAGTATGATAATGCAGAGTTCTTTTTACCCGTTGGTGGATGGATAAATTCACCTCCCGATATA
>CERI01048897.1_pt1 | contig 13763 bp, 16 predicted proteins | sample 350261 | NCBI WGS metagenome assembly CERI01 (sample SAMEA2620979, study PRJEB7988) | marine metagenome | isolation source: saline water (ENVO:00002010), including
ATTTTTTTAGAATTAATTTTTTTAGAATTAATTTTTTTAGAATTATTTTTTTTAGAATTATTTTTTTTTAAATTTATTTTATATCTTTTTTTAGTATATTTCATTAATATATTAATAGATAAATATATTAATTTAAATTTTTATATAACTACTTAGTTACTTAATGTTTTTTCATGTATGCACGACGAGCACTTTTGCGGCGCATTCCTTTGCGAGATTTACGAGATTTACGAGATTTACAAGATTTAGATTTTTTATGTTTACGTCCACCGGTGAGTCCTGTGCATCCCATTCCTCCCCCATGGCGTCTTCTTCGTGATTTTTTACGTCGTGATTTTCTTCCACCGGTGTGTGAGTCTGAATGGGTATCATAAAGTGCTGTGTTATCAGGATGGGCTTCAGCCCCAAGTACTTCATCTGAATTTGTTGACATTACTATATAAATAAATATATATTATAATTTTATTGAATTAAAATAAATTATAAATTGCTAAAATATATAAAATTATAACTAATAATATAAATAATTTATTAATAGCAAATATTAAAGAATATTATATTACGCATATAGATTTTAAGAAATATTTAGTAGTTTTATTAAAACTACTAAATATTTTTAAAAAGAGATTTAAAAAATATTTACTAAATATATATACTAAAATATCCATGCAAATTTTTGTAAAAACATTAACAGGCAAAACTATTACATTAGAAGTTGAACCTAGTGATTCAATTGATAATATTAAAGCAAAAATTCAAGATAAAGAAGGTATTCCACCAGACCAACAAAGACTTATTTTTGCTGGTAAACAATTAGAAGATGGAAGAACATTATCAGATTATAATATTCAAAAAGAAAGTACTCTTCATCTAGTTTTACGACTAAGAGGTGGAATTTAAAAATAATTTTATAAGTTAATTTATATATTAAAATTAATTTATGGAGAAAATTTAAGAATATCATATTCAATAGAAGTAGTAGGAAATTCTTCTTTTCCATATATATCTTGTAAAAGAAGCCATTCAAATAATCCACCAAGATAAATATGAATATTATTAAAACCTAAATTAATAAGTTGTGTATATTTTTTTGATAATGATTCATCTATACAATTTTTTCCATAAATAATTAATGGATGATTTTTATCATTTTTTAAATATTTATTAATTTCAATAATTTCTTGTTCGGGAGATAGAGTATTAAGTATTAAACAACTTTGATTATCATTAGACAAAGTATTAATAATTGAATAATTATTATTAATAATAAAATTTTGCATTTGTTTAAAAGAAATTTTTTTAATACTATTTGTATTTCCCATTAATATTAATATTAAAGTTTGTTTATTTAATTTTATAAAGTTAATAATATAATATAATAATATGAAAAATACTTTTTTATTATTTTTAATATTTTTAAATAGTTTAGCTTATAGATTACCTATTTTTCCGGATATTATAAGAAGTCATGGAGTTTCATTTAAAACTAGAACTTATTTACATATAGAAAAATTTAGTGTAAAATTAAATTTATTACATATAGGAGTTTCGTTTGTTGAAGGTAATAAGTGTGCAAGATTTGATTTTAGATCAATAGGGGAAGATGAAATAAGTTTTATGACATATTCATCTAATCCATTAAAAGCAGCATCTCTCCAACTTTTAAATAAATCTTTAAAATTAAATAATGAAGATATATATCCTTTTGAATTTTTAAGATATAGATTAAATGATAACATGATGGAAACAATTGATATATATTGGGGTTTAAGTAATAAAACATTAAAAGAGATAATAGATTTTGAAAAAAGTTTAAATAAAAATTATTTTGTAGGAATAAATGATTGTAGACATTATTCAAGAGAATTAACAAAGTGGGCTTTAAATAAACCAAGTCCAGTATGGAAATTAAATAAATTATTTATGAAATATAAAAATCTAAATAGTAACTAATATATTAGTTAAATTCTACTATAATTTCTACATCTTCTTTTTTAATACTTTTAGTGGCAGAAATTGATAATTCTTCTCTTTTTTTTCTAGTTTGATTAGCTGTATTAACTGGTTCTTTTCTTTTTGAAGTACTATTTCTTAAATTCATATCTTGTTCAATAGTAAGATAATTTTGTTCAATAAAATCGATAACATTATTTTCAAGTGCCCATTTAAAAAAATTAAGTTGACCAATAGTAGTTTGAATTTGAGTATTTTCTTTATATGGAATATTTATTCTATCCCAACGACAAAAAGGATCAAATCTTCTTTTAGAATAAGCCTTAAGTTTTAATTTATAGTCATTATATACTTTAAAACGATCTTCATCACAAGAATAAACTGTATAATATTTTTTGGCATAATTAGTAGCAAACCAATCAACTATTCTTAATGAAATTTTAGATTCTCCATTAATAATTGATAACATTTTATCAAGATTATTAGATTCTTTATAATAAACTAATAATTTATCTAATAATAACTCATTTTGAGTTTGATAAGCCATTCTATTAAAAATAGAATTTTTGTTTAAATACTTTTATTAATTTTAAGATATTTCATAAATTTTAAGATATTTTATTAAGTTTGAGTTGTTTAGTAAACTTAAAAGCATGATAAGATGTACATTTTTTTTCAAGATTACATTTTAAACAACAAATAACAGTATTATTATTAGTATGACCAATAGAATTATCTATTCTATCTAAAGTCCATTGTAATTCTTCTCTAACATATTTATAAATAATAAATATTGATTTTTTACAATAAGTGCATTTTAATTTACTAATAACTAATTTTTCAATAGTTTCATCTAGATTAATTAAGTCATTTGTTAATATATTTTTTTCAATATCTTGATGTTTATAACTCATTATTTTATTTTGAATCTCTCGCAAAATTAATGGTTTTTCTTGAATTTCATTTTCTAAATAAATTTGATTAATTAAATTTATTTGATTTTTTATATTAAATAAATCTTTGTCAAATTCTTTTACAGATTTTTTTTCTTTTTGTAATTTGTCAAATGATATATGTTTCATATATTAATAACTATTAATAATAAAACCAATTAAACTTAAAAGAATATATATATATATAATGGCTGAAAAAATAAAAGAAAATTGTCATGAATTGGCGTCAATTAAATATAAAACTATGTTATTGCAAGGTGAATTAACGTCAGCAACAGAGACAATTTTAAATATAGAAGAATTATTAGAACAAGAAACAGTATTAAATAAGTTAGAGCCATGGTGTAAATTAGACAAAACGCAAAAATTAACAAAATTAAAAGATTATAGTTTTACCTTAATAAAAAAATATAATTTAAATGCAAATGAAGAAAAAGATTTAATAAAATATTTATCAAATTCTTTAGAAAAAAAACAATTAAGTAAAGTAAAAGATGTATTATATGATAAAGAAAATGGAATAATTAAAAATATTCCTCAATTAATTTTTAATAATTCTAATAGAAAATTTATTTTAAAAAAATGTGATAAACATGTATCCACTATTAAATGTTTAAGTGTTAAGAAATCCAATATTGTTGTGAGTGAAGATTTAAAAAAATTAGATATTACTAATAAAATTGATTCATAAATAATTTAAATGATAAAATTAAATATTTACAATGAAAACAATTAAAAAAATAAGTAAAATAAATTTATCTTATATTAAAAAATATTTAATAAATATATATAATTTCAATTATCTTTATTTACTAAAAGAAAATGTATTAACTTTAATTGAAACTAATATATTTGTATTAGTTAATTTTATTAAAAATAATTCATTAATCTTTATGCAAAATAATTATGATAAAATAATAGATGAATATTTATTATCTATTTTACAAAGTCAATTGTTTTCATTAATTAATATAGAAAATAAAAATTTAATATTATATGATTGTAATCAAATAATTATATTTGTTAAAAATTTATTTAATCAATTTATATTACCCAAACGTTCATATAATACTACTTTTTGTCGTATAAAATTAAATAATAATTTTTTAGATAAACATCTAGAATATTTAACAAATGTTTATCAACCGGTTCAAAGAAGTGATGAATGGTATCAATTTAGACATACTACTTTAACTGCTAGCAATATTTGGAAAATATTTAAAAGTGAATCTTCTAGAAATGAATTAATTTATGAGAAATGTCAGCCTATTAAATTATTTAATAAACCATCTATTAATTCTCCAATGCATTGGGGGCAAAAATATGAACCAGTTTCTATTATGTATTATGAAAAATATTATAATACAAAAATATCAGATTTTGGTTGTATTCCTCATAAAAAATATAGTTTTTTAGCAGCATCACCAGATGGAATTAATACAGATCAAAATAATTATTTATATGGAAGAATGCTAGAAATTAAGAATGTTGTTAGTAGAGAAATAAATGGAATTCCTAAATTTGAATATTGGATACAAATGCAATTACAGATGGAAGTTTGTGAATTAAATGAATGTGATTTTTTAGAAACAAAATTTATTGAATACTTAAATTATGAAGAGTTTATAAAAGATGGAAATTTTAATTATTCTTTTGATAATAAATATAAAGGAATAATATTAGTATTTGAAACCCCTGATGAAGATATATATTTTGAATATAAACCACTTGATATATGCGAAGAAAACTATAATAATTGGAAAAAAGAAAAAATAGAAAATACTTCAAATAAAATGATAAAAGAAATTTATTGGAAATTAGAAGTGATTAGTTGTATTTTAGTATTAAGGAATCGATTTTGGTTTAACCAAGTATTACCGATTATTAACAATTTTTGGAAAATAATTAATATAGAAAAAAAAGAAGGTTATGAACATCGTGCACCTAAAAAACGACCTATAAAATCTAATACTATATGTTTAATTGATCAAAATCTTTTTACATAAATTTATTTTTTAGAACAATAAAAACCTACTCTTTCTCCATTATTACATTCTGGTTGTACATATATTTGATTATTATTTTCTTTTTGTTTTTTACAATCTAAAGGTTTATAAAAATTACCGCATAATTCAGGATACGCACAAGTTCCATTTATAGGTAATGGCCAAAATTCTAAATTATTTGTAGTACAAGATTTTGCTGAATACATAGGATAAGATAATGATTGTCTTGCATAATTTAATCCTGACATTTTACTAGAAGAATTATTCCATTCATAAAAATCTTTTTTATTTTTGGAATCTAATGATAACAAACCAACTGTATCACTTTCTGGCCAAGTACCAGGTGATATATTTGCAAATGGTTCAAATTTAAAACTTAATTTATTAGAATAATTTATTAATGGAGGAATTATAAATACTAATGTTATAAATATAATTAAGATTTCAATAGATTTCATATAAATATAAAAATATTATAATTTTTATTATAATATTTTTATTATATTAAATTACTTACTAAATAGTCTTTTATTACGTAATGAATTTTCTAATTGATGAAGTGCCAATACTTTATTTTTAGAATTATTATATTGTTCAAGTAAAATAATTGATTTATGTTTATTTTTATATTTTCCAGGTAAATCCATTCTAACTACAAAATTTTTTTGATTACTAATAATGCTTTTAATGCTTTCTTTATTTAAAATTTTTTCATAATTTTCCAATAATTTTGCATTGATTAATTCTACTTTATATTTTCTTAAACTTTCAAATGTTTGATTTTTTGCAATATTTTCACTTCTATTTACTTTTGGCATACTATTCATTATAATTGATGTATCTTTAAATAGATTTATACTTTTATAACAGTTCTTCTAGAAGATTTATGAAATAATACTGGATTTAATTTATTACTTTTAATTAATTTATAAAATCTTTTTTTATTATAATAAAATTTATTATTAATATAAGGAAAAATTTGATAATATTGTAAAGTTTTTAATAATTTATTAAAATTATCATATAAATTTAAACTACAATCTATATATAAAGTATTATTTAAATATAATTGTAATACACTTTGATTATTTAAAAATAATCTATGCACATAAGATTCCATAATAATAACTATAAATTTTTTTTTACAAAATAATGTATAATTCCATTCTTTATAACAATTATCATTTGGTATATTATTATTTAAAGCAAAATTAATTTTATTACAATATTTTGTAGTTAAACAAAATATTACAATATCACATTCATTTATTCCATCAATTATTGATTTATCAATATTTCCAATCATATCATTATCATCAAACCAAATATTATATCCATAGTTGCTTAATTTATTAGCTAATTCTTTAACTCTATTATGATTATTTCTACCATATTCATCTATTCCCCATGCATGTGATAAAAAAATTTGTTTTTTTCTCATTTAATAAAATTATTTAATTATTATTTAATTATTATTTAATAATATTATTACTTTTTATTAAAATTGAATAATATTTAAAAGTAAATTAAAATAATATATAATGAATGATTTAGAAATGCATGTTATTAAAAGAAATGGTAAATCTGAAGACATTTCTTTTGATAAAATTCTACAACGAGTTCGAAAATTGGGAAATGAATTTTCTTTACATATTCCTTATTCTACTTTGGTAATGAAAGTTATTGATCAATTATATGACAAAATTACTACTCAACAAATTGATATATTAACGGCAGAACAATGTGCTGCTATGAGTACAATTAATATAGATTATAGTACATTAGCTGGTTGTATTGCAATTTCAAACTTACATAAAAAAACAGATCGGTCTTTTTATAAAACTATGAAAAAGGCATATGAGTTTAAAGATATTAATGGCAAACATTCGCCTTTAATTAATAAAAAATTTTGGGATATTGTTAATAATAATAAAGATACATTTGATAATATGATAAAGCATAAAAGAGACTTTAATATTGATTATTTTGGTTTTAAAACATTAGAGCGAGCTTATCTTTTAAAAATTAATAAAATTGTAATTGAGCGCCCTCAATATATGTGGCTAAGAGTTGCTATTTCTTTACATGGTAATAATATCTTAAAAGTTGAAGAAACTTATAATTTAATGTCACAAAAATATTTTACTCATGCAACACCTACTTTATTTAATGCTGGAACACAAAGAGAACAGTTAAGTTCTTGTTACTTAATTGCTATGGAAGATGATAGTATTGATGGTATTTATAATACTCTAAAAGAATGTGCAAAAATTTCTAAATGGGCTGGCGGAATTGGACTTCATATTCATAATGTTAGAGCAACTGGAAGCCATATTAGAGGGACAAATGGAATATCTAATGGAATTGTTCCTATGTTAAAAGTATTTAATAGTACAGCAAAATACGTTGATCAATGTATTTTACCTGAAACAATTGTTTATACTAAAGATGGTCCTATTGAAATTCAAAATTTAAAATATCATGATTTAATAGCTAATAATAAAGGTAAATTTGAAAAAATAGAAAAAATATTAGAGCATTCTTATAATGGTATTTTATACAATATTCAGACTATGCATAGTATTCAATCTTTAAAAATAACAGGACAACATCCAATTTTAATTTTATCTGGACAGAAAAGAGGATTAAATTATAATTTAATAGAAAAACGATTACAAGCTTATGAAAAACATCATAATTTAATGGAGATTTTTACAAAAGATTCGGAACAAGAAAATGAATTATTTCAGTGGTGTGAAGCTGAAAATTTAACTAATGATGATATGTTAATTTATAGAATACCAAATAATGAAAATTCGATTGATGACACTAATATAACTGCAGATGATTGTTATTTATATGGAATAATTTTAGGTGATGGCTGTCTTCAAAATAATAAAACTTATGGACATATTACTTTAAATACACATTCTAAAGAACATATATTAGAATTTTGTAAAAAATATTTTGATGATAAATATATAGAATATCATATAACTATAGAAGATAATACTTCTCGCATAAGATGGAATAAAAATATTAATTTACCAATTAAATATTCAGATATTTACGACAGTAATAAGGAAAAATATTTATCTAGTAGATGGATTAATTTACCAATTGAAAAATCAAAATATATTATTAAAGGATTAATTGATACTGATGGTTGTAAAAATAAAGAATTATTATTTGATTCTACTTCATATAATTTAATTGAAAGTGTAAGATTTATTCTTCTTAAAATGGGTGTTTTAACATCAGGATATCAAAGAGATAGAAGAGGAGAAAAACATACTAGTAAAAAAGGAATAATTGAAAATAAAAAAATTAGCTATACATTAAGAATACCTAAAACAGAAGATATTTGTCAATTACTCGATTTACGCAATGAAACTAAATTCTTTAAGTTCTTTAGATATAAAGATCTATTATTTACAAGAATAAAATCAATAACTAAAGAACAGTATAATGGAACTGTTTATGATTTAGAATTCAAAGATACTCATAATTATATGATACATAATGGCATAATTCATAATGGTGGAGGAAAACGTAATGGTAGTATTGCTATTTATATAGAGCCACATCATGCAGATATTGAACAATTTTTAGATATGCGTAAAAATCATGGAGATGAAGAATTAAGAGCTAGAGATCTTTTCTATGCCTTATGGATTTCAGATCTCTTTATGACTAGAGTTTATAATGATGAAGAATGGTCATTATTTTGCCCAGATTCAGCCCCAGGTTTATCTGATGTTTATGGTAAAGAATATGAAAAATTATATGAAAAATATGAAAGAAAAAAATTAGCTATTAAAACTATTAATGCTAGAGATTTGTGGATAAAAATACTTGATTCTCAAATGGAAACCGGGACACCTTATATGTTATATAAAGATGCAATTAATAAAAAATGTAATCAAAATAATTTAGGTATGATAAAATCAAGTAATTTATGTTGTGAAATTACAGAGTATAGTAATGAAAATGAAAGTGCAGTGTGTAATTTAGCATCTATTGCATTACCTCAATTTATAAAAAAAAGTGATTATCATTTTGAAGATGTTGTATTATATTCAAAAGAAAATTGCATTTGGTGCAAAATGTTGAAAAATCTTTTAAAAAATAATAATATTGATTTTAAAGAAATTATTTTAACTGATGAAACATTTGAACTATTTAAATTAGAAAGAAACTTATTAACTGTTCCTCAATTATTTAATAATGAAATATTAGTAGGTAGTTATAAACAAAGTTTAGAATTATTAAAACCTACAATTGATTATGAAAAATTACATAGTGTTGCAAAAGTTGTTACAGAAAATTTAAATAATATAATTGATATTAACTATTATCCAACTGAAAAAACAAAACGTAGTAATATTTTTCATAGGCCAATTGGAATTGGAGTTCAAGGATTAGCAGATCTTTTTATACAATTGGAATTACCATTTGATAGTCAAGAAGCAAAAGAAATTAATAAAAATATATTTGAAACAATTTATCATGCTGCTTTAGAGAGATCAAATGAAATGTCTCAAGAAAGAATTAATGATTTTAAATTTCTACAAGAAGAATATCAACATAAAAATTGGACATTTAAAAATGAATCTGATATATGTACTGAATATAATATATTTAATGTAACTGATTTAACTATAAATAAAACTATTCAAAGTGATAACAATTTAGAAACAATACTAAATAAAATTAAACCAAATTTAAAAGAAATTAATTTGGTTGATCGTGATAAAAATTTACTTGGTGCTTATTCATCATTTGAAGGTTCGCTAATTAGTGAAGGTAACTTTCAGTTTGATTTATGGGATGTTAAACCATCTAAACGATATGATTGGAATAAATTAAGAAAAAATATTAAATCATTTGGTTTAAGAAATAGTTTATTAGTTGCACCTATGCCAACTGCAAGCACCAGTCAAATTTTAGGTTATAATGAATGTTTTGAACCATTTACAAGTAATATTTATTCACGTAGAACTTTAGCAGGAGAATTTACACTAGTAAATAAACATTTGATTAAAGAATTATTTGAACTAGATTTATGGAATGAAAATATTAAAAATACTATTATTGCAAATAAAGGAAGTATTCAAAATATTAAAGAAATTCCACAAATTATTAAAGATAAATATAAAATTGTTTGGGAAATTTCTATGAAAGATTTAATTGATATGGCAAGAGATAGAGGTGCATTTATTTGTCAATCACAAAGCTTTAATCTTTGGATGGAATCTCCAACTGTTAAAGCTTTAACTAATATGCATTTTTATAGTTGGAAAGCTGGACTTAAAACAGGTATTTATTATTTAAGAAGAAAAGCTCAGCATCAAGCACAGCAATTTACAATTGAACCAGAAAAAAAGAATCAATTAAATGATGCAAAAGATGATAAAGAAGAAGAAGGTTGTACGATGTGTTCAGGATAAAAATATTATTTGTTTATTTTATAAAGAAAAATGTTTGGTAAAAAATTATTTAATTTTATTAAAAATAAGATTCCTAAAATTTCACAAACTGAATTAATAGCATTAAAAAGTGGAAATACTTCATTAGATCGAACAATTTTACAAGGTAAATTTTTTTTACCTGAAAAACCAATAATTGTAAATAAATTTCCTGAACAAAAATTAGATAAATTATTAAATACTTTTGATAATAGTAAAATTTATCCTAATAATAATAATAATTTTTGGATTAATTATTTGGCAAAAGAAAAATATTTTAGTTTTTTAATTGATGAAAAATATGATGGTATTAAATTATCTGTTAATGAATTATCTAATTTATTAACTAAAATTTCTAGCGTTGATCCTGCTTTAGGTGTTATTACTATGGTTCCAAATTCTCTTGGTCCCGGAGAATTATTAACCCATTATGGAACTGAAGATCAAAAAAAAAAGTATTTACCTAAATTAGCAAATGGAGAATTAATCCCATGTTTTGGTCTTACTGGACCGAATAATGGTTCTGATGCAACTGGTAATATTGATAAAGGAATAATTATTAAAAAAGATAATAAATTATTTATTAAATTAAATATAAATAAAAGATATATTACTTTAGCTCCAGTTGCAAATTTAATGGGTATTGCATTTGATTTAAATGACCCAGATAATCTTTTAGAAAATAAAAAAACTGGAATAACTTTAGTTTTAGTTGAGAGAAATTTACCTGGTCTTATTCAAAATACTCATCATAATCCTTTAAATGCCGGATTTCCAAATGGAACTATTAAAGGGGAATTTTTGGTTGAATTAAATTCTATAATTGGAGGTAAAGATAATATTGGTAATGGTTGGAAAATGTTAATGGAATGTTTATCTGCTGGAAGAGCAATTAGTCTACCTGCTACTGCTAATGCTAGTTCAAAAGTTGCTACTTTTGGAATAATTAATTATGCAAAAGTTAGAAAACAATTTAATATGTCTCTCTCTGAAATGGAAGCTATTCAAGAAAAAATTAATAAAATGGTTTTTCATACTTGGATAATACAGTCATCTATTGAATTAACAAATGATATTTTAGACTATAATAATAGTCCCGCTGTTCTTAGTGCTATAATGAAACAACAGTGTACTGAAAGAGCGAGAGATGTTTTAAATCATGGAATAGATATTCAAGGTGGTGGAGCAATTTGTATAGGATATAGTAATTTTCTTGAAAAATTTTACAGAGCTGCTCCGATTGGAATTACAGTTGAAGGATCAAATACTTTAACTAGATCATTAATTATTTTTAGTCAAGGATTAAATAAATCTCATCCATTTATATTTACATTATTAGAAAGTATTTTAAATAATGATGAAAAAAATTTTAATATAAATTTTAAAAATATTTTATTTCATTCTCTCAAATTATATTATAATACTTTTAATGTATCAAATTTATTTCCTGGTATTCCAAAGACTTTGGAGAATCAAATTATAGATTTTGCAAATTTAACAAATTTTGTTGCTCTAAAAGGTGGATTACTTAAAAAAGAACAACAATTATCAGGAACAATGGCTGATATTTTTAGTAATTTATATTTAGCTTCTTCAGTTCAATACTATGAAAATCATTATAAAGCTAGCCCATTATTAACTGAGTATATTATAGAAAAATTAATAAATGAAAATAAAAGTTTAATAAATAATGTTATTGATAATTTAGGTCCAGAGAGATTTTTATTATGTCATTTAAAAAAAAATCCATATACTATAAATTTCTCTCAAGAAAGACAAATATTTAATGAAATAATAAATAATGAAAATATTTTAAAAGAGATAAAAAAAAATATACATATAAAAGATAATATTTTAAGTGATCTCGAAGAAATAAATAATTTATCTGATAAAAATTCTATAAGATATAAATTTCTCTATAATCAAATTATTAATGTTGATGAATTTAAAAATAATATTAAAATTCATAAAAATTTATTAGGTAAAGCTGAAAGTCATTATTGATATAATTATTGATAAAATTGAAATTTAAATATTAAATATTAATTTTATCAATAATAATAATAATAATGAATTTTACTCTTGGACAACCTTTACCGAAATACTGTCCAAAGATTGATTCTTTAACAAATGAAGCTAGAGATTTAGATTTATCAGAAATGAAGAGAGAATATCCTCGTGGATTTATATGTTGTGAAAATGATTATACATTAGAAAAATTTTCACAATTTAGAGGACAACATATAAAAACTAATAAACATAAAAAAAAAGTATTATTTCCAGCAAGCCAAGAATACAAAGAGAATTTAGGTGATTGTGATTCATTACTTGAAGCTTTTCAAAAAAAATGTAAAGAAAATAGAGAATTAAAAAAATTAAATTTACAAAAACAAATTGAGATTGATAAAGAAAAAATTACTAAAAATAAAGTATTAGAATGTAATATTGAATTACAAGAAGTAATTAAAGAATTAAAAAAAAAAACTAAACAAGTTAAGTTAATAGTTAAAGAAGAAAATTTAATTGATTTTTGTAATTAATAAAATCTTTATATAAAGTATATGAATAAAGAATTAAAGATTGTCATTGCTGCAACTTTTATAGGAATAGCTTTAAATATCATTTTATCTTTTATATTGTCTCCTTTAGCAACTAAAGATGAACATAGTCCTCCGAATGGAGCTAATAAACTATCTTTTAAGTCTCAAATTATGCATATGTTAGTTCATCATAAACAAGTAATATTTACAAGTTCTTTAATTGTAGGAGTTTTGGTAGGTTTATCAACATTAATTGCATTTAAATTAATTTAAATTAAAATATCATTTAAATAATCACTATTATTTTTTAATAGTTTTATATTGTTAAAGCTTTCTTTAATTAATTCTTCGCATAATCTTAATATACAATATCTTGATATATAATAAATAACATCAGGCATAGGTTTTTCTATGCATGTCATTCCATATTTTGTTATTAAACATTTTTTTATTCTGAATTTATTTACTTTCATATATTTAATTAAAATAAATTAAATACATATCATTATATTAATATATATTAATATGTATCGAATTATCCCTTTAAGAATTCTTAGACGAACACCAGGAGTAAAGTTTGATGAAATGGTTCCATCTGATATTCCTAAAATGAGTGGAATTGATAGAGTTATTCATGGTCCAAATGCAATCTCTCCTGGTCCAATTAATGATGCACCAGTTCCAGTTAAACGTCCTTGGTATATGCATCCTGGACAAGATGATAATCTATTAGTTCTTCAAGGTACACGATATATTGATATTTTTGATCCAAAATCTAAATCAAAAGCTAGTTTTATAGTAACACCAGATAAAGTATATAAAAATGATAAATTATATTATGAT
>CERI01026802.1_pt1 | contig 13735 bp, 11 predicted proteins | sample 350261 | NCBI WGS metagenome assembly CERI01 (sample SAMEA2620979, study PRJEB7988) | marine metagenome | isolation source: saline water (ENVO:00002010), including
CATAGTATTAAATTATATAGATAATATAATATTTTAATTAATACATTTCATCACCATCCATATCCCCATAATCATCGTCGTCGTGCATAATTTCATAGTTTTCCATTATTTCTTCATTTTCCATTCTATCTTGTTCCATTTCGTATTCATAATATAATTCTCTTTGAGCTCTTGTTACTTCATCTAAATTTTCATTTGAAATTTCCATTCTTGTATTTTTTTCCCAATCGCTGCGTTCTCTGTCATATTGTTCTTCATCATACATCCAAATAGCTGAATCTAAACCAATGGACCAATCACCCAATTTATGTTTTTTTTTGAGAAATTCAACTTTTCTTGCTTCTAAAGATAATTGTTCCATTTTTTTCACGATTCCAGATCTTTCTTTGTTTTTAGTTTTTAGTACAAATTGTTCAAGTTGTTCACTATCTACATTTATTTCTTTTATTAACGGCGTTGATAAATCTACATAAGTAACAATTAATTTCTTTAGAACTTTATTTAATAGTTCCACACTACTGTCATAATTTTCTTCGTATTCATCTTCTACATCTTCAACATCTTCTTCAATATTTCCGTCCTTACCCTCAATATTTCTATCAATATTTTCAACCATTGATTTTTTAATATCATCTATGAATTCGGGTGTATTTATATTAATGTACGTTTGAAAACAAGACATTAAACAAAATATAGAAACGTATTTAACAATTTTACCGTTAAAAACTGTTTTCTCCTCACCCTTGATACCTGCTATAAATGGTAAATAATCCATTATAAGTAGAATATCTTTCGTAACTATTTTAACTTTCTTTAAATGTTCCGATAATAAATATAGTCCATCACGTGTTATACTGTGTTTGGTAATAGATTTTTTGACATAATAATTTTTTAACAATTTTACATCATTTATGTTAATATTTTTGAGATCCAATTGATGTTTTCTACTGATTCCGGATACATTTATGTTTATGTCAAAATATTGACTTTTATTAATGATCATTGATGGATAAATTTGGCATATGTTTTGTATTAAATTTCTAACATACTGATAAGTAAAGTAACCCGTTTCATCTTGTTTAAACATTTTTATACCATCACCTCTCTCATTCAATCTCATAATTGTATTGTAAAATCTAACAATTTTTTTTTCTCCACTACGACTACTGATAAATTGTCTTATATTTTCAATTATTTTAACGTTCAATGTTTTAATGGAATTTATTAGTTTTGCACACATATTGTTAACACTTTCTGTGTAATTTTGATCATAATTTTTTGTTATTTTCTTTAGTGATTCTAGGATATAATTGTTCATAGTATTTTCTGTTTCAAGTAAAATAATCTTAGGGACATTTTCAACTACTTTTGATGATAAACTTGTTTCTTCATCTATATCTTCTATCTTATCAATGTTAAATTCTTCTGCAATAACATTTTTATTTAAAGCAAAATCCACAATATTTTCAAAAGTTTCTTGTAAATTAAATTTATCATCTTTGATGTTATTTTTGATAATATTGTCTTTGGAAACAATTTCCAATAATTGAACTAATTCATCATGTGTATAATTGTGTCCTTCATTTTTTAATATGTCAATCTTTGTTACAAGTGAATCAAATGACTTATATTTACTTTTATTACTTATACACAATGAATCAAATTTTGAATTTAATTCAACACTATTGTTTATTTGACAAAATTTAATGAATGCCAAATAAATTGTTTCAATATTGAATTTTGACAACATTTTGGTCTGTTTTAGTTTTGTATTTTCATTGTTAAATAAAATACTGCATTTGTCTAATATTCGGCATTTTTCTTGTATTTTTGATAATTTTTTCACAACACCATTGTATTTTTTTATTGAATTGTTTTTATTTTCAAAATAAAACATTGGGTTAATATCTTCTTTATTGCAACATGCATTTTCCAAAAATGGTTTACCTGATTGCGTTGATAGTAATAATGGTTGTGAGTCAACAACTTTTTGAATCAACTTTTTAATTTCAAATGAAAAAGATTGAATTTTACTATGTAGTTTATTTATTTTTTTAAATTGATCATTATTTGCGTTTGATATTAATCTCATTAAATCTTTTTCAAAATTTTCACCAACAGTTGTTAATTTTTTAACACTCACATTCATCAATGGTGGTAAAAAACTATACCATTTAAAATCAGTTACTATTTTAACCGAATCATCTGTTTTATCACTGTTTTTGGATTCACGTTTTGTATTTAAAGCGTCTTCAACATCGCTTTCATTTAACAAAATTTCAAGATTTTTTTTAATACGTTTGGCTACATATTGGCTTATTTTTAAGAAATTCTCTTTATTTGTTTTCGGGATAACTTCCCATAAACTTGAAGGTGATCTCATTCTTAAAACCACACATGAAATATATTGTATAATCCCATCACCATCACCCAATGGATATCCTCTGAAATTTCTATGTCCTCCAGCACAGGTTGTTCGTGGTTTTAATGTAGGGTTATTTATTTGAATGGCTACAATATAACATGACAATATAAAATATAATAATGTTTCTTTATATGCTTCACTATATGGTTTAGCTTTGATTTTCTTTCCTTCACTCTTTAATTTTTTCAGTTTGTATTTCATTTTCTTGGTATAAGTTTTTTCGTCGGACATATGTTTGTCCATTAATATTATAACATGTTTTACAACAAAATCATAGTTTACTGATGTGTTAATTTTTAAATACACATCCATACTGTTTATGACATTATATATTTTCTTTGACAAATCGGAGTTATAATTAAATTTTTCGTCTTTTGTATTGTTTGATATAGTAATGTCTTCTTCAATAATTTCACGTGAAATCATTTTAAATCCTTGTTTTGTAAATCCTTCGTCATTACTGAATGCATTTTTTTTAATGATATAACCACTATATTTATCTACTATTGAATCACCGTTACTACTTTCTGCACCACGTATATCACATAAATATTCCAATACAATATCCATTGTATTTCTAAAATATGCATCTGCAATGTCTTTAAAAAAAGATGGAAGTAGTTTTACATTTGTTTCAATACAATAAAACCAATACGGATCTTCTTTATTTTCTTCATCGTATTTTCTACAATATTTGTCTACAAACATGTTAATAAAATTATATTTCTTACTTTCATCGTTGATAGATAAAATGCGATCTCTTAGTTCAAAATAAGGCGATACATCGTGGTCAATATTTTCCAATGTTTTTGCTATTTCAAATTGTTTCAAATCCTTACTTATACTTTCGTTATATAAATACTCTGTAAGATTCCTTATATATTCATTATGATAATTTATGGAATTTACAATTTTGTTTTCCAATGTTTCCATATTTAACTCAATTTGATCTTCAAAATTATCAAGTATTTCTTTCATTATTTTACTTTTAATTTTCTCTTTTCCTTCGTTTGTACCTATACAATCGTCATCAAAATTTAAACATTTATCTTTTAAATTACACACATTGATTTCATTTAAATTTTTTCCGCTGAGAGAACTATCTAATCTCCATATATTATTTGTTCTTTTGTAATACTTTAGATCTCCATCTCCTATATCTAAAATGGCATAATCGTCATCTACCACTTTTTTTCTTCCTCTTAACAAAGCATCTGTTTCCCTTTCCAGTAAAACACCTTTTAATCCCACTGTGTCAATTAAATGTTTTTTTATCATTTCTCTATATTCTCCACGATTTTCATCATTTATTTTAAGTAAGTCAATATTTAATTCATTGGTAATTTCATAGCGCGTTTCGTCATATATTTTATCAAAATAAATATTTTTCTTATCGTCATTTTCAAGATGTTCAAATTTTAAGTAACGTTTGGATAATACAATTTCATCACAGTCTTCACTGTCTTTATCCTGTTTACTGTTTATAGAATTTACATTATCTTCAATTGTTTTTTCCAAATCCAATGATTTATTTAATTCTATGTTTGACAAAGCCAACATATCAAAGTAAAGACTACCATTATCTATATTCATAATATTTTTCAATAATTCTTGATTAGTATCATTGAATCTATTGTAATAATCTTTCATGGTTTCTATATTTGTTTTATCATAATAACTGGAAATGAATTTACTTAGTGAATTATTTTTATCTACTATTGTATCCTGATTTAAAAAATTTGAAAATATTTTTGTATGTATTGTATATTTTGTTTTATATGATTTAATTTCGTTGTATATAAATTCCATCATATCTTTATATTGTGTCAAAGTTAAATCGCCGTTATAAATGTTAAATGGTTCTAAGTTTTTAAGGATATTTTCATATGAGTATCCATTATCAATATTATGATTGATCATTTTAAAAAGTACACGTGTTTTTGGTATAATTGTGTTTAAAAATTTTTCATATATCTCCATGTTTTCTTTTTTATTTTTTTGAGTGAATTTAACGTTCTCCTCAAATAAAAAAGCTGTAATTTTATTAAAGAAATTTTTATTGAATTCCACGGATTCTTTATCGTTATCCATATTTTCATTTATGTATTTAATATCCACATTAATATCGCTTTTCAATAAGTTCCAATAATTAATATTATTGTTTTGCAAATGAATTTTGTTTAATAACGATGTTTTGGGTAAATTTTTATGAGCATGTTGTATAGTTTCATAAGGTAACACTAAAAATCCCACAATATTTATTTCTTCGTCATCGGTCAACTGTGTTATTTTATGCGTTGATTTCCAAGCTTTTATATTTTCCGATGTTAAATATGTTTGACCTTGTATGTATTTATTTAAGGTTAATCGGTTACTGTCTAATTCACCATTTTCTTTATTTTTAAGAAATTCAGATGATTCCAATACATTAAAATTATTAACCACTGTATTTACATTACCACCCACACGTTTATTGATTATTATGTTTTCTTTATTATGGGGGTTTAAATATGGTTTGTCTATATTTGATAATTGTGTATTTAAATAAACATATTTGTTTTGACTGTTTGTGATGTCATTTGTGTAATATTCATGTGTGATTCGTTCATATTCCATATATTCATTTGAAAAATTTTCGTTAAAAACATCATCAGCAAATACGTTATTATTTATATCGTAAATTTTTTTCACGTTTTTAACAATTGGGATAATCCAACCAATATTTTCTGACAATTTATTTAGTTTTTCTATTATAGGTTTATATTCATGTCCCTTCTTTTTAAGTTCCACTGTATTATCTTTATTGTTCTTAGAGTATTCCTTATACAATTGTTTGTATCTTTCAATAAGAACTTGTATATTTCTTAGTTTATTTTTTGTTCTATCCGAAATTGGTATATCGCTAATAATACTATTAAGTAAATCTTCTGTTTGTTCTTCAATACTAAATAGTCTTTCATTTTCATCAGCATATACTTCTTCTGTAAATTCACCTAAAAAATCGCCCATAACTATGTCTTTTTCATCCAAAACGTATTCTTCTTTATTTTGATTTATTTCATCTGTATCTATGTCGTTGTATTCTGATATAGGTGTGTCAAGTTCTAGCATTTCTTCTTGCATTTCTTGCGTTTCTTCCATAATTTCTTTAGGTTCACTAGTTTCTTTTTGATCTACAATAATTTGTTTTGTTTCCGGGTTATAAAAATCTATGGACTTAATATTTAAATTCAATGGTAAACCTCTATAGGCAAAATCAATATAAATTTTGTCTGTAAATTTATTTTCATTGTCTATGATAGATAATTCAATACTATCCTCCTCATTATCAGTTATTTTACCATTGATTATAATTGGTGGTATTGTATCAAATTGTATAGATATCCATTTGTCCACAAATAGTTTATTTTGTTTTACGTAACCCTTATCTTTACTTTTATCTAAAAGTTCAATACTTTCTATCGTTTCATCAAAAAATTCATTGTTATTAATTTCTAAATTGTATACTTTCATTTCTCCATTATCAATTAATCGTACCAAGTTTTCATCAATATAGTCAATTATAAATACCTTATCATTTAAAGTACTATTTTCCGGTGATATTATTCTTATTATATCACCTAATTCAAGAAATAATTCATTGCTCTGACTATCCATTATATTATATGTATAAAAGAATATTACTTTATTACAATATTTGGTATTTTATAATTAATTTTATTGTAATTAAATTTGGAATTTTATTTTGTTTTCCGATAATTAATTTTCGTAGTAAATTTTATTTTGGGGAATATTTATCTTGTATTATCTCTTATGGATAATAAATTGATTGTTAAATACATTTAAATAAAATTAGACAATTATTATAATGGCACAAGTTATGAACACACAACCCGAAGTTAATACGCAAAAAGAATTGACAAAACACGAAAATATGAAATTATTGTTTGATCTAAAAGATCATTCTTTGGATATAAACAATATTCTCCATGATTGGAAAAATAACAGAAATAATTGCGATTATAAAGTTGTTTCGTGGGATGGATTACATTTGATTAAGTATATTAAAAATAAGATGGTTTATTTTGATTCACCAGTGGGTTTACTTAGATCCGTTGTTACAGATGGTGAAAATATTTTGTCTTATTCTCCTTCAAAATCAATTGAATATGATGCATTTACCAGTAAAAATTTCATTGAAAATTGTTATTTGGAAGAGATGGTTGAAGGTACAATGATCAATGTGTTTTGGAATCCTGATTCAGAGGAATGGATGATTGCGACAAAAAGTAATTTGGGTGGAAATAACAAATTCAATACTAAAAAAACATTCCGTGAAATGTTCTTTGAAGTACTTGAAGACGCAAACATTACATTTGATGAATTCAACAAAAAATATTCATACAGTTTTGTATTTCAACATCCAGAAAATAGAAATGTTGTGCCTTTTTATGAAAAGAAATTATATTTGATATCCGTTTATTTTATGGATAAAACCAAAATTTACAAGGTTGAAAAAGATTGGTTTAAGACAAGTGATACTATAAATAAACTACACTTCCCAATGGAGTATACATTTAATTCATTTGAAGAAGTGTATGATGTAAATACTGGTTTTCAATTTAAGAAATATTATGATGATCATGAGTGGCAAACACTAGGTGTTCATTTTACAAATAAAGACACGGGTTTCAGAATGAAAGTTAGGAACGAATTATATGAATATGTTAGACGATTGAAAGGTAACAGTTATAATGCTCAACATCGTTTTTACGAATTAAGAAGGCAGAAAAAAACAAAAGAGTTCTTGCATTATTTCCCTGAATACAAAGACGAGTTTTATCATTTAGAAGGCGAGTTGAGAAGTTTTACAAAACAATTACACAATGCCTATGTGAGTGTTCATATTAAACATGATAAAAAAATCCCTGATTTGGATTACGAACTGAAGCCTCATGTCTACAATTTACACGGAATTTATATTAATGAACTAAGACAAAATGGTCAAACAGTTACATTTGATCTCGTTAAAAATTACGTTAATCATATGCCTGAAAAAAAGTTGATGTTTGCGATTAATTACAGCAAGCATACTAATACATGTGAAGTTAAAGAAAAAATGGATTAATTATAAATAGTAATAAATAGAAATAAATAAAAATTGTTATTTACACTTTTTTTATTTATTAGCGTTAAAATGTTCACCAATTTCATTAAATACACCAATGCCAATTTTGCATGCATTTTGGACTAAAATCAAAGCGTTTTTCATATTAACTTCTTCATTTTCGTTTGAATGGTTACTTTTAAATGCGAGTCTAACAACAGAATAATTATCATGTGGGTGTTTTTTAATAAATCCAGCATACGACAATTGTGCTTTTCGGGTATCTAAATATTGGTAATGTAATACATATTCTATAACTTTCCCTATTGTATAATCATGATTTTCCAAAATAATGTCATAACAATCATCAATCGTATTATCACTTGGGTTTATTTCAATACCATCTTGTTCTACTTTTGAATATATATTTTTCAGTTTTTTAACGATAACATCAACAGCATTGGATATTAATTCCACATTGGTGTATACACCCACAGATTCCAATATAAAATCAAAACTATCCTTTTTGTAAATTCTTTTAGCATCGTGATTATACCAATTTTGTTTTTTATACTCTATATTACCTTCTTCCATACCTTCCTTTTTATATTTACTTTCAATGTCTTTCCATACTTCACGTTGTTTAATTTTATCTTCTGTATTACCGTAACCACAAGTACATGCAACATTAAACATTCCATTATCTTTAGCACTTTTTACAGAAAATTCACATTCTAAATGAATTTCTTGTGCAGGTATTTCATTTGTTAATTTAGGCATAAGTCTTGTAAAAATTGTCCAATAAGATTCATTTTCTGCTTTTGAAATATTCTTGTTTTTAAGAATGGTTGGAGGAAATATTTGGTCACGATCTTTGTCACTTAAATATTTTCCCGTTTCTTTATTTTTTATTTTGAATTGTTGTGTTGTAATGTATCTTATATTATCTGTTTCATTTGTTTCATTTAGTTCCATAACTAAATTGTCCATGTTTTGTGTGATATCATTAATATGAATGGGAATACAACCCAATCTTTGTTTCAAAATATCATTATTAAATTTAGTGGTATTTCTATATATTTTGATAGTTGAATCTTTTGTTGTATCAAATACTATGGTTTTCAAATCAGCCATAATAGTTCTTCTCAATGCATTCGCTATACTAACATTGGTATTTGATAATGTAAATTTAAGTATGTCATCTTTTTCGTTGTTTTCTTTAATTTCGGGTAAGGGTATCTTAGACATATTAATATATTAAAGATATAATTTAATATAGTTTATTTCAATTTATTTTTGTGTTTAGAAATTTAAGGAAAAAAAATAGGTTATATAAATGGGTGAAGTAGTTTATTATAGTAAATACTGTAAAAATTGTGATAATCTTATTAGTTTCTTATCAAAATCAACAATAAAAGAACAAATTCATTTTATATGCATTGACAAAAGAATACGCGAGGGTCATAAAACCTATATAATTATGCCCGATGGAGCCAAACTATTATTACCAGAAGTAATTAATAGAGTTCCAGCATTACTTTTAATTAACAAAAACAATAATGTAATATTTGGAGAGGATGTTAAATCATACTTTAGGCCTAAAATAATTTCCGACAAAAAAATAGCTACAAATTTTAACGATGAACCCATGTCTTTTACATTTGGAAATGATGTAGATAATGTCGTGTCGGATACATTCTCATTTTTAGATCAAAAAGCCGAAGATTTCATGGAAACTGGTAATGGTGGAATGAGACAAATGTATAATTATGTATCAATAAATGATAATTTTGTTATTAATTGTCCGCCTGAAGATTATGTACCAGACAAAGTAAATAGTACTGATTTTACTAAATATAAAGAGCAACGTGAAAAAGAATTAAAATTTGCATAAATTCAATAATATAAATATATTTATTTTATCGGTTTAAATATTTCTTTATAATATAATTATTGATGTCAATTGTGAAACTATTTAATGAACAATTTTTTAATTTCGTGGATGAAATAATAGCAGTAACAAATAATGTAGATATACAATCAAGTAAAACAATTTGCTATAATGCAACGAAATTAAATGTTATGTTTTGTATTAAAAATTGGATTAACTTAGTATTGCCTTATAAAGCACAAATTGATAAAGAAGATATTGAATTTTTTAAAAACAAGGATTATGTACAAGATGTTAAAAAATCTAATGTAAATTTAAATTATGCATCCAAAATGATAGGTGATATTAAATCTTCTTTATTAAATACAAAGCAAGAGAACGTTGATAAATGTTTTAAATGGTTTCAAACACTTAATAAATTATCTTTATTGTATATGGCGGAAAAAGGCAAAAAATAATTGCAGATTAATTTAATTTAAATAGTATTAATTTAAATTAAGTATAATGAGCGAAATAAGTGAAAAAACTGTCCCAGATGATTTTAAAAAGATTATTAATGATTTTTACAGAGATATATTAAGAACATTTCCAGAATACTCTGAAAATATAGATGAGAATATTGAAAAAATTTTGAACGGAGAAATGGAAAACAATTATTTTGTTGAGATTTACGATTATTGTTCAAGAGAATACCCTAAAAAATTCTTTGATATTTTGTATGAAAGAGAAGATATGTTCACCGATGATTCCTGTGGGTGTTATTTTTTACCCAATATTAATTTCAAAAGTATATGGTCAGAAAATATTAGCGAAAACACTAGAAGTATCATATGGAAATATTTGCAATTGGTTTTGTTTTCTGTTTCAAAGGATTTAGAAAGTAGTGAATCATTTGGTGATACTGCAAAATTATTTGAGGCCATTGATGAAAATGAATTTAAAAGTAAAATGGAGGAAACAATTGAAAAAATGCATGAAATTTTTGATATGAGTTATAATATGTTTGATATGGATGATGCTTCGGGTGTTAATGTAAATGATTTATCTTCAAATCTTTTTGGCAATATGCCAGATGCTGAAAAAATGCACGATCATATCAATAAATTGTTGAATGGAAAACTAGGGCAATTGGCACAGGAAATTGCTGACGAAACAACTAAGGAATTGGGTATTGATTTAAACAATGTTGATAGTATGGATAATGTTGGTGATGTATTTAAACAAATGTTTAAGAATCCTGGAAAATTGATGAATATGGTTAAAAAGGTAGGAAATAAATTGGATGAAAAAATTAAATCTGGAAAAATAAATCAAGATGAATTAATGAGTGAAGCACGTAATATGATGAGTCAAATGAAAAACATGCCAGGTATGGGTAATATGGATAAAATGATGCAATCCATGATGGGTGGTAAAGGAAAAATGGCAGGATTCAATAATTTTTTTAAGGAAAATATGAAAAAAAGTAATCAGCGAGATCGTATGTTGAAAAAATTAGAAGAAAGAAAAAAACAAAAACAACTTTTACAACAAAAAAACACAGTTGTACCAAAAAAAAACAAACAAGTGTTTGAACATATTAAATTTAAACCTGATGGTGAAGAAGGTAAACGATCATCGGTTGTTAAAAAAAAGAAAAAAAAGAATAAAAAGAATAAAAAGAATAAAAAGAAGAAATAAATATCATACTCAATATATATATGAATCATATACATAGATTTTGGTTATACGAACCGTCTATCTTATTAAATAAAAATAGTATTAAGGAATTATGGCCAATAAGTAATTACGGTACAAATCGCAAATTAAACGCAATCACACGACTTATATTATTATTGACAATGGTTGGATACGCATATACCAGATCAATTAAAATACTTATATCCTGTGTTATTTCAATTTTTTTCATAGTACTTGTATTTAAATTAAAACAAAAAGATGTTAAAGAAGGTATGACATCTGTTAGAAACATTATTAAAGAGACGACTGAACATACTAAACCAAAGAAAAATAATCCAATGATGAATGTACTTCTAAACGAATACACAGATAACCCAAATAGACAAAGTGCAGAATTATCTTACAAACCTAGCATAAATAAAGAAATTAATACTGTTGTAGAGAACAACATAAAAGACGCTGTTAACATTAGTGAAAATCAATATGATCGCTTATTTAAGGATTTAGGAGATAATATTGATTTTAAAAATAGTATGAGACAATTTTACACTATGCCAAACACAAGTATACCCAATAAACAAACTGATTTTGCAAAGTGGTGCTACGGTGATATGAAATCAAGAAAGGATGGTGAATATATTAAAGAAATTGAGGATAATCCTGACTACTATAATTAAGGTTTTCTTTATTCATCGCATTGGTATAATTAAATTCTAAAATTATCTTATAAAATTATCTTATATAAGATATATATAATGTCTGCTTTTGTTTCTAATTTTACATTTCTGAATAATACGCGATTTGGAAACGATGTTTGTAATATTTCCGAAAGAGATGTACAAAACAATAATTATGGATCATATGGTGTGAAAAATTATTTTGAACAATACTGCGATTTAAAAAAACCAGTGGGTTTAGCAACAAGTCAACCTGCTGTTTTTGTAAATGGTGCTGATAGTTCAACTTTTTGTGGCGCAGGAGGTTGCAACATTGATGTTGATTCCGATTTACGAATTGGTGGTCAATTTTTAAAAACACCTATTAAATTGGGTCTTCAACAAAGACAGTTTTTAACTGTACCGGTTCTTACTAGAGGTATGGCGAAACCCGATGTGGAATCACGACTCCAACATGGGAAATTTACTGGAGACAAGAAAAATTGCAAAAATCTCACCGAAAAATCATTTAAAGATAATGATAATATTTTAGTACCTTCTTTACAAAGTAGCATACAAAATCCAAACAATTTGATTGAAGATGTTGCAGCACACGGATGGATTAGAGGAGGATTGCCATCTAGAGAATTATCCAGAGACGAAGAATAAATTATTGCATTTTCATATAAACATTATATGTGTTATATAACTTATAATGTTTGATTACAGTTTTGAAACGACATATCAATCTATTAATGATGAGAAAAAATCCGATGATCAATACAGATTAGATTTATTACGTTTTTTTATGTTAGAGAAATATTCTGACGAAGAAATGGCTTCTAAAACAAATTTATTGTACGATACCTATAAAGATAATGCACAATTTAAAGAAATTTTACAGTGTAAAATAAAACATTTCAAACGTTTACCCTTTGAAATGGATGAACATATTTCGCTCATAATGTTGTTGTCCTATGAAAATTTTCATATGTTTGTAAAATGTCTGAGAGATATAAATGAAAATAATGTTATTTCCAAAAATAATTTTGATTTATTAATTGACTTAATTAAAACAACATCGGAAAACAAAATGTCATCTCAAGATGGGGGAAATTAAAATCACACAGTATTTTATCTTTATCTATATTAAATGGCATCTACTAATTTAAAAAATTGTAAGGGTATGTATGATTTAGAACAACGTGAAAAAAGACAATTTGCAGATTATTTACAATATAAACAAAAAAAAGTCCCTGTAGAAAGCACACTACCCGGTTTAGGTTTAAATGTAGGTAATATGATACCAGGATATTACTTCAATGTTTTATCCAACAATACATGTGAAATTGAAAGTGATTTATATGGGATCGGTTCAAGTAATTTAGTAAATCCAAAGAAACAATTAAATCCGTCTTTAAACACATTAAATGAAACTACAATAATGAAAAAACCTGAATTACTTATGCCTGAACCTTTTGTTGTTGAGAGATATCAAAGACCAGGTGGACCATTTTGTCAATAAATGATGTATGTTAAATTTAAATCTAATTATCGGTATATATTTAATTATTCAGTTAAATATATATGAGCATTGATAGTTATACAGATTATAATGATTATCTTAAAAATAGAAACAGTAATAAACATTACAATTTAGCATATGATGAATATAATAATTTCACAATAACTACCGACGATGTAATATATAAAACTACCGACTTAAGTGGTAATTATACAAGTATTGTTGTTGATATATCAAACGTAGTAGGCGCTATTTATAAAAATACTTATTTATCATTATTGCATAATAAAAGTAACATTGATTCACAAATATTATTAGGTAATACAAATGATTTGTCTGAAACAATAAAAAATTTGGCTCAATGGAGTAGTTGGGAGTACGGAAGTATAAGAAGTAATAAAAAATATGAAGCAATTAGTTGTTTTAAAACAGATTATTTAGAATAACAACC
>CERI01041895.1_pt1 | contig 13733 bp, 13 predicted proteins | sample 350261 | NCBI WGS metagenome assembly CERI01 (sample SAMEA2620979, study PRJEB7988) | marine metagenome | isolation source: saline water (ENVO:00002010), including
TTTTTTATTTTTTTTACTAGCAGTACTTTCTTTATCACTATCATCATCGCTATCATTATTGTCAGGATTAGATATTTTTTTTTGTAATTTATCAATTCCAGATATGCTAGTATTTGAAAGTGTATTTAATATTCCAGTAGCACCTTTATTTGTAGTGTTAATAGTTTGTTTAGCAGTAACAGTTGCTCCTATCCCAAATATGCGTAAAATAGGAGCAAAAAAATCTTTTATATTATCTATTATTTTTGCAAAAAAATCACTACCATCTCCTAAAACTGAAAATACATTAAATCCAATAAATGATAAAAAAACAAATACTCCAATCCAAAATAAAATTGTAATCCAAAAATTAAACCACCACCTATTATTAATACTTTGTTGAATATGTATTTTCTCTAATCGAAGTTCTTCCAATTTTTCATCTCCAGTATCCATTTTTATAATATTATTATATATAATTTATAATCTTATAATTTAATATATGAATAAAAATATAGAAAATAGTATATTTATTAAAAATAAAAAATCTAAAAAAAAATTATTAAAAAATAAATCAAATTCTTTAAATTCATTTTCTCCTAGAGTTAATAAACTTTTAGTATCATATACTAAAAAAAAACCTCAACATTTTTATTTATGCAATAACAATTTATTAAAAATTAATATTGGAGATTCAAATATACCGAAGTGCGTTAATTATAATACACAAAAAGCACACCAATTTTTACTTAATAATTTAAAAAGTATTAAAAATATAGATTGTAATACTATAATTCCACCTAAACAATATTTAGCTAACTGTTGGTTTAATACATTTTTCGTAACATTTTTTATTAGTGATAAAGGTAGAAAATTTTTTAAATTCTTTAGACAATTAATGATTCTTGGTAAAAAAGTTAATGGAGAACTAATACCAAAAAATTTAAGAGAAGCATTTTTTATTTTAAATATAGCAATTGAATCATCTTATAATCCAAGTTTATCTAATATTGCATATACTTTTAATACAAATTTATTAATTCAAAAAATATATCAAGTTATAAATAGTAAATCAAATAAGTCAATTTTATCTAATATTCCAATTCATATTCCAAATATAAATGAAGCCGGTAATCCACTTGATTATTATTTTACTATTATTAGTTATTTAAATGCAAATAGTATAAATATATTACCTTTATTTTTAAATAAAACTACATCCAACGATTCTATTGAAAAAATTGTCAAAGATATAAATATTACAAATAAACCTGATATTATTATAATTGAAATAATAGATAATGAATCTAAAATTATTAATGATAAATCTAGACAACTTGATATTTTTGGTGTAAAATATAAATTAGATTCAGCTATAATAAGAGACACCAATCAACAACATTTTTGTTCTTTATTAACTTGTAATAAAAATGAATATGCTTTTGATGGGGCAAGTTATAATAGAATTATTCCGATGAAATGGAAAAATTTATTAAATAAAAATGAAACATGGAAATTTAAAGGACATAATCTAAAATGGAGTTTTAGAAATTCTTATCAAATTTTATTTTATTATAGAGAATAATTATATTATAATATTATAATATAATGGCTCATAATAATGCAGTTACAATACTATCTAATTATTTAGAAAATATTAAAAAAAAAGATAGTGACAATTGTGATTTAAAAAAATGTAAAAAACCTAGTTCTGGCAAATCACAACAAAGAATTTGGATATGTGATGACAAAGTATTTAAAGGACCTCCTAAAGAATTTAAACCAAGAATAGAATTCGCTGAACAGTCAAATTGTATTAAACTTGATCCAACAACCATGAATTTATTAATACAATCTGTAATTAAAATTTTAAAAGAAAAAAATCCAGACAAATTTGGTAATATAGAACATTATGATAAAATTTGTAATGATGATGGAGGATATTATTTAGAATCAAAAAGATATAAGTATTGTCCTTTCAGTCAGGACAGTGACACTGTATTAACTGAAAGTACCAGTAGTGAAAGTGTTATGTCATCGTTACAAACTGAAAAATTAGCTTCAGATACTTGTTTTGGTCCATTAGATGAATATTTAAAATCATTTTCTCCAGAAATGACACAAAAAGAACTCGACAAATTATTTAAATTTTTAAAAAAAATAATTAAAAATATTTTTATAAAATTAGATTATTTATTTGACGCTATTCAATTTCATCACTGTGATCCAAAAGCACACCAAATATTTTTAGATGGAAATGGTGATATAGATATTAGTTCTATTTTAGGGGATTTAGATAAAGTAACTTTTACATTAAAAATTAATGATGAACTATATAGAATAAGAATTAATAGAGGGGAAGACCCAATTACTAATTTGGCCAAAACTCTAGGTACAAAAACAAATATAGGAGTACATTCAGCTGACTATATGAGATTTGAATGTTTTCCTCGTAAAAATAATAATATTGAAAAATTAGGATTTTTAGCTTCCATTTGTATTTTATCTCCACATGAATTATCTAATGATATTAAAGATTTTGGATTAGAATTAATATATGGAGAAACAGGTCCAGGACCAACTGACGATACTTTAAAAGAATTTACAGAAAGTAATCTAAAATTAACTCTTAAAGAAAAAGATAGTTTAGGAAAAATATTTTCTTTTATAGAAATCAAATCAACATCCAATAATTTAAATAAAACTTTAAAAACTAATGTTATATTAATGGCCAATTCACTATCTGTAAAAGCTTCATCAACAGCTTCACCCACCGGGAGTCCATCAAGAGGGAGTCAATCAAGAGGGAGTCAATCAAGAGGGAGTCAATCAAGAGGGAGTCCATCAAGTGGGAGTCAATCAAGAGGGAGTCCATCAAGTGGGAGTCCATCAAGTGGGAGTCAATCAAGAGGGAGTCAATCCACCACAAGTCCACCCAAAGCAAGTTCACCTGCTAAACTAGAAAAAAGATATGTCTTATGGATAAGACATTGCCAAGCTTGTCATAATATACACAGTAATTTTCGACAACAACCATTATGCACTAAACATGGTATTGCAGAAGCTTATGAGTTTGGTAATAATTTTGGAAAAATAAAGCAATCTATTTTAGAAATAATTGGTAAAACAGTTAGTTATAAAATGTTTTCATCTGTTTTGACTAGAGCAATGGAAACTGCAAAAATAATTACTCATAATAAAAAATTATGGGAGCAAGAAAATCAAATATATAGAATTAATAATATTCAAGAATTAGAAAGTGGTTACCTTAACCAAAATCAAAATACAATAACATTAAAACAGAGTAATGATTCATGTGAATTTTTAAATAAATATATTATAAATACTCAACGTATTAATTGTTCAGATATAATTGGTTACGAGCAAGATACCGAGCAAGATACAAATAATAACCATAAATTTCAAATTAATAATAAGAGTGATTTAAAAGAAAATTATAAAAATTTTAAAAAAAATTTATTTCGTGATGAAAAATTTAAAAATGAAGATCAAATTAATTGTATAGTTTCACATAGTGCATTTATAAAAATGGCTATGGATTTAAAACATAGATTAAATAATCTAGATGCGATTTTATGTATTTATACAAAAGATGAGAACGATAATATTATAGAAGGTGAAAAGTATCTCTTTTTATTAGAAAAATTAGTTGGCGAAGACAGCAGGGAGCTATATTATGATTTAGAAGGTGATGATATTAATGCTATAGTAAAAAGAGAAAAAGGCATTTTAAAAAAAACTAGATATGGATTTCAAAAATCAAAAGATCTAAATTTGAGTAATGGACACAATTATGCGGAAAAAAAATTATTTCAGGAAGATGATAAAAAATTTAAAAATTGTAATTATAGAACCGATGAATTAACTAAAGAACCAAAACCCGCCAAAGAACACACAGGCCCTAGGCCACCACTAGGTTATATGGGGTTCGTTCCCTCGGAAGCTATAGGAGGAAATAAAAAAACTAAGAGAAAAAGAAATAATAAAAGAATAAAATTAACAAAAAAAAGAAGAACAATAAATAATAAAAAAAAAAGTAAAAGAAGTAAAACAAGTAAAAGAAGTAAAAGAAGTAAAAGAAGTAAAAGAAGTAAAAGAAGATGAATAATTTAAAATTTTATATTAAATTTAAATTATTCTTTATTAATATGCTCTAGTTCTTGCATCATTTCAATTTTAGAAATAGATTTATCAAAATTATCTTTTTTAACATTTGTAAATAGGTAATCTGTTTCTGGACTTTTTTCATTTTTTTTTAATTCTTTATAAACAGAATCTATTTTATTTACTATATTTTGAATAAATTTAGTTTCTGTAAAAATTTCAATATCAAAATTAATAAATTCAGTAAGAAGAGTAATCGCAAAATAGATAATAGATTTTCTTTTTTTTTTGGTAGATAGAGAGAATTTAATACAAAATAATTCAAGTAAACTATTAATAATTCGTTTTAAAATTTTTTTATGTTTTTTTCTATTTTCAATTTCATTAAATATGCTTTCCCAGATTAGCCAAATTATATTTTTTTGATATTCAAAATGAACAGGCATATTTGATCTAGTTTCACAAATTAAATTTATTTTTTTAGATTTACATAAATTATCAAATTGTAAAAGCCATTCTACCCAATAAGTTGCATCTATATTATTATTTTTATGTAAATTATATGCAAATTCATTGAGAGGTATAAATAATTGCTTGGGATCACCTTGTCTAAAAATATTTTCACAATAAGAAATTTTATCTGCTTTTAATTTGTGTGACAACGAAGCAATATCAAACTCATCTGGATCGATTTTAATTTCTTCAATACTATGTTTTTTAGGAGATAAACATAAAATACATATTAATTCACCAAATAATTTTCTAATTTTTTTATTATTTCTTAGTTTTAGTTCATTATCAGAATAACCATTTAGTAAAATATCTTTAAAATTATCATATCTTAATTGAATATAAATTGGAAGTTTTGGATTGCCTATATGAATATATTTACTAGTAATAATTAATAAAACATCCCATAGATCTAAAAAATGACCAGATGCAATTAATTCAGTACTCCAATAACATGAAGGTTCTATTTTATTATTTATAATATTTTTAATTAATTCTTGTTTAACTTTGCTTTTTTGAAATCCAGAGAATGTTATATTTTTAAAATTTTCGAGAGTTCTTATATCATTAATATCTTTTTCATCCATCTTTATAAATTATATAATTTATATTATAAAAAAAATAACTTTAATATTTATAAACAATGAATATGATAAAAAAATTTAATGATTTTTCTACAATTGAAATTTTTCTTATATTATTTTTTATTTTATTAATTATTTCTTTAATATGTCAATTTTTAAAATCTAAAAAGGAAGGTTTTCAAGAAATTAAAAATGAAATAGATATTAAAGAAGTTAATAATAATTATGATTCTTTTTATACTAATATTATTGATGTATTAACTTATAATAAAATAGTGAGTGATTTTGAAATTGGTAATATAATTACTAATATATTACCTTCAGAAAAAAGCATAATATTAGATGTTGGTTCACAAACAGGATATTTGGTAAATTTATTTAAAGAATATACAAATAATATTATTGGTGTAGAAAAATCCCAAAGTTTAATAGATAAAGCAATAGAAAGATATCCATCATGTAAAAATAAATTTTTGAATGATGATATATTAAATAATTCATTATTTAATCAAAATAGTTTTACTCATATTTTTTCTCTAAATATGAATTTATATTATATTTCTAATAAAAAACAATTTTTTGAAAATTGCTTTACTTGGTTATATCCAGGTGGCTATCTTGCAATTAATTTAATACCTGCTAAAAATTTAAATATTAAAAATAATATTATTAATATTAGATCAAATGTTTATCCTAATTTTATAGATCCTTCATTGTTAATGGATAATTCAATTAAATTTAAAGATTTTGTATATAAACCAAATTATAAAAATATAGATAATGAAAATATTATATTTAGTGAAAAATTTTCATTTAATAATGGTAATATAAGAAAACAAGAAACTATATTATATATGAAGCCTATGGATGATATATTAAAAATTGCTAAATATTTGGGTTTTATAATTTTAAAACAATTTTCAATAAAAGACAAAAGTGGTGTTAAAAGTTATCTTTATATTCTTCAAAAACCAAATTAATTATCTAACATATTTACTCGCTCGTGCAAATGAATCTATAATAAAAATTATAAATATTCCTAAAAATGTATATAAAATAACTTCCTCTATTACATTATTCGTTTTTTCATCTTTTTGTTCTTCAAGTAAAGTTATTATATAATTTAACTTATGTAATAATTCTTTATTTTTTTCATTTTGATGAACGTTAGCTTTATATGGAACACTTGCATAATAACTTTCATTATAATTTTTTACTCTATTCTCCAAAGAAACATTTTCTGAATTTGGTGTTTGTCTATGATATTCTGTTGGTTTAACTATTTGAACTGGTTCAACCGGAGGTAAGGGTTTAAAATCACCTAATGTATTATTACTTGGACTTTCTACTGTAGTTTCTACTTCTTCAAATTTATCTTTTTTATGAATTTTATCAAAGAGATTACTCATATCTAAATCAGAATTTTTTTTTGCTGTTTTATTGTGTGGTTTTTGCATTAATTTAGGTGGATTTGGTGGAGAGAAATTATTTTCATTTATATTATTTTCAAAATTTATTTCTGAATATTGTAATGTCATATATAAAAATTTATAATATTATTATTTTAGAATTATTTTTTTAAATATCTCTAAAGAATATATATTATGTTATCAACTGTAAAACAATTTTTAGATATATTAACAAATGATAAAATAATTATAGGAATTTGCATTATATTTTTAAATATAGCGTCTAGATATATTGATCTAAAATTAACAAAAAATCAAGAATTAATAGTAAAAAAATTAGGAAAAGAAGTTTTAATATTTTTTATAGCATTTATCGGTACGAGAGATATATTAGTTTCTATTATATTAACTATTATTTATTGGATTCTTATTAATTTACTTTTACATGAAGATAGTAACTTTTGTATATTACCTGATAATCTAAAAAAATTACATACTATTATAGATACAAATAATGATGACAAAATTTCTAAGGAAGAATTAGATAATGCTTATTCTATTTTAAAAAAAGCTAATAATAATCATATAAATAATGATATGAATAATGATACTGATAATACAGTTGATAATAGTAAATATAATTTTTATAATAATTTTAATGGATTAGGTATATATAATTAATAAATTTTAATTAGAATAATAAATTATTATGATAAATTTTAATTATAATAAATTATTATGATAAAATTTAATTATAATAAATTATATACATAATATAATATGAATGAAATAGATCAAGTTAATATAAAAGGTTATTTTGAAGAAAACTTTGCATATTTAAAATTTAATGAATTACCTAACTATAAATTTTCTTTAAATCAAAATTTTTCTTATTTAGAGCAACTATTAACATTATGGAATAATGAATTTTTTAATCAAAATAAAATTTTATCTAAAGATAATGATATAATTAAAAAAGTTAAATTTTATAGAATGCAAATAATATCATTTAAATTATTAGAATTAGTAAAAACTTCTATAACAGATATTATCAATATTCTTGATAGTAAATTACCAAAATACAATAAGAGTTTAGAACACGAATTATATAATAATATTGAAAATAATAGAACAAATATTCAATATAATAATATTCAAAAAATTTTAGAACAAATTGGTTCATTATTAACTCCAAAATTTAATAATATAAGTAATAATAAAACTACTTTATGTAATGTATTACCTCTTAATTTTACTAGTTATTTATTTATTAAAGAAGGAAGTTATATGTCTGAATCTGATATACAAAAATTTATAAATGAAAAATTAGAAAATGAATCTAAAAATCCATTATTAGATAAGGTTAATATTGACACAAAGATACAAGCCAGATTAGAAGAACTTTATAAAAATATTTCAAATATACGATATATAGATAAACTTATTAATCTAATTCTAACTGATAAAGCATATGAAAATGCATTTAAACATATACCTCCACCCAAAGAAAAAGATAAAACTCCATGGGAAGTTGATAAAAAAAAACCAGATGAAATGGCGCAGCCTATTCCATTTGAAGAATATGATAGTAAATATTTAGAATTTATAAATAATTTATTACTTGTTCAATATAAAAGTGAACCTTTACTAAATAAAACAAGAATAAAAATTAATATACAAGATGATGAAAAAGAATCTAGTAATTTTTATTTAATAAATGAAAAATTTACAATTGAAAATATTGATAAATTTCAAGAATACGCTATAAAATATTATAAAGCAAAACAATCAGAAACTATTATGGATGAATTTAAAATAAATTATTTAAATTATTTAAATGCACGTTCTACAGATAATTATAATCCTAAACGAGCAGATATACTTAAAGGACGACAGTCAGGTTCTCAAATAAATATTAATGAAAAAGATAGTGAAGAACAAACAAAAAATAAATTTGCTTCAATAATACAAGATTTAAATGAAATAGATAAATCTTATTCTTCAATCCAAACATTATCATTTGATCAAGCAAAAAGAATCGCTGAAAATAAGTTAAATATATTCTTAGATAAATCAATTCAATCTATTTTTAAAAAATTTATAAAAAATTTTAAAAAAGTATTTACTTCTTCATCTCAAGATGATAAAGATGATAAAGATGATAAAGATGATAAAGATGGTGACGATAGTACTAGTAAAAATCGGTTTAAATCTTTTATTGCATTATTAAATACATTAGAATTAAATAGTATAGGATGGAAAGATCTTAATAATAAATCAGAAAATTTAAGATTCCTGAGAGAATATTTTTCTTATATAGAATCTAGTGAAAAAACTAGTGATTCTTATATATTAACTCTAAATTTAAATTTAAAAACTATATTAACTAATAGTTATGTTAAATATTTAATTAATTTTATAAGTAATGATCCATCTATAATGAATGTTAAAGATTATCAATATAATATAAGTGAAAATATTGAAGGTGCTACAGAAAGTAATATATTATTACCTCCATACATAGCATCAGACACAAAAGACAAAAAAGATTGTTGTTATATTTTAGTTAATAAAAATGATATTACAGAATTTAATAAAAATAATCCTAATATTACAAATAAAGAAATTTTTACTAATATTAATCATCTTGATAAATTAATTCAACAAATAGGATTAAAAAGTCAAAATGTTGATAAAAAATATAAAAATCCAGATGGATTTATTAATGATATACAATTATTAAATGAAATTTATTTTAGTCCTCATCCTTTAAAAAATATATTTAATAAATATTTTCATAAAAATAATGTAATTATGTATAAAGGAAAATCTTATTCTATACTTGATTATAAAATTACTTCTAAATCAAAAGATAAACCTCCTCTTTTACCAAGTGTTACTAATTTTGATAGTAAAGAAGTTAATAAAGATGGAAAAACAATAAAAGAAAAAATATATACAGTTAATCTCGATGTTACAGTAATACCAAGTGATTTATCTGTTAATTTAGTTAATACAATTAAAGCTACTTGTCCTGAAAAAGCAAAACAATTAAAAAATAAATATGGAGATATAATGGAAAAAATACCAGGATTTAATAAATTATATAAAAAAGAATTTATTCCAGATAAATGGCATTTAAATAGATATAATAAATTGTTAAAAAAAGGACTTATTGAAAAGGGCGGTTCAAACAGAAGTAAAAAAAAAAGCTCTCCTAAAAATAATATTACATTTAAATTTTATAGAAAATAATTTAATCCCAAAAATTAATAAGTGATTCCATTATCTTAATTTTATATTGAACCCAATATGTATTTCCACATATCTTTTCTAACTCTTCTTTATCCATTAATAAATATTCTATCATATGATCAGTCATACTATTTTTATAAATAATCACTCCTTCTTTATCTTCTTCACTAATATTTTTACTATAAAAGAATGGGTGTGCTCGTGAATTTAATATACCATGAGTATCATATTTATATGATATATCATATATAGGTTTCCCTCCACTAATTTTTTCTACTACATTAATAGTAACATTACAATAATAATCTTCTTTATTATCAAAAATATCATAAAATCTAAATGTTTTACTAACATTTACTAACATTACTTTTCCAAATATATCCAAGTGTTTAGAATACTGACAAAGATTGTTTGTCTGCATTAAAAATGATTCTGACAACATATATAAATATATATAAAAGGATTTCAATTTTATTTATATTAATTATTATCAATACATTTAATATTTAAATATTTAACTACATTAGTTTCTACTCCAAAAAGAATATGTAAAAATATTCCTATTATAAAAGAAAATATTGTTGATAAAACTAATGGTAATTTTGTAAAATATGATACTAAAAATGCTAATACTAAAGTTAATAAATAATCAATTATTGATGTATCTAACAATTTATATTTATGAATACCTTTATTTGATTCGCCTAATAAATTTTTAAATTTACTAAATATACAAAAATTCATTTTTATATAATTTTCAAATATTAAACTTTTCATAAAATTCTTTTTGTAATCTCTCTGGAATTTCACTAAAATTAATAATTTTATTATTTAATTCAAATTTTTCTATTACATTTTCTTTTAATAATTTTTTTTGAAATATTTCTTTATCATTAAAATAATTTATAGCTGTTTTTATTCCACACTTTTTAAAAATTCCTGGAATATTATCACTTTTATCACCTAAAATTATTTTGCAAAATAAATCACATTCCTTATCACCAGTTGAATTTTTACTTTTTTGTAAATCTTTATATTTTAAATTAATAATTTTAATATTATCATCAGCCAATTGAAGATAATCCATATCATTTGCAATTATATATATTTTTTTATCATCATATTTTTTGCTTATTTCTTTTGCTGTTAATGCAATACAATCATCCGCTTCTAACTTATTTAAATTTATAATATCACATATATTTGGTATTATTTCATTATATGCTAACTTAAAGAAATAACCTACTGTAAAATTATTATCATATACACGATTTTGTTTATAATTATTAAATAATTCATTCCTCCATATTTCTTCTCTCGGACAATCTTTTGCTCCTATAATTATATAATTTTTTACTTTTAACTTTTTTGGTATCTCTTCCAGCTTTTCAACAAATGTTTTTTTAAACTTATTTATAAATTCTTCATTTATAGAAGGATCTTCTAATAATTCTTCTGGTTTTGCTAATTTCCACCATTGAACTAATGCATAGTATCTGTAAAATATAAAATAACTTAAATCAACTAAAATAATATTTTCTTTTTTAAGAATATTATTCATTATATTTCATTTATATATTTTAAATTTAAATCAATTTTAATCTAATGAAAAATCAAATTCTGATAATAATTCTTTTATTATTCTAAAACATAAATTATTATAATCTTTTGTTGGATTTTGCGATGTAGATTGAATAAGCTCTAAATTTAAATTTATACCAGCACAAACACTATAAATTGTATTAGAAAACCCTTTTGATAAAGTTAAATTATATTCACTTAAGTCTGACGTTAACTGTGTTATAAATTTAATTATATTAGAATCTTCTGTAAAATTTTTATCTATATTTATTTTTACTTTATTATAAAATATATTCTTATCTTTTACATTTAAATTATCTAGAATACTTTTTGGATATACTAAATCTGTAATACTTAAACTTGCATTTTCCATATTTTGAACAATTAAACTATTTTTATAAAAATTATATATTGCATTTTGTTCATTTTTATCTATTTTACATGCTATACCAAAATCAATTAAACAAATTTTATTATTCTCTAAAAATAATACATTTCCTGCATGTAAATCTCCATGAAATAATCCATAGTAAAATAGTGCAATATAAATACTCTTTGTTAAATTTTCACAATATAACATTTTTGATTCTAAACTAATCTTATTAAGTTGCGTACTTTCAACATATTCCATAACTAATAAATTACTATTATCTTGTGTAAATTTATCGTAAGTATAAGGAATATATAAATAATCTACTTTGTTAGAAAAATTTTTCCACAATTTTAAATTATTTAATTCTTTCTTAAAATCTAATTGATTTATAATATTTTCTTGATTAAATTCAAACATTTTATAAATTTGAAACTTATTTATAAATGGTATATAATATAATATTTTTGTTAAATATTCCACATCATATAACGCAGAATTTAATAAATCTGTGACATCATTTTTTAAAACTTTTATAACTACTTTATTTTTTTCATTATTTTCATTAAATAAATAACCTAAATAAACTAATGCTACTATACCTGAATTAATGGGTTTATCTTTCACAATACTTAAATTTGGATATTTTTCTTCTAAACTAGAAAGATATATTAAATTATGATTAGATTCTTTAAATGGAACTTGATTACTATATTTTAATAAAAAGTTTTTTTGTTTTTCATTAAATAGTAAAGAATTGCAAGAAATTGCTTGAAATAATTTAATATATGTATAATTAAATTTTTCAATATCAAATGTTAAATCCTTAATAAATTTTAATGAATCTTTATAATATAAATATTTACTAGTATTTTTTACTAATAAAAATAAAATATAAGACAAATTATAACTACGTGTTATATAGTATTTGAATTTTAAATCCATAATATTTATTATAAATTTTTAATTTTTAAGTAATTTATTTTAATAAGTTACTTAAAAAACATTATATTACTCTTTTTCTAAAAGTAATTTTAAATTAAAAAATATTTTTTTCATCATTAATCCTATTATATTTTCCATATAAATTGGTAAATCCTCGTTTATATCTATTCTAAATATATAATTTAATCTTATTTTATTTTTATATGGCAAAATTGTTAATTTTGCAAAATTACATTTCATTCTTTCTGCTGTATGATTATTCATTTTAGAAATATCATTTTCGCTATCTACACTCGAAAATAGTATAAAATTATTATTTTGTTGTCTTTTTGTTTTTATAAATAAATATTTTTGTGGAATTCCTGCATTTTTACCAAATCTTTTAAATATAAATAATACATCTACTTCATCACTTGACGGCTGTGATATTATTTCTATATCTTCTATAATATCTTCATTTACTGTTTTTATAATTTTATATATTTCAAAATTTATCAGCTTATTTAAATCAAAATTTTTATTTTCAACTTCAAAATCTAACATATAAGTATTTTCTTCTTTGTTAAATTTTAAATACATATCTTGTTTATTACATACTAATTGATAATTATCTTCATTAAAATTAATTCCAACTTCCATATTAATATAAAAATCAATTTTAATTTTATATTAATTTTAACTTATATTTATTTTTATTTTCTATATCTTTTATTTGATTTAATATTATACATTACAATAATATTTTTTTACTAAATATTTAATGTATAATGCTCTAATTAATCGATTTTTTTTTCTTTTTTTCTTCTGGTGGAGGATTAATCCATTCATATTTTTTTCCACTCTCATCAAATTCATCTTTTTTATTTGACTTTATCACTCTATTTACATGTCCAGGACGTTTCCATTCTTTTTCATCCATTATTAATAAATATTTTAATTAAATTATTTTTAAATTATAAAATTAAAATATTTATT
>CERI01089969.1_pt1 | contig 13712 bp, 17 predicted proteins | sample 350261 | NCBI WGS metagenome assembly CERI01 (sample SAMEA2620979, study PRJEB7988) | marine metagenome | isolation source: saline water (ENVO:00002010), including
TCAATGAAATTTTAAATCAAGCATTTACTGGGTTATTAGAACCACCTCTTACTCCAGTTGTAGTAAGAGCAACCCCAGAAGTTATTTCTCAGGCAACTGAAGATATACTTTTTTCTGAGCTTCCAAACGATATTCAAAGATATCAATCTTGTCCTGTTTCACACGAACCATTTACCGAAAACACTGAAATAACGAGAATTAGATCTTGCGGACATTATTTTTCTAGACCAGCATTTCGACAATGGTTTGATATTAATGTACACTGTCCAATTTGTAGACACGATATAAGAAATAATTCATTACAAAATGACAATTCAAATTCTTCTAATAATAATTCATTACAAAATGACAATTTAAATTCTTCTAATAATAATTCACAAAATCTAGTTAGAAATATTAGAATGTCCGAAGCTTCTGGTCAAACTCTTCAAGATTTTGTAAATATTATATCTAATGATATTAATAATTCCTCTAGTGTTCAACCTATTTCTTATCAATTTGATTTTATCCCAGAAAATATAAATCTCAATGACTCTTCTAATAACAGTTTATAAGTACACATATTTATTTATTTACATAATATATAAATATGCCTAATAATTGCACCAAAAAAAAAAAAAATATTATCATTGCATTTCAATTATTGATATGAATAGTATTAAAGGGATTGTTAAATTTAAATCATATAACAATAAATGTACTATATATTATAATATTCAAAATTTATCTAATGGAAAACATGGCTTTCATGTACATAAACATGGCGACCTAAGCAAAGGATGTGTTACTGGATGTGAACATTTTAATCCAGATAACCATGAACATGGGGGGCCTCATTCCATAATTAGACATGCGGGTGATTTAGGTAATATCATTTCATTAAATAAAAATTCTTCTGGATCTATTACAGTTAATAATTTATCATGCAATCCCAAATCAAAATATTCTATTGTAGGTAGAATGATAATTATACACGAAGATCCTGATGATCTGGGAAAAGGAGATAATGAAGAATCTAAAAAAACTGGAAATGCTGGAAAACGTCTTGCTTGTGGAATTATAGGTATATGTTAATTTATTCCGTTGAACATTTTAAATGTTCAAACCGTTAATACTTTCAAATAATAACAACTGTTTACAGCATCTCAAACATCTGCAAAAACTTGAATATGAATGCATATCATCTTTTACAAGAATATTTATTAATTTATTTCTTTTATCATTGTTGCGGCCAAATCCTATTTTATTATCTATTTGTAAAACATATTGTTTTAACTCTTTATTATTTCTAATCTTATTAACCATGTTAATTATTAATAAAAAAAAATCTTTATCATTCATTAATTAATTAAATGAGTATTATTTAAATTTAATTTCTATATCATTTGAGCTATAGAAACAGACAATCCGACTAACAATCCTACAATCAAGGAGCTGGTATAAAAAACTTGTCCATGATGAACCTACATATGCATTACCTGTGACTTAAATGGCAATTTTGCTGCCCCATTTGGTGGTTTAATTTCTTCTTTACTAGCAAATGGAGACAATATTAATGCTAAAGCTTTTATAAATAACTTATTCTTCATTGTATATTAATGAAGAATAGATTTTCAATCAATTATTAGTCATAAAAATCATCTACAGTTATTTTTTTTTTCCTAACTCTTTTTGGCTTTAAATATAGTGTAAACATTAAAGATTCCACTTCTTTATTTCTTAATTGTTCATATTTTTTCTCAAATTCATCTTTATCTGTATATTTTTCTTTAAGAGTTTCAATCTGTTTATTCCACTTATACAATGATTCACCTTTAGATTTTTGAAATTCGGGCATTTTTTCTAAAACTAGAGCAAATAATTGTTGTACTGGTTTCATTATTTGATTCGTAACATAATGCTCATAATCAATTTGTAATTTATTATTTATAATATATTCCGGTAATTCTATTTTATCTCCTTGTAATATATTTTTATTTTCATTTTTAAAATAGACATATGGTATTCTATCTCCTGGACTTGGCTTATTCCCCGGCTCACGTAATCCTATTCTGTCTGCTAAAACTTTATGTGCTATTTGCTTTGGATTTTTATAACTACCTCTTAATGATTTCGTAATTATTAATTTTTGAATTGGTACCTCACCTTTCATTAATTTATCCAAATTCATTTTTAAAAAATCTGATGCCTTTTCAATATTTTTATCTTTCATCAATATATCTATAATTCCTCCATATATATCTTTGACAATTGGAGCATTATCTCTTCTTTTTAATACAATTCCCATAGATTTTTGCTTACCTTTATTTACATCCTCCTCATACAAAATACCAGTATATCTTTTCTTTGATAATAAACAAAACGGCCAAAATGTTTTTTCATATTCTAAATCATGTGGTTCTTTTAACCAAGACGTAGCTAATTGACCGGCTTCTTTTGCTAATTTAATAGTTATTTTTAATGCTTCCTCATCAATAATTTTTTTACCTTCTTCATTTTTCAAATTAAATTTAAAGAATACTGAATCTGTATCACCATAAACATATTCTGCATTTTCAACTGTAATTATTTTATTCTCTATATTATATGTTTTATCAATATAACACGATTCTATTATATTTTTACCATATATTAATAATTTTCTTCCCATTGCTGTAGTTGATGCGGCTACATCTCTTTCATAAAATGTACTTGTTTTAGCACCCGTTTGCCCATATATAGAATTAGCAGTTAATTTAATAGATAATTGCCTTGAATCTAAAATTCTTTTCATAAATTCGTCCTTTGTTAAGGGTATTAATTTTCTTGTTGTTTTTCTAGCTATTAAACATTCCTTTAAAATAGATGGTAATATACCTAGTTCGTTATTTGGAAATTGAGCAAATCTACAAGTTTTAAATCCTATTTTTATTTTTTCCATAGCTCCTTTTGCACTTTTTCTTTTCCAAATATAAGTATCATAAGTTATATCAACATATGTATAGCCTTCAAGATTATCATAAATAAAATTCCCGCTTTCATCTCTTTCTCCATAAATTTTTTCAATTCGATTACCCGTTTCATCTAGTTTATCATTACCATCTTGATCCTTTTCATAGACAACATTTCCTTCTAGATCATATTCTTTTGTCCAAACTTTACTGTCCGGTGATATATTTTCACTAATCATAGAAGAAGGATATAATGAACTAAAATCAACACAAGCAACAGGTTCATTTAAATATAAATCTCTTTTGGGTGGCAAAACTATCGCACCTTCATACCCTTCATCTAAATCTGCTTTATCTAAATCAGGCATTAATGTTTTTTTTTCCTTACATTTTTTTGCTATAAAACTTGTTAATTTTATTCCTTGTCCCCTTAAAACTAAATATTCTATAGGAACACTACATAAACTGGCCATTTCTACATAGCCTGTTATAACGTCCATTTTATTCATTAAATAATGAACCAAATTACAATCCTGTATACAATATTTTGCAATTAAATATCTTTCTTTTGGTCCTTCATTTGTCATTCTAAAAATATCCTGGGGTGAAACATCATCTTTAGATAACCCCCAACGTAATTTTTTTTTTGTATCTAAATTTTCTTTACTATCAATTATAAAACTTGAATTTATTTTATCTATTTCAATTACTTTAAATTTCGCACCATCTTTGTATTTATCTTCAGAATGAATCTCTTCTATAAAATTAACATATGATCCCTTTTCTAGACCTGATAAATTTTGACTATAAATTTTTGTTTTATTGTCTATATGTTCTATGTTTTTTATTGTATCACTAATAAAGTTGCTTGCTACAAAATCTAATTTATAACTGGATAAATTATAATCTCTTCGGAAGAAATTATACATATCTATATTTACTCTCCCTGCCATCTTTATAAATTTTAAATCATGTTGTCCACTTGCTATTGTTATTTTTAATTCCTCAATGCCTATTTTTCCTGTTTTCCAATCCTTATTCCAACATATTTCATTTTTATTTCTTGATAATTTTAAAAATTCTGGAGATATATTCAATTCTTGAGTTCTTGTATACATAAATGGGTAATCAAATCCAAATATATTATACCCTGTTATAATATCAGGATCTTCTTCTTTTATCAATTTGGTCCATCCTAATAATAAATCCTTTTCATTTTTAAATGTATCTATTCTACAATTTTCTATTTCTTTTAAATTATCACATGTATCTAATACTAAACAATTATTTAAATAAGGTTCTTTATCACCATATTTCCAAAATGTTGTTCCAATAAAGGTTACTTTATCTCCCTCTAATTTTGGGAAAGTAGAATCTAATAATTTTGTTATAGATTCAATCTTTAATAATCTTGTAATCTTAATATCATTCAAAATTTCTATAATTTTCATTTTTATAATTTTTTTATTTCTCTTATTTACTATATTTTCTTCCTCATCTTCATTATCACTATTTATTTCCTCTAATTCTTCTATCTCTTCTAAATTTGATTTATGTGTATATTTTTTATTTATTATATAATTTATCAAATTTAAAATAAATGACTCACTCAAATCTTTTTTTGTAAAAACCCTACTTATATTATATATTGGTTCATAGTTAAACCCAAACGCCGTTAAAAATATATCTTTTAAATAATTTTCCTCTTCCAAAATACCCGTTTTCATTTCTTCCGCCCACACATCAACTATTTCTTCTGATAACTTTTTATAATTTTTTTTGGCCAATGGAAAATCACCATGACTACTACTGGCTTCAATATCAAAGCTGGCTATTTTATATGGAATAACATCTTCTTTATTATTATTACTAATTATATATTTATAATCTATTTCATATTCATATTCACAATCTGTTTTTTTATCTTCTATTTTAAATATTTTATCCAACGGTATTTGAATCCAGCCAGAAGGTTGGATATTTTTCTCATGAAATAATCTTAATAAACTTGGGATTTGACTTTCATAAATTTCTGTTTTATAACCATTACATTCAATTCTTTTAATTTTTCTAACCGATTCATTATTTATTTTTTCATAAAAATAATATAATCCTCTATATTTTTTCATTACCTGTTCATTTATAAATTTTAATTTAAGAAACCTACATAATTTACCTCCATTAAACCCATATAATTTTTTTTTTTTTGTTGTTGTATATCCTACTATTCCCCCTTCATAATATCCCATGCCTTTAATTTGTTTATTTTTCATCGTATCTTTTACTGATTTATTTAAATGTCTAATTAATTTTCCTATAATTTTTATACCCCAATCTTCACCTATCTTTATATAAAAATATGGTCTAAAATTTCTTACTTTTATACAAATTTTTTCTCCCTCTTTATTTAATCCAAACATCTGTACTACATATTCCTTGTTTGTACACATAAAGGATTCTTCACCTATTTCCTCATCATAACTATTAAATGATAATAATTTGACATCTAATTCATGCATATGTTTAATAATCTATGTTGACTTTTATCTAATTCAATTTTTAATATATTCTTATATTAAATATATGAATCTTAATAATTTTTATAAAAGTAAAACTGGTCTCATCCTTACTGTTATTTGTATGACTATTTTTCAATGGATTGCTACCAAATTTGATAAACATTTACTCCAAGTTACTAAAATCTCAACTCCATCTGTTTTATTGGTAGAAGCTATAATATTAATAACATTTTTTTTATTCATATTTATTTTTTCAAATGAGAGTAGGAATCGCCTATTTGAAGACTTAAATAAGTTATCTTATATTGAAATGTTTTTATTTTATTTAATTACCGGTTTAGGGATCATGTTGGCATTTTTAGTTAATTTAATTATTAAACATTTTTCAGCTAGTAAATTTAGATTATACGATGTTATTTTCGGACTACTAATTTATGGTTCTCTTCTTTTTATCACTTCTAAAAGTAAATTTTCCTTATTTAAATTTTTAATTTTTATATGTTTACTATTTTTTTCTATGTGTTTTATTTCTTTGACTTAAAATGTAATTTATAAAACCAATAAATAATACTAATTATTACGTCTACTGCTAATATTAATCCTGAAATTTTTTCTTTATTTATTATTAATATTAATGAAAACAAATATAATAAACCGTGAAATAAATATATTTCATTATCTTGAGACCTTTTATATAAATAAAAATATAATATACATATAAAAAATATAAATATTCCTAATAAATTATAATTTTTTTTCTGCATTTCGTATGGTAAATATGCTAAATATAAACGCAGGGGAATACATATAGTTAAATATACTATAGCCGATATATCTTTTTGTGAAAAGTTAATTATATTTTTATCCATTATAATTAATATGAATAAAAATATATTTATTTGTTATAAAAATTTACCAACTATAGAAAAATATTCTCTCAATTGGAAAAAACTTAACCCTGATTGGAAAATTTATTTATTCGACGATCAAAAATGTATTGATTTTTTAGAAAAAACATATGGCACTATTTTTAAAGATATTTTTAATTTTATTAAAGATGGTCCTATTAAATCTGATTTCTGGAGAGTCTGTATTTTATATTATTATGGCGGATTGTATGTAGATGCTGATATTGAACCTATAAAACCATTATCCTTTTTTATAAATGAAAGTGATGATTTTATTACCTGTATAAGCAGTAATTCTTTTAAAAGAGGTAATTTAACTCTTCCATCTAAAAATAAATGGCAGAGCAATCCTCATTTTATTTATTCCAAAAATAAAAATTTATTTATATTTAAATTTTGTATTAATCAGTATATTAAATACTACAATAATGCTAAGCCTTATTCATATTGGGGTTGGAGTATAGTTGGAATATTTGATAAATTTAATTTTTTTCCCGATGAAAAAAAATCTGGTATCTTTTTTTTTAAAAAATTAAAATTTAAATTATTATTAGAAATTAATATGCAATACTGTACCTATAATAAAGTGAAATTATTTAATAATAGATATAAAGAATACATAAATCATAAATTTAAATCTTTAAAATAATTATTACATTTTATTATTTTTATAAAAAATTGAAATTAGTTTTTGACTAAATATATTATGTATACTACATCATGGCTGACTCTCAAAATTTACATCTTCCTGGAAGCTGGTGGGGAGGAAAGCAAAACTTTAAATATGAAGGTGATTTGATTCAAATTATTGGAAAACATAATTGGAATTACCCACCAGACGTGAAAGAAGGACATGTAGTTTATCAAGTTAAAGACGTAGTTAATGGTGATAAAAAAGAATTAAATGGTATATTTATAAAAGACGTTGATTCATTTTACACAGAATTTTATCATAAATTTGGATAACTTTCTAAACTTCTCTTATTACCTTCTCTTTGTTAGTTTTTTTTTATGGGAATTAAATCTTTTTCCTGTTTTTTTTCTTCCACCCATACCCATTCCTACATAACGAGTAACTGAGTTTGCTAAAACAGGCGGATTTGGTGTATCATCCAAATTTGAAAAATTATCATAATCTCTAGAACTACCTGTTCGTCCAAGAGAAGGATTTGAAGGTACAAAATCTTCATTAACTACCACCTGAACTGGAATAGTCTCTCCGCACTTAGGACAATAGACAGTACAAGACATATATATATAAGTGTGGTTTTATATCCAAAAAATGTGCAATAACAGCTTGAAAAAAAGCACTATTTAATTAATAATGGTTTATATAACTTAAGTAGGTTATCATATTTACAACATGTCTTACATTTAGAAGATTCTTTTTTCCCTCCTTTTAATTTTTTTTTATTTTTAAATGTTTTCTTTTTCCCTTTTTTATTTTTTTGAATATTATTTTTAATAAATTCTATAAAATTTTCTGTTTTTCTCTCTCCTTCAAATTCTTTAACTTTTTTTCGATTTATAAAAAATATTGATGGGACCATTTCATTATTTAATATATGTTTTTTAGCAGATAAATGTTTTTGATTTTTTACTATTTCAGTATTCGCGTCTACTATAGCTAAATTATTAAAGTGTTTTAATTCACTATGATCTTTTAATTTCAGCCATTCTTCAAACATATTTGAACAATGAATACATGAAGGCGAACTATATCTTAGTAAAACTTGAAAATTTTCACATAATTTATCTAATATTTTGTTATCTTTTTTATTTAATGATAAAAATATCATACCTATATTATAATATTAAAAGTTTTTATAAGTAAAATATATATGTCTATGAAAATATTAATCATATTATTTATATTTCTATTAGGACTTTATTATACTACATGTAATGAAAATATAGAAAATTTTAATAATAATTTACCTTATAGATGCCCTGATCTATTAATACAAAAAGGTCAAAAATATGTGCTTTATAATTCTAAATTAGCTAAAATTCCTGGGGTAAATCCAGTTGTCTTTAATAATTTAGAAGATTATGTAGAATTTACACAATGGCAAAGAAGTCAAGGCATCAGATGTCCTATTTTATTTTTGCAACAAAGTTTTGACGCTCAAGGAAATTCAGTTTATAAAGGGAGACCATCACCTACTAATTTACAGGGAGGTTTATCTGATCAATCAATTCCTACTAAACCTGTAACTAAATTATTTGATGCAGGAAGGAATGATCCACCATATAATCAAAATAGTTATCCTGCTTATGATCCACAAGATCAATATATTGGTCTTAAAACTCCTCTAGATAAAATGTTTCATGATAATAAAGATGCCAAAAGTCCAAACCCCATGGATTCAAATTGGGGTGGAAAACAATATACACAAAATTTAGTTGATAAAGGAGCCTATGCACAAGATGAAGTATATGTTAAAACAAGTAATTAAATATACATAAGTTTATTAATAATATAATGATTATTAATAAATTTAATTCAAAACCAACAACATCATTTGTTTTTAATGGTGAATTACCTAAAATTGGATATTTTGATCCTTTCAATATTACTAAATTTTTAAACGAAGAACAAATTAAATTTTCAAGAGAAGCCGAACTACAAAACGGTAGATTATCCTTATTTTCATTATCTATTAATCATTTTTTAAATATCCAAAATCATTATGATAAAAATATATTGTTTATCTATTTATTTTATCTAATTTGTTTTGAAAATTACAGATACTTTAAAGTATTCGATAAATTTCAATTAAAAAAATATATTCAGCCTGGATGTGTAATTTATTATATACCTTTTATTAAAAAATGGTCAGATTATGAACTCTTTTTTATAAGAATATCAATGGTAATTTATTTGTTTAAAATAACCAATAATTTATAAAATTCTATTAATACCCCAGATATTATGAGTATTATAAATAATATATTTAAATAAATCCATCCTCTCCATCTTTCGGCATGTTGTTTTAAAAATTCATTATCAAAATATGCATTATCAATTAAATAATTAATATAAAAATCAAAATCCCGAGTTGTTTTTATTCCATAAATAATACTAAATATCATTATAAATAATGACAATATATATAATCTCTTTTTTTTTTTATAAACTCTTGACTGCATACCTAAACCAAATATGGCTACAGAAATAGAGGCTGTTAAAAAAAAATTTCTACTCATTGATAAAAAAGCATTTAAAAAAATTCCTGGATCATGAGAATAATTGATTTTATCCTTGCCCATATATATATATAATTACTAGATTTTTGAATAATATTATTTATTTTCTTTTTTTTTCATTTTTATATAAAAATGTTTATACTTTTCTGCAAATTCTAAATTTTCACAATTTTCATTAATTACTTTTGCCCCTTCAATTGCAAATTTATATAACCCATGTTTTTTATTTACATGATAATCATTAATAACATATTCATCCATTTTAATATTAATTCTATTTATAAAATATTCATTTAAATTAAAATTAATATCATTATAATTAAATTCTTCATTCCAATTTATTTTTTCATAATTTACAATAAATAAAATTATCCAAATACCATAATATCTTCTTTCAATTAAATTTTTTTTATAAAAACTTGTTCTACTATAATTTATAATAGTTATTAATTTTATATTATTTTTAAATTTATCTTCAATAATTTCCCAAAACAAATATATACCATCATTTCTTCTATATCTTTTACCACATTTTTTAATATAAAACATCTTATTAAAAATATCTACCATTTTAAAACTTCTTTTGTCTATAAATTTTATTAATAATTCCCCTAATTTTAATAATCTTATACTATCTTCTTTTTGTTTAAATTTATTTACCTTATTTAATTTAATTTTTTCATAATTATAAATTATAATATGATATTTCCACCATGAATTTACATAACTACAAATTCTTCCTCTTTTACATTTTTTTGATATTTCAATAAAATTTAAAACTTTATTTATTTTTTTTTCCCAATCACTAATATTTTTTAATTCATTAATTATTTCAATTAATTTCAAAACTTTATTCATTTCTCCAACTACAATTTCTTCAAAAATTAATATTTTTAATCTGTTTTCTATATTTGTCATTAATGCTTTTTTTTTTAATCCAAATATAAACATTTCAATCACACACCACTCATATTTATCAAACTCTTCCCTTCTAAAATATTTACAAACTCCACTTTTTAAAACTGGCGATTTTTTTCCAAAATAACTTTTATTGTTAAACATTCCACAAACCATCTCATCAACTCTTTTTTTTTCCAAAATATCCATATTGCATATTAAAACATATAAAATATAATGTTTTATTTCAATTTTTTCTTTTTATCCTTCAATTGCTTTTCACGTAATTAAATTTTTTGGCCATATGTTTGAACTATTCATTATTTTTTAACATTTAAAAAATTTAAAAAAATTAATATATATATAAAAATATGAAAATATATATTAATAATACCAACGATCCCTGCGTCGAAGTAAAAATTAATGATGATAATGACCATAATGATAAAAGTTATTTTGATTTTATAGAATTCTTTAAAATGAAATATAGTTCAATAACTCATTTTCATTTTATTTTTGATTTAACTGATTTAAATAAACCCAATTTGAAACTAATCTATCATTTTTGTAAATTTATGAATAGTATGAAAAATAATTATAAATTGCAGTATCTTGATTTTTCTATAGTTATCAATAAAAATCCTATTATTAATAAGATTTTATTTTTTGTTTGGTCTCTTTACCCCCCATTAAATACTATATATATAGTAGAATCCATTAATTTAAAAGATCAATTATTAAATACTATCAATAATTCTTACCTTGATGAATCATTTTTAAAATCCTTTATTTTAACACATAACATATTACAAATTTAGTCATGGAATTTGTATATTAAGCATTTTTATCTAAAATTATCATCGATTGATTTAAACTTTCTCTGAATGATTTTAATTCATTTATATTTTTAATTGCAGATAATGATGATGATGATGTAGGATCCGATGATATTGCATTTGCATTATTAACTACTTCTGATAATATTCCTAATCCTACCGCTTTTTCTAAACCTATAATAGTATCTTCGTAATTTGTTCTATATTTGGAAATTAATAATGTATCACTTATTTTATCTGTATTACTTGTTACCGTAGATGTAACTCCGCTAGGATCTCCACTTGATGAGGTTAAAGCTTCTACTACTTTTGTTTGATATTTAATTACTTTTTGTCCCACATATAATCCAATCAAGATTATAGCAATTAAGCCTATATATTTATAAAAACTTTCTTGTCCAAACATTCTATATATTAATATAATTACTTTTATTTAATAAATAATTGTATATATTTTGTCTGCAAGTTATAGTCAACTTTCTTGTTTTTCCTTCTTTTGATAATATTTTAATATCATATAAAGCATTGGGATTTTCCTTCAAAATTTTTATCAAATTGTCTATAGTTTTAAATTCATTTAAAATTGCTTTTGCCGATATATCACTTACACTTGGAATTTGACAAAGCATAATTTCACCTATATTATCTGGGGTAATGTTATTTTTTTTTACACGATTAGATACTTTTATATAATCATCACTCTTTTCTTCATTATTTTCTTTTGAATCGTAAAATAAACTTTCTTTTTCCCTAGATAATTTATCTGTCATTTGTAAAATAAATTCTGCACTTTCTGTACAATCTAAAGATTTATAGAGAGAAAATCCTTTTTTAAATAATAAAGAAGTCATTGTCGAAAATAAAGTATTTTTACTTATCTCTCTTCCATATTTACTACTTTTATATTTGTGAATATCTCCTTCTAATAAATATATAATATGATGATTATGCATATTACAATTATTTAGCCTATAACTTTGTTCATTATATCTTCTATCTCTTATACTTGATGCTAAATCTTGCAGGGTTTTTCTCTCTATTATAACTTTTTCGTCTTTCTTTTTATCACAGATAATTATATCCCCTAAATCTAAATTTAAAATCTCTATTTCACAGTTATATTCTCTTTCTTTTTTTAAATTTTCAATTATTTTTATTAATTCCTTTTCTCTATAATCTATCTTTATCATAAACAATAAATAAAATATTAATTAATATAATTTTAAGTATCTTTTTATTGAGAAGTTTTAATCTTGCTTTTAACTTTTCCATACTACCAAATAATTTACCTAATTTTTTTTTTCCGTCTTCTAGTTTTTTTTGAACGTTTTTTATTTCTTAATTTGTTTCTTTTATAAGATTTTTTTTTGGATTTTTTTTTTTTGATTTTTTTTTTAGGTCTTCGGGTAGATTTTAATTTTCTTGTATTTTTAATGTGTTTACCACCACCCCCCTCGTAGTCTGCGTCTGACTCCTCTCCTTCTTCTACGTCGCTGTACTCGTACTCCTCCTCCTCCTCCTCATGCTCAGTTTTACTAGGGGTATATTCTGACCCGCTGTCCGGATTACTTTCTTTCATCTCGGCTTTCTCAGGATTACCTCCCAAATTATACGTAATATTTTTTTTATTAAACATGGTATCCAATTTTTTTTTTTTGTTTCTTTTTTCTACGTCAGTTCCCGCTATTTCATAATGTATTTTTGGACTCGATAATAGGGTGTATAAATTCTCATAATCACCTATAATTGCATCAGGTAATCTTAAACGCTGTGTATCTAATTCGTGTAGAGTACAAGTATCAGGAATTATAGCCAAAATATTATCGCTACTTAAATGTTGTCCAAATCTAGCAGCAAAACATGAAAAGAATATAAATATATAAAAATTTCCAGAATTATGTAATAAAGAATTTATGGATTGGGGATTAAGTGTGTCTATTAGGCTCACCCCGTCGTTTCGTAGTGATATATCCGCTTGACAAGTAGTTTTTTCGCAATTTTTTGAAAATTGTATTAATGCATTGAATGGATTGCCATGACCATAGATTGTTACCACACAAACTTTATTTGTAAACAGTTTGAGATTTTCTCCTCTACCTATCATTTCTAAAAAATCTGTAGGATTCGCATTGTAAATAATTTGAGTGCCGCTTGCTGCTCGCATAATTAAAAGTAAGTTTTGAGGAGTCTGATCTGCACCTCCACTGCAGGAAGGTAGCTCATCTAAATAACCTTCCGGACAGGAGAAAAATACATAACTAGGAATATGTTTATTCTTTGATATTGTATCGTATGCATCACTTATTGCCATACATATCTGATGTTTGTCACAAAAACCAATATAATAAACTTGAACTTGTGGTAGCTCTTCATCAACAGCAGCTGCTCCTTCTATCTTGTATGTGGCGGGTA
>CERI01017731.1_pt1 | contig 13700 bp, 1 predicted proteins | sample 350261 | NCBI WGS metagenome assembly CERI01 (sample SAMEA2620979, study PRJEB7988) | marine metagenome | isolation source: saline water (ENVO:00002010), including
ATATTAAGGATGGAGATAGTATAGTAAAAGCTTATAAAATTTTAGATAAAAATCCCTTGAACCAATGTGGTATTGATGAAACGCACGGTGGATGGTCTAGTCCTTGGAGTAAATGCTTAAAACCACTTGAAAGTGGATTAGCACCTAATAAGAATAATGATACTGGGGAATATGACAAAGAACAATTAGCTACTTGTATAGAAGAAAATGGTTATCAGTATAAGTATAGGAAATGGAATTCTGATGCAAAAGGTGATGGATTTAGAAATAAAAAGGATGATAAAACATACAAGGATAGTACTGAACCTTATGCAGGGGATTTTAGTATAATTAGAAAAAGTTGTGAAAGGGAAAATAAATGTGTTCTTATTCCTGATTTGGATAATAATTTAATTCTAAAATCTAAGGAAATTATCGTTGATGATTATAAAGGTTCAATTTTAAACATTGTACATTCTGGAGAATTAATAGAACCTGATAAATTTAAAGACAATGTGTATAAAATAAATATGCAAGGTGGAATTAAACACGGGGAAGAATATGCACTAGAAACTTTTTTTAATTATGAATTAGTAGATAAAGCTAATGAAGTATTCGGAGAAGATTATGATATTGAAGATTGGACTATTAATAATTATGAAATAAGGATGATTGAAGGACCTAATAATGATACAAGAATTGATAATCAACAAGAACAAAAAAAGAGAGGTATACACGGTTCTTCTGGTTGGAATAGTCCTCCAACTTTTAAGAGAGACAAACCTTATAATGATAATCAAATAAAAAGATTTGAAGTTCCTGATGATTATGATTTTGTAAATGGTACATTTTGTGAAGATATGGGCTACAGAAATACCCAAAATCAGGATGTACCATCATATCCTTATAGTACTTCTGGTCAATTTTTACATACTGGGTTACATAAAAATGATCCTAAAAAATTTTCGAAATTAAATACACTTAACGGTAGAATATCTGAAGAGAATTATTTACAAAAACATGAAATAGATAAGAGATTTGAAAAAGAAAAAACTAATAATATGACGGAAAAACAATTAGAAGATTTAAGAAAAAAAATAGAAGAAGAAGAGAAAAAAAAGAAATTTATTATGTGTACTTGGAGTAGCTTTTTTAATAGTGCTGTAGAAATTCCAGAAGAAAACATTGCTAAATTTAGACTAGATACTCATGATATAGTAAACAAGTATAAAGAACCATTTGCAAGTATTAATATTGAAAATAATTCAAGAGAAAAACCTAAAAAATATAAAAAAGAACCATTCACAAATATAACTAGGTCTTTATTTGGAAAAACTGAGAATTTTGGGAAGCCAAAACCAAAACTATGTATTAACACTTCTGAAGAAGATTATTGGTTGGACAATGGGAGAACATCACCAAAATGGGTAACAAAGTGTTACCCTAATGGAGGATGTTATAGGTTTCAGCAAACTAAAAGTATTTCAGAAAAAGTATCTTGTAAAAAACTTGGAAGATTTAAAACATCAAATGCTAAACGTATATGTGATAAAGGAGTTTGTTCAACTACATGGTGTTGTGAAGAACCAGGAGGAAGTGATCCACAAGCATCATCTTGTAAAGATTATGAATGTTCTAAAGGTTTTTCTAAAAAATTATCAAACACATGTACTAAAAAACGCCAAGACAGACATCATACGACCGAATATAAAAAATGGACTAAGTGCACGCCTAACTATAAATCGTGTAAAGGACAAAAATGTACAGATAATGAATGTTGTGAAAAACCAAAGTTTTATTCAGAACCAAAACAAAAAAATATAAACTCAATATGTTTACCTGGTTATGATTGTGAAGTAATACCTGTTGGTATTTTAATACAAAAACATATTAATTCAAGTGATTCTGCAAAATATCAGGAATGGTATCAAAAACAAATAAAAGAATATAAAGAAGATTTGGAAAAAGAACAGGTAAAATTTTATAAAAATAAAGCTAAGGACAAAATGAATAATTTTAATGTAAAATCAACATCTGCTTCTGGAGTTATAAAAGAAATTAAGGATAAATTATTAGAATTACACAATAAACCTTGTATAGATAGTAAAAGTTTAAATGTATGGGACTGGTCTAGTGTATACAAAACGGCAGATGTAGGAGTACCTTTTTATTCTTGTGCACATAAACAATTTTGGGAAGAACAATACCGAGATCATGTTGATCGTGAGCTTCAAAAATATTATAAAAAAACTTTAAAAGTAGGTACAACTACAAAAAAAGGAAGAGACCTGTATTTGGAAATGTCAAGAGGAGTTCAGAAACTTATAGAAGATGGGAGTGGATATGGTGAAAAATATGTTGATCTTTATAAAAGAGCTTATACACAAATGTTTATGGACAAGTACGGTAACGATTATTATACAAAACCTGGACTCGTCGCTGATTTAACAGTTCAAAAAAAAATAATACCAACAATTAAAGCTGAAATAAATGAAATTTTGAAACAAAACAAAGATAAAAGAAATAATTTATTCAAGAAATGGTCGGGTAGGCACGAAGATGCACATAATGATATTGCACTTAAAGAATTTAATGAATGGGTTAAAGAATGGGAAACAAAAGAAGGAAGTATAATAGCAGAAAAAGAAATGCCAGACTTTGAAAATGAACTTTCCCCTGAAAAAATAATAGTAAGTGCTGGTAAAAATACAAATGATGGTATAAAATGGTCAGACGAAAATATCACAGTAGATTTAAAAAATATCAGAAAAAGAAATACTTGGAAGAATGGAGGAGCTTTTACTGTTTTATTTCATCCTGATATAAGACAAAAATGGAAAGGTCATGAACATATATGGCTTAGTAATTCTTTACATGCACGTTATGCAAAATTAGGATACAGAGTTAATTTATTATATGGAATAGAAGGTTATGGCAAAAGTATTGAAAAGAAATTATAAAAATAGTTAGGATTTTAATATAAAATTATTTATTTTAAAAATAATATTGTATTAAAATAAGTATGGGAAATTTCTTTGATAAATTAATAAATGGACCTCCCTTTTCGCCAGAATGTGTTCCTGAATGTGTACCTGGATCTGATAACAGAGGTATACAATGTTATAAAGGAAAATGTGTACCTAATTGCCCAATAGATTCAACGATGGTAAATGGTAAATGTTCCTGTCAAGAAGGATTGATGTTTGTTGACCAAAATTTAAATAATCAAGATCCTGTTAAAGGTGAAGGTTGGGGATATTGTAAATCTGAAGAAAGAATACAAAAAAAATTAAATAAAATAATGGAAGAAAATCCTGATATGTCACAAGAACAAATAATAAAAGAAAGACAAAAAATAAAAAAACAAATGGAAATTGAAGATAAAAAAGAACAAATAAAATACAGACCTGAAAGTATTTTCATTGAAAAAATCCCTATTGAATTAGACAACCGTGTAAAAGAAAAAATTAAAAAGAAATTGAAAGAAAATCCTAATATGACTGAAGTCGAAATAAAAAATTTAACAAGTAGATTTACTAATGAAATTATTCAAGAATTATCAATAGAATGTAAGGAAGAATATAAAATAATGGAAACAATCTTAAGTAAAAAGTATGGTAATGGAAAATGGCCTACTAGAGACAAGTTAAAAATATTAATTAAAAATAAAAATTTTCCATGGAAAACTAGTGATGTTAACTTTTGGCCTGAAGAACAAGAAATTTTAAGCTGTAGAGCTGTATCAAAACTTAAAGAAAAAATTGAAAGGTTTAATAAACAAAAATGTGAATATTCAAAAGAATATACTGAAATTATTAATAAATGTAATGTAAAGTGCGGTAAAGGTGTAGAAGAAAGACAAAAGAAAATTATAAAGAGTTGTAACATTGATTTTCCACCTTTTGTTTGTGAAGACGTAAACAAAAAATTTATCTGTAATAATGTATGCCCTGAAGATTGTAAATACGATGTGAATGAGGATCCTGAAGATGACAATAGTTTTTTGACTGCTCAATGTAGTCAATCATGTGATTATGGAAATGGTCCTGGAGAAAAAACATATGAAGTTACATATAGACAACATCCTAAAAATGGAGGTACTTGTGATATTAAAGATTGGGAATACAAAAGTCCCGGAGATAAAATATTAATTACAGAACCTTGTAATGAACAAAAATGTGACTTTTGTAAAATAGATACTAAAATTCCTTATAAAGATGAATATGTAGATTATACAAAATTTGAAAAAAAAAGTGATGGTACAAATAAAGTGTATTCAAAGTGTCTTATCAATGGAAAAGGAAAACATATTGATTGCGGTGGTAAAAAAGTAGATTTTAATTACTCTAAAGGGGCTAGGGCCAAATATGACGTTACTTATAATGTTACAAAAGATTATAAAGGTATTCAAAATTGTATCAAAGGAGATGATGTAATCGAAGAAGAATGTCCTAAAATTGCAAAAGATATTAATGGTGAAGATATACTTGACATTAATGGTAATCCTATACCCGGAGGAGGTGATACTTGTCCGGATACATGTGAAATTATTGGCTTCGAAAAAGTAGGTAAGTGTAGTAAAGAATGCGCAGATGAAGAAGGTCCTGGTAAACAAAAGATGAAGAGTGTAATTAAACCAGGTACGAGTTCAGCTGCTAATTGTTTATGTGAATCAAATCCTGAAGAATGTACATGGGAAGTAGATTGTAATACAAAATTATGCGATAAACCATGTATTTATGTTGTCGATGATGATGGAAATCCTGTAAGAGAACAAGTTAATGATTTATGTCCAGGAAAATATGAAGGTGAAAATGAACATGTTAAAAATAGACATATAAGATGGGATACTGTAAAACAAGAATGGTATAATATTAAAACAAAAGAAACATATCCATTGTATAAAAAAGATAAAGATGGTAATTTTTTAAAAGATGAGAATGATAATAAGATTGCTACATTTGTAAAAGATATGAGAGTACCTACATTAAAACCTCAATTTGGTCAAGGTACATGTCATGATACACCAAGTACTAAACATTTGGTTGAATCTTGTCCTATCGATGGAACCGGAGTCCCAAGACCTATTCCTGGGAAGTGGGGAGAATGGATTGAGGATGAGAATATTAAAGGACAAAATACTACTGTTCAACAAATTACTGAAACACATAGTAATTGGAGACAAAAAGAAATCATACTTACAAAAATTGATAAATTAAAGGTTGGTAAAGAAGTAGTAGGTTCTGGTACTATTGATTGGCCTGAAGATGATGATATAAATAAGGTTCTTAAAGAAGTAAAAGAATTAGGACATATACCTAATAAAACTGTTTCTATTATTAATAAAAAAGATGGTAAAATAAAACTTTACGAGAAGGATGGGAGTATTAATGATATATCTGGGGACATTTGGGAATTTAGTGAAGGAAGAGAATTGAATCCTAATTTTAATAGAAAAGGTAGACCTTGTGTAGACTTTCATCAATTAGGGTTGTCAAATGCTGCTACACCTGCTAAACATTTTACAAGGGATTATATAGAACCTAAATATGACGGACTTCATTTAGATGGACCTGATTTTAAAGAAGAACCTTTTTTAAAAGACATACAATTAGAAAAATTAGGAAAAGGAACAAAAATTGGTAAAAAAATTATTATAGGTTCTGGAAAATTTGATTGGCCTCAAGGAGAAGATTTAAAAAAAGTTATTGCTATTTTTAGGAAAATAAGACATAAAATAGATGTGGATGTGGAGAAAAATATAACTGAACAGTGGTATTTAATAAAATATATAGAAAAAAGTGATAAAGGTAAAATGAATTTTTATTTAGAAGGAAATGAGAATACAGTTGATTCAACTAATGTATGGGAAATAAAATATGGAGATTGGAATTATTGTCCATCAGATGGTGGTGCAAGAAAAGGTATCAAAGACCCATCGTTAAATTGGAACAATTCTCAATGGGACGAAACTAAATGTTCGACTGAAGGATATACAGAAGAAGAATTAATAGCTGAATCAAAAAGAAAATTTGTTAGAGATATTAGTTTACCAAAATTGTCTGCTAAAGATTGGGAACAAGTTGGAAAAAATCAAATAGTAGGAAGAGGAACTAGAAATATTTATAAATTAAAAAACCGTTATCCTGTCCCTATTGAATATGTATGCGATAGAAAATTAGATAAAGACTACAATTGTGACGAATATAGATACGGAGGTATGCCTATGACCGGGTGGCATGATAGTGTAGATAGTACTACTAAAACGAATTATGATTTTCGACCTATATTATATGAAGAATGTAGTGGTGTAGAAGGAATCTTAGATTCTATAAATAAGTCGAAAGGTTCAGAGAATCCAGAATCATGGAAAAAAGATTTTCGAAATAATATTAAGGCAAAACCATGTGAACCAGTTTATGAATGGGACGATAAAATTTATTTTAACGAAACAACAGATACCCCACCTTCTTCGGAAAAAAGTGAAGAAGAAATTGTTTCACCTGAAGCAGGAAAGGTAGAAGATTTATATAAACCCGAACCAAATCCAGATAAACCAGATGATGCTTATTATCCTCAAAAATATGTTGCATCTTTTGGAAAATATTACCAAGTAAGTAGTTATAAGGAAGGATTCACAGAGCCTCATTTGACAAGTCTTAAGGGTTGGACTCCTCGGACTCAACAGATTGGTGAGTATATACAAATAAAAACAAAAAGTGAGAAAATAGAAAATATTAAAGGAGTTGTTATAAAAGGAAACCATGAAGGTAATTATCATGTAAAAAGTCTTAAAATTATGGTTAGTCGTAATGGGGATTCTTGGAAGACAGTGGAGTCAGTAATACATTCTGGTCCAAAAGTAGGTTTAAATAGTTTATCAACAAAGGTTCCTGATTCTGATGTATGGGAAGGTACTAAAAGTTCCGACGAAAGACATTACGAAAAAAAAATATATTTTAGAGAACTTGAAGAAGCAGTATATATTAGATTTTTTCCACAGACATGGGGCGGAGGTGGTATAGGTTTAAGGGTAGGTTATATTAAAGGAGACCAAAGGGAGGCTATTTGTACTGGTGGAAGCGGGAGGGTACAAGGAGAATATTGGTATCATTTAAAGTTTAATAAAAAATTAACTAAGGACAATGGTTATTATCATCAAGGAAATGCTGATGGACAATCATGTCCATCTGATAAGAGTTCAATTTGGGTAAAAAAAAATAAGGACGGTTTTTTTATAGAAGGTGATAAGATAAATCCTCTATATCAGATTAATATTGATGGACAAATTTCCAATTTACAGGGTAAAATTGGAGAAAGTAAATTTTTACTAAAGGATTGTGGAGTAGAACCAAATACTCAAGGATGGAGAAACAATTTGTTGGGGAGTTCATTATCATGGAGCGAATGTAGAAAACCTGATGAAGAAACAGGTTTACCTAATTGGAAACTTAATAAATTTAGAAAATCAGGAAAATCTGATTTAAAAATGGTAACTGAAGAAGAATGTCAAACGTGGGCAGATGATAATCCTAACGCGTATGCTGCACCAGAAGGACTTGGCGGTACATGGAATCATATACCACAAGGATGTGTAATCGATAGTGTTGGTAAAACTCATTATAATAGAAGTGAATCTGGTAAAGATTGTGGTTTTGGTGGTTATAATTGTGTTGAACCTAGTGAAGTAAGTGCTATATGTAAAGACGATAATGGGTATCAATATATGTATAATAGATGGAATACTAAGGGACAGAATACAAATAATTTATATAAGAAAATGATTGTTGGTCATACAAATGTACAGGATTTGGATGATAGTTCTAAAAATTGGAATGTTATAAGAAAAACATGCTTTAGAGATACATGTCATAAATTACCTGAATTAGAATCAAAAAGTAATATTATTAAAACTACTCATTGTTCTACAGCAGGTACATCTTACACTGGTTATATTGGTACAATTGTTAATATTAAAAAATTAGGTATAGATGGTAGTGTAAAAGGAATTCTACATACGTTGGAAAATAGGTATCAAAATAAATTGATTCCTATTTTGAATAAACATATATGTGATAAAGATAATACAAATGATTGTAACGGTTCTACAAATCCAGAATCATGGAAATTAAGAAAATATTCTGTGAGAAGATTATTGGATAGTCAAGGATCATTTACTTCAACTACAGAAAATAGTGTAACGTTTAATATAGAAACCTTTACGGTTTGGACAGTAGTAGGTTTCGAATTAATAGTATGTAGTGAAACAAATATTTCGAAGAGAAAGAAAAAAACACCTGAAATTATATTTTTCGACCCACTTACAAAAGATAATGAAGCTAGCTTAGCAAGTAATAAAAGTCGTGAAGATTCATATTGGAAAATAAAAATTCCATCAGAAACGCAACCAAATCAAAAAGTTACATACTTGTTTAAACCTAGTATGAGAGAAGAAATTTCTGCTAAAGGTTCAGATAACAAATATTTATATCCTAAAATGAGATTTACAGGAACCAGGGGGGACACAGGTACTAAAGGTCTGAGTTTTAAAATTGCTTTATATTATGGAGTTGAAGAATATGACCAAAATGGGAAACTGACATCTTATTGTTTTGAAAAAGGATCGTCAGGATGTACTCATGGAAACGACCCAGTAAATTGTAAAATGGATACAAATAAAGATGGTACTGCTAAGTACAGTCCTTGGGGTGCATTAAATGGAAATAAGGTGTTTACACCAGGTGTGTGTAGTAATGACCCAGACTGGAAAAAATGGGAAAAATATGGTGGTGTGTCCTGTGCATATCCTGGTGATGCACCGACTGAAGGTCCTCTTACTACAACTGGAAAAAATACTAAAAGCGGTGAACAATTTAGAACTAGAGGGTTTACAAAGGGGGAACATGGAGGAAATAATACTTGTAAAGAAGAAATAGAAACTAGAAAATGTAATACATATGTATGTCCTTTAGATTGTCGAGGTGAATGGACTAATTGGACGGATAGTAATGGTATAAGTTCGTGTGAGAGGGTGACAGATGCCCGAGAGGATGGTAAATGTGAATATAAATGTGATGGTGAATATCGTACTTATACTAGGACCTTTAGTAAAGTAGGAACTGGAGATCAATGTCCATATGAGAATGATCATTATGAGTATCATCGGGGACCTTGGAGAACTGGGATTTGGAGAGATAGTCCACCTAGTGGTGGTGGTTCTGAATGTCCATCTTTTATAGCACAAGTCGAGGAAGTAGCAGAATCTCCTGAAGTACAAGCTGCAGCAGCTTTAGCAGCAGAAGCTGCAAGTATAGCCGCCGCAGTTCCTTCTGGTGGAGGTGGTGGTGGCGGTGGTTGTATTGTTATGTAAAAAATCATGATTTTAATATAAAATTATTTTTTAAAAAATAATATTGTATTAAAATAAGTATGGGAAATGCATTCGATAAAATAATAAATGGACCTCCTTTTGCACCTCGATGTGATCCTGAATGTACCCCTGGTCCTGATAACAGAGGTATACAATGTTATAAAGGAAAATGTGTACCTGATTGTCCATTAGGTTCAGAAATAGTAAATGGTAAATGTTCTTGTCAAGGAGGATTTATGTTTGTTGACCAAAATTTAAACAAAGATAATCCAATATTAGGAAAAGGATGGGGATATTGTATATCAGATGGTAGAGAAGAAGAAAGAATACAAACTAGATTAGACAAAATAATTGAAGAAAATCCTAATATGTCAGAAGAAGAAATTATCTTAGAAAGACAAAAATTACAAAAAAAAATAGAAATCGAAGATAAAAAAGAACAAATAAAATACAGACCTGAAAGTATTTTTATTGAAAAACCACCAGTAGAATTAGACAGTCGTGTAAAAGAAAAACTTAAAAAGAAATTAGAAGAAAATCCTGATATGACTGAAGAAGAAATAAAAAATTTAACAAGTAGAATTACACATGAAATTATTCAAGAATTGGCATTAGAATGCAAGGAAGAATATAAAATAATGGAAACAATTTTAAGTAAAAAGTACGGTGATGGAAAATGGCCCAATAAATATAAATTAATAGAATTAATAACTACAAAAAATTTCCCCTGGAAAATTAATCATATAGAAAATTGGCCTGAAGAACAAGATATTTTAAGTTGTAGTCTAATAACAAGTCTTAAAAAACAAATTGAAAAGTATAATGAAGAAAAATGTAAATATTCTAAAGAATATACTGAAATTGTTAACAAATGTAATGTAAAGTGTGGTAAAGGAGTAGAAGAAAGAAGAAAGAAAATTTTAAAAAGTTGTAACATTGATTTTCCACCTTTTGTTTGTGAAGATAAACAAAAAAAATTTATTTGCGAAGACTTATGTCCTGAAGATTGTAAATACGATGTGAATAATGATGCTGACAATGAAAATAGTATTTTAAATGCTCAATGTAGTCAATCATGTGATTATGGAAAAGGTCCTGGTGAAAAAACATATGAAGTTACATATAGACAACATCCTAAAAATGGAGGTACTTGTAATGTTAAAGATTGGGAATATAAAAGTGCCGGAGACAAAGCATTTGTGACAGAATCTTGTAATGAAGACAAATGTGATCCTTGTAAAATAGATACTAAAATTCCTTATAAGGGAGAATACGCAGATTATACAAAATTTGAAAAACAAAGTGATGGTAAAAATAAAGTGTATTCAAAGTGTCTTATTAATGGAAAAGGAACACATAATGATTGTGGAGGTATAAAAGGAGATTTTAATTACATTAAAGGAGCAAGAACCAAATATGACGTTACTTATAATATTACAAAAGATGCTAAAGGTATTCAAAATTGTTTTAAAGGAGACAATGTAATTAAAGAAGATTGTCCTAAAATTGCAAAAGATAATAATGGTGAAGATATATTCGACATTAACGGCAATCCTGTACCAGGAGGAGGTGATACTTGTCCTGATACATGTGAAATTATTGGAGAAAAAAAAGTAGGTGAATGTAGTAAAACATGTACAGATGAAGAAGGTCCTGGTAAACAAAAGATGATGAGTGTAATTAAACCAGGAACAAGTTCAGCTGCTAATTGTTTATGTAAATCAGAACCTGAAAAATGTACATGGGAAGTAGATTGTAATACAAAATTATGTGATAAACCATGTATTTATTTTGATGAGAAAAACCTTAGAAGAGTACAAGTTAATGATTTTTGTCCAGGTGTAGTTGGAGGTGCAAATGAAAATGTTAGATACGATACTGAAAAAGAAGAATGGTATAATATAGTTACAAAAGAAACTTATCCATTTTATAAAAAAGATAATGATGGTAATTTTTTAAAAGATGAAAATGATAATAAGATTGCTACATTTGTAAAAGATATGAGAGTACCGACATTAAAACCTCCATTTGGTGAAGGTACGTGTCATGATAAACCAAGTACTGAACATTTGACTATACCTTGTTCTATTGCAGATGATAATAAAAAACCCATCCCCGGAAAGTGGGGAAAATGGGTATATCAAGCTACAACAGGAGACAATACTACAGTAAAAAAGATTACTGAGGTCCATAGTAATTGGTCATATAGGGAAGATTTAGTTGTAAAATATGAAGTTAAGGAAAAACCTACATGGGAAGTTTGTAGACAATTTTTGATCGATCGAGGAGTAAGTTTAAGAAATACTTCAACTGATAAAGATACTTTAAAAATTATGGAAAAAACTCATTCATATATACTTGATGCAATTCCTAACAAAACAAAGAGATGGACCTGGAGAAAAAAAGGTTATTTATATGGTCCCCAAAAGTCAGACAATCAAGTTTATTACTTATTATTTAAAGTTGCATATGAAAATGAAAATTTTCCTTTCAAAAATATATATACTAAATTAGATGTTGGTAAAGAAGTCGTAGGTTCGGGTACTATGGATTGGCCTGAAGATAATGATATAAATAAGGTTGTTGAAAAAGTAAAAGGTTTAGGGCATGTACTTAGTAGAACTGTTGATATTATTAATAAAAAAGATGGTAAAATAAAACTTTATGAACCTGGGAATATTGGTTATGTATATGGAGATAGTTGGATACTTGGTAAAGGTAAACAAATTAATACTAATCATGGTAAAGAAGGTAAACCTTGTATAAATGATATAGCTTTAGGTATGACGGGTGCTGCTACACCTGGTAAAATATTTTACAGAGATTATCAAAGACCTCGATGGGGTGCACCTCAATTAAAAGGAGAACCTATAAAAAAAGAACCTTTTATGAGAAAAATAAAATTAGAAAGATTAGTAAAAGGAACAAAAGTTGGTAAAAAAATTATTATTGGTTCTGGAGAATTTGATTGGCCTATAGGAGAAGATTTACAATCCGTTATTGATAAGTTTAGACTAATAAGACACAAAGTAGATGAGTCGTGGGATAAAATAAAATTCATAGAAAAAAGTCAAGGTAAAATGAATTTTTATAAAGGAATTGATCCAGAAGATGGAATTGAGAATACGTTTGATTCGACTGCTGCATGGGAAATAAAATATGAAGAAGGTTATGAATCATACTGTCCATTAGACAGTGGAGGAAGTTTGGGTATTCTTGGTGCTCCATGGGAACAATATGAATGGAAAGATGACGATAAAGGTATACCTAGGTGTAAACCTGCATATACAGAAGAAGAATTAATAGCTGAATCAAAAAGAAAATTCATTAGAGATAAGGATTTACCTTTGAAGAAATATGGAGTAAATAAAGAACAAATAACTGGAGTAGGAACTAGGACTATTTATAGAGTAAAGTCTCGACCTCTTATAGATTATATATGTGATGAAAATGGTGAAAATTGCGTAACAGAGAAATATGGAGGTATGCCTATGACCGGATGGCATGATAGTATAGGTAGTACTCGTAGAGGTAGGTATGACCATAGACCTAAATTATATGATGAATGTCCAGGTGTAGGAGAAACTTTAGATGCTATAAGGAATAACGTTCCAAATTGGCAATCAACTATGAATGTTAAGGGAAAAGCATGTAAACCAATTTATGATTGGGATGGTAAATTTTATTTCGATAGAAGAAGTGTAAGAACAAAAGAAAGTGATCCAGAAGAAATTATTTCACCTAAAGCAGGGGCAGTAATTGAATTATATGAAAAAGGTCAAAGACCTGATAAATTTTTCCCTCATCGATACGCTGTGACTTTTGGAGACCAATACCTAGCAAGTAGTTATACGAAAGGTTTTGAAGAGCCTCATTTAGAAAGTCTTACGGGTTGGACTCCTAGGTCATCAAAACATGGTGAGTATATACAAATAAAAACAAAATCTGGGAAAATTGAAAATATTAAAGGAGTTGTTATAAAAGGAAATTATTCAAATGAATATCATACAAAAACTTTTTTAGTAATGGTTAGCCGTAATGGACATTCTTGGAAAACGATAAAAAATCCTAAAACAAATACCATTTATTGGAATGGTAGTGAAAGTTCAACAAAAAGACATTTTGAAGAAAAAAGATATTTTAAAGAACTTGAAGAAGCAGTGTATATTAGAATTTTTCCAATAAAAGGGGGAGGTGGAGGAATAGGTTTAAGAGTAGGTTATATTAAAGGAGATCAAAGATTAATTAATTGTTGGAATGGAAGTGGAAGAGGACAAGATGAATATTGGATGCGTTTCAAGTTTAATGAACAAGCAACTAGGGACAATGGGGGTTGGCACGAAGGTAATGG
>CERI01046309.1_pt1 | contig 13694 bp, 23 predicted proteins | sample 350261 | NCBI WGS metagenome assembly CERI01 (sample SAMEA2620979, study PRJEB7988) | marine metagenome | isolation source: saline water (ENVO:00002010), including
CCTAAATTACTTCATTAATAAATATACTATTAATATCTGAAACAATACAAATGTTCCACACCCAGCAAATCTAGTATATTGTGTTATATATTCTAATTCATTTTTTGTATTTGCTGGGCAAAAACGTTTTGAAATTTCTAAAGTTTCTGATTCATTTTTTCCATACATTTTTTCTTGACATCCTATATGAACAATCAACAAAGGTATCATGATAGCAATTGGTATAATAAGTTTTAAATTTTTACCCAATTTATATTTAGAAAATAATACCCAAAGTCCAATCAAACTTACAGACCAATCTTTAAAATGATCATATAAATCCCCAAATTTAGATACCATTTTATATTTACGAGCATATGAACCATCGGCACAGTCAAAGAAATAGGAAATAAAGTATAATATAGCAAATTGTATAAATTTCTTGTTATACATATAATATATAGAAGCAATGCCAGTTATTAGACTAAGAGTTGTTATACCATTTGGTGTGAAATTTAGTTTATAAAAATAAGGATGTAATGCTTCAGCTACATCATACAAATAATTATCTATAGGATTTTCATATTTTTCTGTTACCTTTCTTGACATTTATTTAAATAATACTATTATTTAAATTCTAGAAAAAGATCTTTCTACTATCCTTTCTATTATACTAACAGTTGTTACGTCCTGTGTATATGGTATAACTTTAAATTTATTTAACTTTATTGCTTCCCCATACCAATAGTTTAGTTTATCATCAGGTATATCATTTCCATGCACTACTAGGTCTATATTGTGTTTTTCTATGAATTCTTTTGTTATTGGCATAGGGGGTTGATCTATAATTTCATCAACGTATTTACAAGCATCTAGCATAATTTTTCTTTCTTTCATATTCATTATAGGAGGACAACGATAATCTGTCATTTGGTTGTCTGTCATCAATCCTACTAGTATTGACGAGTTTCCATATCCTTGTGCTAATGCTTTTTTAAAAAAAGAAATATATCCTGGGTGAAATAAGTCAAAACAACCATCTATATAAATTATATGGTTCATATTTAATTATGTAAGTAACGTATTAACTTATTTAAATAGACTTACTTATATAATTAAAAATGATCAGAAGGCCTAGTTATGATAGCTTGACTACAATTGAAAGCCCCCCAAAACTTTCTCCCCAAATGTTTTCTAGATCATCACCAGAAGAAATAAATTTTGATATTTTGAATTGTATTCCAATTGGTATTTTAGTATTAGAGAACTCTTGTATTCTAGGTTGTAATTCAACATTTACTAAACATACGAAATTTTGTAATATACAAATAAATAAATATTCAATAAATAATTTATTATCTTGTGTTGTAACAACTGATAATATTTCAAAAAAAAATTTAAGTGATCTAAAAGATATAACAGAATCAATAACAAGAATGCAAGACTCAACAATAAAAAATGTAAATATTTATAATAAAAATGATGTTTTCATAAGCGATATGATCATAAAACATGATGGAAGATTTTGTATTATTACTTTCCCACAATTTAGCGATTTATTTACCAACTAATGTACTATTCATAACCCTGGTATACCCTGGTATACCCCGGTCCATCCGGTGCGTAACTCTTTTCCATTGTTTCTTTGAACCAGTCTATCACAAGCATATGAGTAGTCAAGTACATTCGTAATCTCCTGATGACTCTCCTTCTTTTCATGAGTGACAAGATCTTGTCATATATGACTATCGTGGTATTGAGTTTTTCCCTCATTTGTAACGAATGAACATGTGGTATAGTACTATGCATAATTCTTTCATTGATAAACCTAAATTCATTTAATTCGACTCTTATATTGTCTTCGTTTATCACTGTGTTCTTTGTGATTTTTTTACAGTCCCCGATACCTGCGGCCCCAGACTGAGGTGTGGCTATTACAACAGGATTATCGAACACAATGTTGTCACCAACTGACCATATCTTCCTGGTGTAAGGACGCAAGTCTTCGACTGTGATCCCATTCATATAAAATTTATGTACTTTATCCTTTGAGTATAACAAAAAGTAAAAATAAATATATTTATTTATTATTTATTATTTATTATATTGTATCGTGTATTATTATCCACACATACTCCTCATTGTGCCGTAATCGATTTCTCCATTGACGAATTTTTCCATTGTATCAACTTGCTCTTTCTCAACGATGCCATTTGCGTGTGCCCACTTTGCTACTTTTAGTGGGCATTGGGTTCCTTCCAGGAAAGTTGGTTGTTCTGCAAAACTCACCCGAACTGGCTTTTTCTCTGGTGTGTTTGCTGGTGTGACGGTATTGTTGTTCATATTTAATTACATGAGTAACTTATCCTATAAATATTAATAAGTTTGATATTTTTATTTTTTATAGAGTTTATTAATAATGAATCGTACAAGTGCTTTAAGAATATTAGGATTAAATGGTAATGTGGGAGAAGAAGATATAAAAAAGGCTTATAAAAAAATGGCAGTGAAATGGCATCCGGATAAGAACCAGGATAATAAGGAGGTAGCAGAAGAAAAGTTTAAAGAAATATCCCAAGCTTATCAACTTTTGACTAAACCGGCTTCACAAGCACAGTTTGTTAAAGCCGATGATTTATTTAAACATTTCTTTGGAAACCAAGGTGGTGTAAATATACAGCGAGGTGGTTCATCTAGTAGTATGTCATTTTCATTTTCTAGCGAAGGAGGTAATGTAAATATAAGTAGTTCTTCTACACGAATAGAGAGGGTTATAAAGGATGGTAAAATATTTGTAAGAGAAATAAAAACGGTAAATGGTAAAACAAGTATAAGAGAATATGAACCACATAAAAATAATAGTCAAAGGATAAACGTTTAGTATATGTATAACATGGTGATCACATACACACAAGTCTTGGAGGTGAGCAGCCACACTGCAGAGGAGTACGGATTCGAAAACTCCACCTTCAAGCTTCATTGGCAGACTCCAGCACAACGCCCCAGGTCGGGAAAGAGGCGTCCTTACAAGGTTGAGAACAAGAAGTTTCTGAACAAGATCAAGGCACGCAGGTTGTCTAAGTATTATATTGAATAATAAGTTTAAAAAATGTAAAATTAAAATTATATAAATATAGTTATGGACATAGAGGAATTTGGTAATAAATTATTTGGTGAAGAACCTAGGGATGTTAAATCAATAAAAGTAGAATTTGAGGGTTTTGGGGTAAAAGAACTTTTTGAAAATTTGTGCATGCTTTTTACTTTTGGAATGAAAAAGCACTATGGTAATGAGAAAGGACAAGTTAATTTAAAAAATATTTCTGAAAATGACATGAATAAAATGAAAAAATATTTCATGTCAATAGGTTTGATTTTTTTTATTAACGATTCTGAACACAAAAGAGAGAGCGAATTATCTGAACACAAGATTGTGCTTACAAGCGAAGGAATAGAATATGAATTATATTTTGATTATATGAAATAATATCCCCAGAGGATAGATTTGTATTGTATTATATGGTTAAAACCAGGCAAGTAAGGAAAACGTACAAAAAAGAAGCTACACGAACTCAGCCACTAAGATGCGCAAATAATAGTTTAAGATCTGACACAAATGTATGTGAAGTAATGAATAAAAAAGCAATAAAAACACTGAGAAAAAATAAAGAGGTATTTGTTACAAATATATCAAACCAAACAAAAAACATAAAAGGTGATGTATCATACCATGCCTATTCATCTGCTGACTTGTATATTGACCAAAAAATGTTCGATATAAACCCAAGAAGTAAAGTATTCAAGTCAGTAGATAGATATTTAGAAAAAAATGTATTGTTGTGTAATCCAAATGACGAAGTTAAGATGTATAATATGTTTAATGACAGTATAGTAAAGAGATGGGTTGTTGTAAAAATTGGTTTAGTTGGGCATTATGCTGTTGCATTGATTGACCAATATAATAAAAAGGTGGAGTTTTTTGATAGCGGTGGGATCCATGAGAATTGGATAATAGATAAAGTAAAAATATTGTTTGGAGCCATTAAGCCAGATTATAAGTTAAACATTGTTCAGCAAGAAGCTATCCAAGAAGCAGATGATGATGGATTCTGTCAGACATGGATATGGGTGTGGTTATATTTTAGACTTGAAAAGAAATTATCACACACACAATTCAAGAGAATATTCCAACCAATGACACTAAAAGAAAGAACAAAGGCTGTACTAGAAGCACATTATTATTTGATAAATTAAAAGTAAAAAAATATTTAAAATTAAAGCAATATTTTTTGTTAAATGAGTGTGACTGACACAGAACAAGAAACATTTGAATTCCAAGCTGAAATAAACCAACTTATGTCATTAATTATTAATACATTTTATTCAAATAAGGAGGTATTTCTCAGGGAGCTTGTGTCAAATTCATCTGATGCACTAGATAAGATTCGTCATCAATCATTAACGGATAAATCAGTTTTAGATACTGATAAGGATTTGCGTATAAATATCATTCCAGATAAAAAGAACAATACACTTACAATATTTGATAGCGGGGTTGGAATGACAAGACAAGACCTTATTACAAATCTTGGTACTATAGCAAAGTCTGGTACAAAAGGTTTTATGGAAGCCTTGAAGGAGGGGTCTGACATGAATCTTATTGGTCAATTTGGTGTTGGATTTTATTCTGTGTATTTGGTTGCAGACAAGGTTATTGTGACTACAAAACATAATGACGATGATCAATATACATGGGAAAGTTCAGCTGGTGGTACATTTACTATTACAAAGGATGAACCAGATATGGGAAGGGGTACAAAGATGGTATGTTATATGAAGGAAGATCAGCTAGAGTATCTAGAGGAAGCAAAGTTGAGAGAAATAATCAATAAACATTCTCAATATATTTCTTACCCTATTTCTCTTATGGTTGAGAAAACAGAAGAAAAGGAAGTAACAGATGATGAAGATGAGGAAGTTATCGATGAAAATACTGATGAACCTACAATTGAAGAAGTAGATTCCGAGGAGAAAGAAAAGAAAACAAAGAAAGTGAAGGAAACTTCTAATGAACTAGAATTGATTAATAAGACAAAGCCTATTTGGACTAGACCGCCATCAGAAGTCAGTAATGATGAATATGCATCATTTTATAAATCTCTTACAAATGATTGGGAGGACCATTTGGCAGTAAAACATTTTTCTGCTGAGGGTCAGCTTGAATTTACTAGTCTTCTTTTTGTTCCAAAGAGGGTTCCTTTTGACACATTTGATAATTCTTCTAAGAAAACTAACATTAAGTTGTATGTAAGAAGAGTATTTATCATGGACAATTGTGAAGACATTATACCAGAATGGCTTTCTTTTGTAAAGGGTGTTGTTGATTCTGAAGATCTTCCTCTCAATATTTCAAGAGAAACTCTACAACAGAATAAGATAATGAAGGTTATCAAGAAAAATTTGGTAAAGAAATGTTTAGAAATGTTGAAAGACTTGGAAGAAGATGAAGATAAGTATAATAAGTTTTATGAGCAATTTTCTAAGAATATTAAGCTAGGAGTTTATGAAGATTCTTCACATCGGGAAAAACTTTCTGGTTTATTGAGATATAAGTCTTCTAAACATTCAGAAGGTCTTGGTACAAGTTTGAAACAATATGTAGAAAACATGGGAGATGAACAAAAAGAAATATATTATATTACTGGTGTGTCAATTGAAAGTCTAGAAAACTCTCCCTTTCTTGAGCAATGTAAGAAGAGGGGGTATGAAGTATTGTTTATGGCTGACCCAATTGATGAATATATGCTTCAACACCTAAAAGAATACAACGGTAAGAAACTACTTTCCGTTACGAGAGAGGGTTTATTTACCGACGACGAGGAAGAGAAAGATCAGCGGGAAAAGGTAGTAAAGGAATGGGAATCTTTCACCAGCAAGGTGAAAGATATTCTAGGAGATAAGGTGGAAAAGGTTATTATTTCTGATAAACTGGTTGATACACCTTGTGTTTTAACTACTGGTGAATATGGTATGAGTGCTAATATGGAAAGAATTATGAAAGCTCAAGCACTTCGTGGTAATGACATGCAAGGTGGTGCAAAGAAGATTTTTGAATTGAATCATGAAAGTGATATTATTAAAGAATTGCGTAGTAAGGTTACTGCTGACAAAGCAGAGGGAGATTCTAATAGGGTTGTATCTGATTTGATTTTATTGTTGTATGAAACTGCACTTCTTGGGTCTGGATTTAGTTTGGAAAAGCCTGATTTGTTTTCATCAAGGATACATAAAATGGTTAGATTGGGGTTGTCTATTGGGGAAGAAGATACTGATGATGAAGATGACGTAGAAGATATTGTAGAGGAAGTTGCAGACAAAAGAGATGAGGAATCTTCAAAGATGGAAGAAGTGGATTAAAATATTCATATAAATATATGAATAAAAGAAAAAGAGAACCTTTGTTAGAAAATAGTGATGTATTGAAACTTAGTTTTAATAGGATTAGTAATCTAGAAAAAGAGTTAATTAAAAAAAATAATGAGATTTCTGATTTGAAATTGGAATCTAACAATATGTATAAAAAAATAATGAATTTAGAGTCTAGATTAGAAAAAAAACACGAAATTGCAAAAAATTTTGCAAAGGAAATAAGATTATTAAAAAAGAAAGTTCCTGAAAGTAAAAAAAAACCTAGATCTGCACAAGCAAGATTAGCTGTACCATCTAAGTCTAAATCAAAAAAACCACATTCATCTTATAGAAGAGGTAGGTTTGTAGTAAAAAATATAAAAGAGTCTGGTTCTAAATCCCCACCTAAGAGAGGGTCTATGTACAGAGGAATTGGTGATTCTGGTAATATTAATTATTTCAAGAGGTTGTTATATTAAAGTTGGGGATAATTTTATCATCTTTGAATACTAGTTTAACTTTTCTTTGTTTTTTAATACCTATTTCTCTCATTGAAATATGTTGTAAAAAATTTTTCTCCATGAGTTCGTCAATACATTCTGTACAATAGTCATTAGGCAAATCCTTTCTTTCTTTTAAGAAATCAACCCATGGGCTCATCATATATTTGAAATTTTTATTGCAATTACAGTATTGTATTTTACAGTTCGTGTTTTTACATGTTTTAGAATGATTCTCGCAGAAAACGCAAAACATACATTTGTCTGGATCAGTTGATCCACAATATTCGCATATTTCGTCACACATGGACATGTACCTTTATATCAAAAATATAATTTATCCTATAAATCAGATTTTTGATATAATATAAAACTTATTTATTATATTATAATATAATATTATCCATGAAATATCCAAAAATATTATTTATACAACTTCCAAAAACTGAATATCCTGTTGCTATACCAATAGAGACTTCTAAAACACCGGAAAGTGATAAAGATTTTGAAGTTGGAGAACTTTATTTACCAAGCGAAAAGGATGAATCAAAATTATCACCTAGAAGGGATATATCACCATCTATTTTTAACCTATCAAGAAAGGATAGAAGAAATCACCCATCTAATTTTGAACATGTTAAAAATAATTCAATAGGAAATAGCGGTCTTAGAGTAACACGTAGTAAAACAATTTCTATTTCTAAATTAAACCCAAAAAATTTACAACGTTAGTAATCTAGCTTGTAGATTTTTCTGTGCATTCAATAAGCATATAGCTATTATTGGTGTAACCAACACGAATGGATCATTCTGTGTTGAATATACCTTTTTAGTTCCCCACATCATTGTTTCTTTTAATAGATAAAGAAGGCCACCAGTTAGACCAAGTTGTACAAAAGTTTCCGCAAGAGAATGCATCATAGATTTTTTTTTGTCTGGAACTGGATAATTCTTATCTACCATTTTTCCAACCATGGTACTTACTGCACCAACTAAACTTGACAACACAACAACTTCCATAAAAAGTCTTGGTTTTATTTTTGGCAACATTTGTGCTGAACCACCTGTCATTGTTGCTACCGCTGTATTCATTATATAATATAAAAAATATTATTTTTATAATTATAAAACTATTATTTAATTTCTTCTATTAGTATAAATGAGACTTTCTTTATTTTTATTAATAGGCGGCGGTATTCTAATTTACTCCAATAATTTTGTAAATAATTTATTCACCAATGATGTTCCCAATGCATCATATTATGACACGCTTATTACTTTACAACCAGAACAGAAATACATACAGGATAATCAGAGGGGTGTTAAATCCCTTTGATTATTTGTTTGTCTCACAATTTTTGGAGGTCCCTCCATATGTGGGATAATATAATCATCGATACCCATTGATGCATTTCTCTCGACCTGACTAAATTGTATTCCTTGTGTTTCACCAGTAAGACTTCTTTTTATAGCACATGCAGCAGACTTAAATGCCTCTCCTGTTGATGAATCGGATTGACTAAAGTTTAGTGCTGCTTCTGCCGGAATACCAAGTCCATTACCTACTCTTATGGCATCCTGGTTAGCAGCAAGAAAGATAAATTCCCAACCTTGTTTCTTTCTATCGGTAATAAGATCATTAATATGGTTACTTGTTCTGTAAATTTTACTTGAGTTTTCTTCTCCGTCAGTTAGGATTACAATTTTGTAATTTACTGAATCGTCCTTGTTATCATCACATAGTTGATCATTGTTTTTAATAGACATACCAATTGCATCAAATAGAGCGGTTCCTCCCCTGGGTTTATAAGTTTCTTTCGTTAGTTTAGGAACAGCCTTTATATTAATATTCTTATAATCAACAGTAACTGTATTAGAAAAGGTGATGAGAGTAACATAAGTCTCACCAGTCTGTTCTTCTATAAACAAATTATACCCACCAATTGTATCATCTAGTTGTGAATACATAGAACCTGATCTGTCAAGTACAACTGTTATGTATGTTGTCATATTATTAATATATATTCTAAACCTTTAAGAATAATTTATTTCTTTGTATAATGTAAATGGTTTGTATAGGATCTTGCGTAATAGCATCAGCACTTCTTGGATCTTCTGTCATGTTTATGGTGAAAGGAGAAGATAGAGCTAAACATGATAGATTGGTAAGTCTATTATCGGAGGAACAAGTTGAGATTTATGAATTTATAAAGAGAGAGCGTGCTAAATTATATGTAACTGGTCTTATAATAGGTATTATTATGGGTATAATGTATCTTAGGTTATTTAAGTCTGGTATAACATGGAAAATAGATTGTGGGTTTATAGCAATAGTAATGGGAGTTGCAGGAGCTTATTATTCTATTATGCCCAAAACAACTTACATGTTAAGTCATTTGGATGGCAAAGAGCAAGTAAATGCATGGTTAGATGTTTATAAAGAAATGAAAAATAGATGTCATATGGGTATGCTAATGGGTGTTCTAGCACTTCCTTTATTAGCAAGGGGTGTAAAATGATTTTTTTATCTATATATTATAAATGTCTTCTATAATAATTGCAACACTTATTACGGGACCAACAATTTATGGTATATTAACTTTTAATAAAAAATTAAAATACATCCCTAAACAAAATAGGTTGAATAGTAAATGGAGGTATATTGATTTTAATCATTATGAAATGTCAAGAGATGCTGATAAAAGAATATATATAGAGTGGGACAAAAGAGATAAAAATTTAGAATGGTGGAAAGAACAATATAATAATCAATATAATGGTATAAATTAAATATCTACTAAAATTCTAGTAGTATCTTGTTCTTAACAATATTTATTATTAATAAATTTATAATATTTACTAATAATAAATGAAGCTGTTTAATACAAGGTTCAAAAAAATTTCCAATAATACCAAATTGATCTCAGTGGGCATAATTATAATACTATTGACTTGTATTATATTAATAATAAAAAAACAAAATTTAGAAAAAATAAGTGTCATAATATTAAGTTATAATCGTGTTCATAATCTCCATAAATCAATTCCAATTATATCTACATATAAAAATATAGACGAAATAATTATTTTACACGGAAATGAAGATAATTATGAAGAATTAAAATACCCAAAGGTAAAAAATTATAAAGATTATAAAAATAATGAAATATATGGTGCTTCAAGAAGATTTTTTGGTATTAAATATGTAAGAAATAAGTATGTAATGCTTTTAGATGATGATATACTACCTGACGAAACATTTATTAATACATCTTTAGAAAAAGCACAAAAAAAATATACAATATTTGGAAAATATACTAGATTATGCACAAATGAAAAATATGAAAATAATAGTAATGATTTTAATATAATATTAACGGGGTTAAGTATATTTGATAAGCAAATAATAGAACAATATATGGAACACCCAGATGGTTTTAAAAAATATAAAGAATGGTTTATTAAATATAAAGGAAATTGTGAGGATATAGCATTAAATTTATTTGTAAAAAAAATAATAGGAATTTCACCAGAATATGTCAAAGAGGGATCTTATAAAGAACTAGATATATCAAATGGTTATTCATCTGATTCTAATCATTATAAAATAAGAAATAATTTTTGTAAATTATATGCAGATTAACTACAATGTTTTATCTTATTGTTATTACCCAATTCTGACTTAAACCCGCTTTCTCCTCCTCTATTTTGTTCAAACACTATATTACTTGCTAAATAAGCTTTTAATTCTTGTTCTTCTGTGTGTAGTGTATTTGATACAAACAAGGACGCCATCATTTCATCTCCATTATTGTACATTGGTAAAGTTTTGTTTATTATTGTTTCGGCAGCATGTCTATTAACACTATATGCATGCCTACATCTTGGGTAATGAGCCGTATTTATCCACTCATTTACTGGCTTTATTTTTTTACATGTATCCCAGCAATAACCAAAAAATAATATATCACAATCGTCTGGTATATTGTCTAATGTATTTTGCATAGTATTATGTATTTCATCTCTAGTATGTGTAGTAGTTATATCATCTTCGAATATTATACATCTCTCATTATTTGTTTTTAAAAATTTTTCTAAAACAGAAATATGACTAAAGTGACAAGCAACTCTTCCTGGGTTTGCTTGTTCCCATTTTTTAATCTTTCCTTGACTAATAAGATCTTCTACATTTAACTTATTTTTATCAACCCCTTTTACAAAATTAACTTTTAAATCTAAATCATCAAACATCTTTTTTACATATAATTCTCTTTTTGGTATAAAAATACAATACATTGGTATATTGTTAAATATTCTCTTAGTTCTGTTATTCTTTTTAATAATAAAAAATAACAGTACCAATGTCACGAGAAGTATTGCTCCTGTTATATATTTGTTATAAGGCTTTAGTTTTTTTATAGTAGTTTTCAACATTTCTCTACTATATACAACTAAAAATAATTTAAATTATTAATGTTAAAAAAAATAAAATAATTTAAATTATTTTAATAATATTATGAATAAAACATTTAGATTACACGATGAAACTCAACCGAGAAAATACTACGGCCAATATTATTGTGACGTAACAGTCACGATTGTTCATAAAAAATATAAAGATAATACAGAATTTTATGATATACAATATGATTTTTCATACTCAAGTAAAGATCATGATTATATAAACCCTTTAAAAGAGAATGACAGAGATGGTGTAATAATAGCAGTAAATGAATTAAGTGATGTACTTGTGAAATATTTACTAATGGATATTGAAGAGCTTGAAAAGTATAGCGGAAGTGTTACTGGTGAATGTTATAAGAAAACTATTATGAATACTATTAATAGTTTTTGGGATTAATAATCTATATATAGTGAAAGGGGGTCGTATAATCTTACAGATATGTATTTATGTTTTCTATAACAGAAATGTTCCTGGTCTGATTTATCAAACTTATCCCAATAAATACATTCTTTATCATTGGATGAATGATCATTTATATATCTTATAATGTTGATAATGGTATCTATTTCGAATCGCCCAAATTGCTCAGGTTGTTTTTTACCTCCAATGATGGTAGTCCATTTTTCATAAGGAATTTTCAAAACCCAATTAGAAGCTCTAACTGCTATAAGTGTTTCAGTTACGTCCATATATTTAACATCTTTTTTCTCATCGGTCTTAGATTTCTTACATACCCATACAAAACCAATATTTTCTGAACTAAATATTAATGTTTCTTTCTTTGTCTTGTTTGCTACTTTTTGTTTGTCTTCTGTTGTGCAATTTTTGTCTATACCAATATTATGAGTTAATCCTTTGTTTTCTCTGCTGAGAAGTTTGCTTAATATATAACTTGAGTAATAATTTTCTGGATCGGTTTTTTCTTTTTTGTCAAGATTATAAAAAACGGTTCCTTCTGGTGAAAACCATATGCAGTCGTGTTCAAATTCAGAGATGTTATTTTTATTCATATAAAAAAAGTATATACCATCCTTTAAATAATGGTTAAATTAAACTTTTGTATAAATTATACTTTATACCTTCTTCGTATGTATATTTTCTAGGCTTTTTCCACGATGGTCCGTATTCACTTTCTATATAATTTATTCCAGGTATAAGATATTCATTTCCCATGAACAGAATTGTTTCTAAAATCACTGGAAATATATATTCACATCTACCACCTGGTTTATTTTCACAAATTGAACCATAAGTATATCTTATATATTTAGTGTTATATTTTATTATATTAAATATATCTACATGTATCTTTGTTTTGTTGTGTATTAATGTGACTTCCCCTGTATTTCTCGTTATTTCTTTTTCAGTTTCTGGATAATGTTTATATAAATTAAATATATTAGATTCTAGTATTTTTTTAACAACAAAAGAAATATCATGGTTATGTGAAAATATCCCTATATCTATATCCTTATCATGTTCTATAAATTTACCCTCTCTGTGAGCACCTAGTGCTGTGCCACAAACAAGAAAAAATTCTATATTGTGTTTATTTAAAATATGCGCAATGTCTTCTAATGTTTTCTTAAATGTATATTGTTTTTTACTTAAGTTCATTTAAATACTAGTATATATTGTGTTATTTTTAATACTAAACAGTAATAGTAATATAAACACAAATATTATAACAATAATACATAATTTATTTTTTTTTTGATATATTCATATTATAATATACAAAGAATAATATTAAATGTTGTCTATAAAACTAGACCAACCTCTTTTAACAGTGTTTTTTATTTCTCTTTTCAATTCTTCGATGTCGTCTTCTATATCTCTATTCACACAATCTGTAGTTATATCATAATCGCCTGGTAATATACCAATGGAAGTACATAGCATTGGGCTTGGTGCAAAAACAGGTATATGATTAATAGGTATTATAGATACATTTGCTTGTTCATTTTTTCCGTCTATGTGTTCTGATTGTAATAATAATGCTAATTTTTTCCATTTTCTATCATTAGTAATAATAATTTCAAAGTCTTCCATTCTATTATAATTATAATAATATATATTGTGAAAATAATATTATAATTATAATATAATGAATATAACTGATACACTGGACAAAAGATACAAAACAAAAAACAGAAAACCTTTAAAAAATATGATGGAATTAAAAAATTTTGATAAAATTCGTGTAAAAGGAGATGGATCTTGTTTATATAGGGCTATTGCTCAATCCTTGAATAAATCTTTTAGTAATAATTATCTATTAGACAAAAAGGAAGAACTAATATGGAGTAAAAAATTGAGAAAAATTGCTTTAGAAGAGATAT
>CERI01047959.1_pt1 | contig 13661 bp, 20 predicted proteins | sample 350261 | NCBI WGS metagenome assembly CERI01 (sample SAMEA2620979, study PRJEB7988) | marine metagenome | isolation source: saline water (ENVO:00002010), including
TACTTATTACCTGGTCACCTAATTCAATTATATCGACTATATAATTTTTAGTACCATTTTTAAAAATTGAATATACAACAAAGTCTTTTATTTCTTTATCGTAAACATCCAACCTTTTGTTACACTTTTCTTCTAACTCTGTTTTTTTAGACTCGTCTTCGATGAGTATAGCCTTTTCACACAATTCATTTAATAATGTATTGTAAGATGTAGCGTCTGATTCTTTTATAGAAGAATCCCACTCACCGACAAAAGCTTCAAATGTTTTAATTGTTCTCATAATTATTTTATTAAACTATCAACGTATGATTTTATCTCTTCAAAACTTTCTATAAATTCATAAGTATCTATACCACCAGTAGATGTTGTTTTACCATTTTGATTATAGTGTAATTTATCAGCTGAATACATACCATCTATTATATCAGATACATCTTTACCAAATTTATCTTCTATTCCAATAAATATGTCTACAATATTATCTTCTTCAACATTTTCAATACTTTCCCAAAAAGATTTAATCCAATCTTCCATTTTGATTAGTTCGTCTAATTCATATACCTTTCTTTCTGAATCAAAATTTTCGAATAATTTTATATGTCTCATGTTAATAAATTGTATTTTAGTTATATATAAATATAATAAAGTGATTTTAGTTTACATTATCCCAGATATAATAAGAATCAGATTCTCCTTTATATTCAAAATTTAAACTTTTTGAAATAATATCTAATATTTTATCTGTGGTTAGATTTTCGTTTATATACTTATCTAAAGAATCCTTAGTTACTATTTTTTCTAAACTAACTTCAAATCCATCAATAACCTCTATATACATATCAGATAATTTCTCATAAATATAATCAGATAAATTTTTTCTTATAATAGTTAAATCATTCTCATGGTATATAACACACTTAAACTTATTTATACCCCAATCAGATATCTCAAATAAATTTCTAAATTTATCTAATAAAGATATATTTGATAAATTAGTATCATATTTATCGGATAAGAATTTTTCATATTCTATCGTAGCTGGTTCAACACCTTTATAAAAACAAATAGATAATTTATTGAATTTAAAATCTTCTAACAATTTGAAGCTTTCTAAAGTTAAAATATCTTTATTAGATTTTTCAAAAATACACTTTTTTACTAAATCTTCTTTACCTTGTAATTTATTTCTTTTGATAAAAATGTCGAAATTTCTAGTTCCTTCTTTAAGATAAAATTCTAATTGATTAGCTGATATAGAATGTTTCTCTATGTATTTATCTAATAGTAGATATAAATCTTTCATTATTTATATATTAATTTAATTATTTACAATTAATACATCGTTGTTATATCATCACCAGCATAACTTTTTCTATACTTAATGTATTTATCTATCATTTCTTTAGGTAGTTCAGAACCTAACATAAACTTATCAAAGAATTCCTCACCATTAAAATCTTTTTTAATTGTCCAGTAAATAGGTTTTCCCTCAGCGTAAGGTTTAGATTTTTCCATATACTTATTTTTAAACACATCAAAATAAGAAACTAAATATGGTTCTATTATGTTTTTATTAAAATAATCATTGAACAATTTACGGTCTTCACCATAGAAATTATTTAATATAAAATCTTGGTCAGTGAAATATCGAAAAATCATTTCGGTTAATATCTTTTCTATTTCATGGTCAGATGATATTGGTGTAGTAGAAGACATAGAACCTATACTATAATAAAAATCACCATTAAGTAAAAGTGATTTGTATTTATCCACTCTTCGTATGTAGTAATCCAAATGTTCTTTATATAATTTAATATGTTTCATATATAAATTTATATATTAATTTTATATAATAAAAATTTTTTTATTACACATCAAAATAAAGTGAAAAAATACACATTTATTTCAAAACTAATTATTAACTTTAATAAATAATATTAAAACAAAGACCACCTAAAAAAATGAAAGCTCCACTCAAAGAATTCCAAAAATTAGTAATCGAAAATTACCAAAAAGAAAGCCAAACAAAAGACAAAGAATTAACAGGATTCATACAAATGTTAAGATACTATTGTGTTGAAACAAGAACAACAGAAATGGAAGTTCTTATAGATGATGAATTATATCAAAGGGTTTACCACCTTTTCGATAAACACAAAGATTTTGTTATGAGATAGTATTTAAACCTACTCAATTTGAGTGGGTTTTTTATTTTTAAATTTATTGTAAATAAAGGTTAATAAGGGAATTAACAAAGTTCCCCAAGACCACTCCCAATTGTTGGATAAAAATTTTGTTAATAAAAACTTCCAATTTGATTTTATTTTTATTTGTTTATCATAAACAGATATTTCAGTTGGTTGGTTAGTTTCGTCATTAATCACATTAGCTATAACTTTTAATCTGTTCTCACCAGATTTAATAGGTTTTATTTTCCATTCCCATTCAACATAACCACCAGATTCTATATTTTTCATATTAGATACAAATCCACTTTTTATTTCAAAAGCATTATCAATATCAATTAAATAAGCAGACATTATAGGTGATATGTTTATCCTATCTAATATAATAGAAGATTTTATATCATTGGTGTTAATATAATTAGTAGAATCCCCTATTAAATTTTCTAAACCCAATTCTTTTTTTGATATCCTTAATTTTATTATATAAGGAAACCCAACTTTCATATTAGTATCTGGAACATTAACCACTACATTACCAATATCATATTTTTTATAAACAGGTGTAGATTGATTAATTATTATAGTGTCTCTTCTTAGAATATAATTATCTCTAACAATTATTTCATTGGATATTAAAACTGGTGATGTTGTTGATTCCACAATATCTAATTCACTATGATCAATTTCTGTACCTAAAGAATTTGAATTGGTATTATTATGTAAAGAATTTATAGATTCTTTCTCAACACCATCTATTTGATTTTCCAAATAAGATATCTGATTAGCAAGTTTCCTATTTTCACTCATTAATCTTTTCTTTGGAACACAAGAAGTGATTATAAATAATATTAATAATATACGAATAAACATACCTTATATATTATATTAAAAAACCACTCAAATAGAGTGGTTTTTTAATTTTAAAATTTTCTAACATCAGTAATTATACCTTGATAATACTCATCAAATCCTTCTAAGTATTTTGATATTGATGGTTGTCCAGTATCAATAACTTCATCGATAATACCAAACTCTAAAGCTTCATCAGAATTAAACCATTTATCTCTATTAGCTAATTCTAATACATAATCAAAATCTTTACCAGAATATTGTGATAATAATTTAAATAAAATGTAATTGTATTTTTCTGATTCGATATGACTAATTCTGTTATCCATTACTGTTCCTCTAGCTCCAGAAGAAACCTGATGAACCATTACTTTAGAAAAAGGAAGCGATGCTCTTTTTCCTTTAGTTCCAGCTCCAAGTAAGATTGAACCCATAGAAGCACACATACCCATATTTACGGTAGCTACATCAGATTTTATATAATTCATAACATCTACCATTCCTAATCCACTAAGTACCGAACCACCTGGACTTGAAATTTTTAATGTAATATCATTATCATCTGCGTTGTCTAGAAATAATAATTGTGCTTGAACTATAGAAGACATTTGGTCATTAACCTCACCATATAAAAACAAAATCCTATCTCTCATTAATCTTGAGAAGATATCCATTTGTGTTACTCTCATTTCTCTTTCTTCTAAGATATACGGAGTTAAACTTGACTCAATGTGGTTAGCGTAATCATCAATCTCTGTTGATGTGATACCTTTGTCTTTTGCGAACTTTTTAAAGTTTTCTTTCATTTATAATAAGTTTTAGATTTAGATTTATATCTAAAAAAAACCTATTTGTTTAATCTAAATAAAGATCGTTTATTTTGATAGCATCAATAAACTTTTTATGTATTGAAAAAACATCCAATTCTTCACATCCAGATGCAGAGTCTACCATACAATCAATGAAATGTGGATCAGAAGTAATTATTTTTTTAAACCTAACAGCATCTCTTCTGTTTGTGAATTTATAATAATCAAAACCACCTTCAAAGGAATATAATTTAGATACTTTATTATCATAATATGATAGTTGTAAACTATAATCTCCAATTAAAGAATCATTACATGACTTTCTATGGTCTTTTTCACTTTTAAATAAGTTAAAATCACCAGGATTCATATAAGGTTCTTTTCTATTATATAAAAATATAGGTGCTAAATCAACACCTGAACATTCGTTTTCCTCAGATGGTAACCAACTAAATGTTGATAAATAAACTGTTACTTTTTGTGCTCTTTTTTTATTATCTGGTCTTTCATCTTCGTCCAAAACCTGAACCCACATTTCAAACGGTCTAAGGTCTTCATAATTTTCAAACATATCAAGTTTCAATCTATGTGTAGAATTATGTTTAGATAAAGCATCAGCTCTTTTTGTGTGTCCTTTATCTTTAAGCATTTTAGATGCTTTAGCATAAGTTTGATATTTTAACTCAGTTATAAATTGTTCGAATTTTTTAGTTGCCATATTGAAAAATATTTTTATATCTTATATATATATAAATTCTTAAATATAAATTTAATATATAATTGATATGAAATATATTTTCGATAAAAGTAATTTTTTATTATTAGAGTTTATTGATAACGCTAAACAAATACTTTCTGATAATAATACTGATGTAAAAGACGAATCTTTTTTAAAGATTAAAGAAATTACTAAAAGTAATCCTTCTTATATTGGTTTATTGACACATTATGTTTTTAACATGGATGATGATATAAATGAAGTTTCAAGAGTATTTGACTTAATTAAAAAATATTCACAATTATTAAAGAATAATAATATTTCACCTATTGATATGATATATTCTGATGAATATTTAAAAATAAGTAATTTCTCAGATAAAGCTAAAAAATTAATTAAATCAAATAAAAAAATATATCGTTATTTCTTTTTAGAAGAATTAGAAGATAAATTAAAAGATGTAATTATAGATAACGATAAGAATAAATTTGTTAAAAAGTTTATATCCAATAAATACAAACATTTAGTTAATGATAAAACTAAAACTCTATTTTATGAGTTAAAGGAAATTGGAGATAAATTAAAGTGGGATAATCCACATAAAAAAATACAATCTTTATTAACAGATAAATTAATTGTATTCAAAACACCAGAAGATTTAAATTCAGCTTTAGAAAAAGTTATAGAACAAATAAAAGGAGGTTGGAATACAGACGATATTAGTGAGATGACAATCGAAGCTGGAGCTACAGTAGTTCATAAAGATGATAGATTTGTAATTGTTGATGTTCATACAGATTATGATACTGTTTGTGAACTTGGTTCTCCTAAGTGGTGTATAGTTTATTCAAAACCACAATTTGATCATTATTTAGAATTTCCAAATAAACAATATATTATTTATGATACTTATATTGATAGAACAGATGATAAATCAATGATTGGAGCTACTATAAAATTTAATTCAAATGAATTAGGTAAATTATATACAGCACATGATAGATCAGACGCAAGAATTTATGAAAAATATCTTAAAGACTTAGGTATAAGAAAGTATCTTAAAAGAATGTCACATGATGAAATAAAATCTAATTCAGATAATCTTTCTTGGAATCAAAAAATTAAATATCATTTGAATGATATTATTATTGGTGATTTAGAAGATGGTGTTATTGATGTAGAAAAAGATATTGATGAAATAACAAGATTAATAATAAATTATTCAAACTTAGAAGTATTTAAATTCTTTTATGGTAATTTTAATCCTAATATAAATAAAATTGATTATGTTAGTCTTGCTACAAAAGATTTAAAGTTTTTAGAATATCTACTTAATAATATTGATACGAATATTATTAATTCATCTGGTTCTGAAAGACCAATATTACAAGCTATCAATACAAACAATATAGAAGCTGTTAAAAAATTAATAGAATTTGGATTTAGTGTAGATGGTGGGATTTATAATCCAATTAGATTTGCTGTTAAGAATAAAAATTTAGAAATGATTAAACTATTAATAGAAAATGGTTCAGATCCAACTAAAGGAGGTAATAAATCTATAAAATTAGCATTTGAAAATAAAAGTTTAGAAATATTAAAATTCCTTTATGAAATAGAAGAAGTTAAAAAAGGACTAAATGAACCACAAAAAAACCGAATAGAAAGAATACTAACTAAAAATAATATATAATAAAAATAAACTAATGATATGAAAAACTTAAAAACATTTGAAGCGTTTTCTATAATTGAGAATAAAGATGAAAAATCTGAAATCTCTAAAGAAGATGAAGAAAAGTATTTATCTACTAAACAAAGAAAATTACCTGAGGGATTAAAAAAAGGTATTATCAAAAGTAAGAAAAAGGAAGAAAAGAAATAATTATTTAAAAAGACCAATCAACCAACTAAAAAAGGTTTTTTGTTCTTTTTTCTTTTCAACGTTTTCACTTTTAATATTTTCTTTCACACCATCAACTATTCTAAATTGAATAGTAGCTCTGTCGTATCCTCTCCAGGATTCTTTAACTATAATCATTCTAAAATCTAAATTGTCTTTACTTACAAATCTATCTTTGAATCTTATTCCACTATTTGATGAAATTATATTTTTAAGTAATGTGTCTTTGTTTTTATTAAATGTTGATTCAATTATTTTATTATAATTTTTTCTACCTAACTGTTCATCACCATTTCCTAATAATTTAGCTACTAACTCAATATTTTTATTACTAGCTATTTTAACCAAAGGTTCTGAATAAAGTGTCCAGTCTAAACATTTTTTAGAATCGTATTTTTTTATTTCAATCTTATTACCATCACTATCAATAGCATCATATTTATCAAAACTAGATTTTGATAAAGAAACTAACATATCTGTACCATTGTTAAAATGATTAGATAATTTATCTAAATTTGTTCTACCTTTACCTATCCAGTTTATTCTAGGTGATTTAGATTTATGTAACCATCCTAAACTCTCACAAACTTCTTTTTCGAATTTAGTTCCTGTTAAACTTCTTTTTTGTCTCATTATTACAAATATACTAATTATTTTTTAAAAAAATCAACTTATTTTGAAATAACTACTTTAGAATATCTGATTACTTTATCATTCATAGTATATCCAGATAAAACCTCTTCTATTATTTCATCAGTTTTTTTGTCTGATTCAACAACACTTATAGATTCGTGTAAATCAGAGTTAAATTCATTTCCTATAGTTGGTATCTTATTAACATTATACCCCTTTAGAAGTGTTTTAAATTTATTTAAAACCATTTCAATACCACTTTTAGTGGATTCATCATTTATATAAACCAAAGAACGTTCTAAATCATCTATAATAGGTAGTAAATCAACAACTAATTTTTCATTAGCGTTTTTTAACATAGTATTATTTTCTTTAATAGTTCTTTTTTTATAATTATCAAATTCAGCTACTAATCTGATATATTTATCTTTATAATCTATTTCTATCTTTTCTTCCATATTAATAATTCATTATTAACAACTCAGTTGATTTAGAAACAGCTTGTCCCTTTTTTGCTCCTGATATTTTATTAAATTCTTTTTCAACCCATCTATATTTATCTTTAGGGAACCATTCTTCCAATTCTTTGAAGTAATAGTATGATAAAGACCATTTGGATTTTAATTTCTTTAAACATTCTGCCAATCTTTTATGTGTATCTAGTCCAAATTCGTGATTACTATAATATTTTTCACAATTATAATACGGTGGATCCAAATAATAATAGGTATCAGGTGAATCATATTTTAACATAAGTTCTTCAAAATCAATATTTTCAACATCAGTTATATTATCAAAATGATATTTTAATTTATTACCCCTATTGGTGAAATTTATCTTTTTTCTAAAAGAATCAAATTTAGCAGTATATTTACCTTTAAGGTCTATAAAAGAACTAGTTTCTGGTTTACTACCACTAAAAACAGATGATAAGACATAAGCGTATTTAACTCCATAATCAAAATTAGGATTATCTATATCCAAATTTGGTAGATTATTGAATATTTCAGATTGATAAGATTCAAACATCTCTCTAAATTTAGGATCTGTTGGGGTTCCATCATTTCTTCTTTGTTGTGTTTCTTGTCTTTCTAAATATTCATAAAACTTATCATATTGTCTAACACAAGCAAATATGTTAGAGTTTAATACATTAAAATCATTATAAACCACTTTTTCTAAATTAGAATAATCTTTAATGTTCATAGAAAAATAAACATTAAACATACCACTAAATGGTTCAGAAAATATTTTTATATCTTTGGGTATATATGATTCTATCCATTTACCCATTCCACCACTTTTAGCACCTATATATGATATCATTTGTTTAAAATTATTTTATTCATTATATGAATTACCCTTGGATAAGTTTTCTTTTTCCCACAAAGGTTGTAAATTTGATAAAGCGTTAACAATTGATGCTTCGGTATTGGACTCAAAGAGTGATACAGGTTTTATATGGTCTATATGCCATTCACCCCAGTTGTTCCAACTCATCCCATCCTCAAATAAATTCTCCATATGTTCTTTTAATTCATCAGCACTATATCCTAACATCTCTAATGTCGTTCCAGATTTTTCAGTACCCATACGCATTAATGCTGCTTTAAGTGTAGATCTCCAAGCTACTATATGTGGGTTTTCATTCCTATATTTCTTAATCCACTCTTTTTGGTATTTCCTGTTTCTTTCTTTAACTTCATCCCTTTGTCTATATTCAGTAAAATATTCTTGATAATATTCTTTATTTTTTTCTCTGTTTTTTTTAACTGATTCCTTTATTATTTCTTTATTTTTTTGATAATACTTCTTTTTATGTTCCACCCCCTTTTCACTTTTAGACCACTCTCTTTTTAAAGATAAAACAAATTCTCTATTTTCTTCTCTATATTTTCTGTTAGTCTCAATATATCCCTTATTATGTTTTCTATATTCTTTATTTCTCTTTATTATTTTTTCCTTATTATTTTGATAATATTCTACATCCTTTTCTTTTCTACAATCTTTACACATTGAATTATATCCATCTTTTGTAGATTTCTTTTTATGGAAATTTTCATAAGGTAATACCACTTTACATTTTGAACATTTTTTCATAAAACCATTTTTATTTTTATTATATAAATATATATTGAAAAATAAATAGCCCATATGGAAAAAAATAAAACATTAAGTCACTCAAGTAGAAGAAAGAAATATAATTCCGATAAAATATCTGTTCAAATATTAAAATCAACACATAAGAAATTAAAAGAATATTGTGTTAAAAATGATATAATTATGAAAGATTTTTTAAATGAGATTATTTTGAAAAATGTTTAATTATTTAATTGATAGTTCCAAGCGCTCTTCATCATATCAAATAAATCATACTTGGTTTTCCATTCTAATATATTATTTGCTTTTTTAGGATTACAATAAATAGCTTCTATATCACCATCTCTTCTACCAACTATTTTATAATTTACTTTTTTATCAGTAGATTTTTCAAATGAATTTATTAAATCTAAAACAGAACTTCCACTACCAGTACCTAAATTAAAAACATCATATTCATTATTATTTAATTTATCTAAATATTCTAATGATTTAACATGAGCTATAGCTAAATCAACTACGTGTATATAATCTCTAATACATGTACCATCTGGTGTATTATAATCATCACCAAAAACACTTAATTGTTCTAAATCACCATTAACTACTTTAGTAAGATATGGAACTAAATTATTCGGAACACCACTTGGATCATCTCCTATTAATCCACTATCATGAGAACCTACTGGGTTAAAATATCTTAATAAAACAGATTTAAAATTATTTGATAAAGTTGAATCTATAATAATATCTTCACCCATTTTTTTACTTTTACCATAAGGTGTTGTAGCTTCTTTGGTTGGTGCTGTTTCGTCAACCATTATTTCATCAGGATTTCCATATACAGTACATGATGATGAAAATATAAATTTGTTTACATTATGTTTTTTACAACATTGTAAAACATTAATTAATCCAGATATGTTATTTTGATAATAATCTAAAGATTTTTCTATAGATTCACTAACTGCTTTTAATGCAGCAAAATGTATAACACCTTCGATATTATAATTTTGAAAAACATAATTTAGTTCTTTTTCGTCTTTAACATCTACTATTTCTAATATTGGTAATTTTTGTGTAATTATTTTAATTTTATCTATAACTTCTGGTTTAGAGTTAGAAAAATCATCTACTATAATTACCTCATATCCAGTATTTAATAATTCAACAACTGTGTGTGAGCCTATGTATCCAGCTCCTCCTGTTACTAATATCATATTTTTTTATTTTATTTAAAATAAGTCATCACATAATATAGGTGTCTTTTCACCCATATAACAACCTAGTATATTAAACTCATAATATTCTATGGCTTCTAATTCTGACATTTCACTATCTTTTATTAAAACATCTAATATTGATTTTTTTGAATATATCAATTTTAAACTTGATTGTTCAACTCCTATTATACAAGAATCAAATCCATCCATTTTCAAAAATGATTCATCAAAATAAGTTTCTGTTATACATTCCAATTTATTCATTATCTTTTGATTTTGGTTTTATTATATTTTCTTTTTTAACATCATCTTTTAAAGAAGAAGATTTTTTCTTTTTCTTTTTATTTCTTTTTAAAAAAGATTGTGCTAATTTGAATATTCGGCTAGACATTTTTATATCTTTTTAGTTAAACATTACGTATATTATATTTATAGTTATATTAGTTAAAAGTTTTTAAAATAAAACCACAAAAAACAAAAACTTTTAATTTAAAATTAATATATAGTTTAACAATTTTGAAAATGTTCTTTGAAAATATAGGATAATTTATTGTTAATATGTTAATTCTTCAGACCATAGTTGAAACCTCTATAACTTTTTAAATATCCACTTTGTTCCATTCCTTTAAAGAAAAAGGAAGAGGATTCTGAAATCAATACGAAGTACATAATATTTAATTTTATTATGTGAATGATATGAGTAGTATTGATGGAGGCAGCATAAATATTATATTATTTATGCCTCATATCAAAGCAGTAATGTGGTATGAGTAGCTAATATGTCATATTTTTAAAATAACTAAAATATGTTAAAATTATTAGCGTTGTGCTGGAGATTAAAAAGATTTATATCTTTACGATCAAATCTCTAAGAAAGAATTAAAAACAGTTAACTTTTTAACTGTTTTTAAAAAGTTCAATAATCATTTGTTTTTCCTCTTCTGAGAAATTACAACTTTGACAGTAAAGTTCAAAAGCTTTGTTTCTTTCTCCTTTTAACAGTAAGAAAGCTTGCCATTGGTTAAAAGTTAATTTATTTTCTATATCATTTGACATAATCTATGGGTTTATTTTTTTCTAATATAATGAATTTATAATGAATAATTAAACTTTTCACATACAAATTCACATTTTTAATTTTAAACAATATATATTAAATTCTATATAACAGAAACAATAATAATATAATAATAACACAATGTCGGTTAAAGAAAAAATAAAAGAATTAAAGAAAAAAGCAAAATTCTTGAAACAAGAAGTTGATTATTATAATGCTTTACAATTAGCTTTAAAGTTAGTTCTTAATGGTAGTTACGGAGCTTTGGCTACTGCTTATTTCATATTATTCAATAACAAAGTAGCTGGTAGTGTAACAGCTCAAGGACGTAGTTTAACTAAAACTATGAACGAAGTTAATGAAAAATATTGGTATGAAATGTGGCATAACGATATTGATTTACACGAAAGATTAGGAGTAAAAAATGTTAAAAAAATTATTAAAGGAACTAAAGAAAATGAAGTTTCTATTTATGCTGATACTGATTCTGTAGATGAGTTAACCAAAATAACAACAGATAAAGGTAAAGTAAGTATAGGTGAATGGTATAACACAAATGTTATTAACGGAAGTGGTGGTAATACTGTTAAAGGACACGAATCTGTTTTAACAAATGATAAAGTATTAAATTGGAACGATGGATTATATATGGCTCCTGTTAAAAGAATAATAAGACATAAAGTAAGTAAACCTAAATGGAAACTAAAAACAAAATCAGGTAAAGAAATATTAGTTACTAACGACCACTCTATGATTGTTTTTAGAGAAGGTAATAAGTTAGAAGTTAAACCAAGTGAAATATTAAAAACTGATAAAATACTTACTGTAAATGGATGAGTTTTATTTAAAATCAATAGTTGAAAGAATATTAGATAAAGAATTTACCGATTCTCGTAAAAGAAAAACCTTACTTTATCCAAAAAATAGAATACAATTCGCTTGTCCTTATTGTGGTGATAGTCACAAAAATCCAAACGCTAAAAGAGGTAACCTTTACTTCAATAGATTAATGTATGTTTGTTTTAATTGTGAGAAAAAAACTACTTTCACAAAATTATCAAAAGACTTTAATCAACAAATAGATCCTGAGAAAAGAATGGAGATGATAGAGTATATCAACGAGAATCTCCAATACGAAGAAGTTAAAGATGATTTCACTGAAGCTAAATTTGAAAAATTAATAAACTTTGAGGATTTAAAAAGAGTTTTAAATAGTGATTTCGTAAACATAACCGATTTCAAACCTATCGACAAAACCAAAGGTATTTACAAATATCTTATTAACAGAGGAATTGGTGATGAAATGCAGAAAAATATTTACCAAGCCAAATATCAGATGGGTGAAAATAATCACCAATGGGTTATATGTATGTTAAACCGTAAAGGTGATAAAATACTAGGAATGCAAATAAGAAATTTAAAGTCTGGTAAAAATCGTATGTTTAAAATCTATAACTATGAAAATCTATTGGAGTGGATTAATCATGAGAAAAACGTTAAAGGTGAAGAACCGATAGAAATGGATATTTCAGAAATAGCTATTTATAATAAACTATCATATTACTTTAACATGTTAAATGTAGATTTTAGTAGGAAAATTACTATATTCGAAGGTTACTTAGATTCTTTATTTTATCCAAACTCTATTGGGTTAGTTGGTGTATCAACTGATACCAAGTTTTTAGAAAATAATAATTTAGATATTCAATTTTTTTATGATAATGACCACGCTGGACATAAAAAATCAGAAGAAAAGATAAAACAACAATTTCCTGTTTTTCTATGGAAAAAGTTATTTACAGAAATAGTAGAAAGAAAAGATTCTAAAGATCCTGACCGACACTTTTATAGATTAAATCAAATAAAAGATTTAGGTAAGTTGAATGAATTAATGCCATCATCTTATAAAAAGTTAAAATTATTCGATTATTTTAGTGAGGATGGTTATGATTTAAGATGGATACCTAAAACATATACAAAAAAATATATTAAAAAATAATATATAATAAAAATAATATTATTTTATGGAAAAGGGTAAAACAAGGTTAGGAAATTCTTATTGGGGAAATACAGGATATTATCAAGATATTTATGATAGACTATATGACAACTTAGTTCCCTCAAGTGATGATGCAGATACAATACATGGTGAATTAATAAGATGTATAGGAAGATTATATTACGAT
>CERI01105656.1_pt1 | contig 13659 bp, 13 predicted proteins | sample 350261 | NCBI WGS metagenome assembly CERI01 (sample SAMEA2620979, study PRJEB7988) | marine metagenome | isolation source: saline water (ENVO:00002010), including
GATGTCTTTATCATCATATATTCTGAAATGTTTATGATAGGGTGAGTGTCTATCTCCATTATTCATTAAAGAAATATTAAAGTTTGTTTCTAGAAATTTTTCAATTAAGTTAGTTCCAGATCTTTGTAATCCGTAAATATAGTAACTCATTATTATATTATTATATATACATTTGGGTGGTGCTCAAACGCAAAGCATAATCTACATCATGTAATTATGCTTTTTCAGTTGTTAAAAATACTCCAATTGTTTCAAATAAATAATTTACATTTTCTATAATTATAACCTGATATTTTTGTGTATTATGTATACTATCGTTATTTATATATTGCTCTATATGCTCAATTAATAGAATGTTAATATTTATTGCTTTTATATTTACACTATTATCTTTTAATAATTGTAAAAATATACACTATTATCTTTTAATAATTGTAAAAATATACATTATCCTATTCTACCGAAACCATTTATTCCTATGTTAATAGTAATAATAACATTAATATTAATATTTAACTTATTTATGAAATAAATTTTAAATAAACGGATATTATAATATAATGAATTATGAAAATAAAAAGTTGGATATTATAAATAAGTATGAAATTAAACATCCAGACACACAACATATTGTAAAAGATGCTAGTAAAAACATTATAATTTTAGAAACACTAACAGAAAAAACAGATAGTAACGAAAGTTTTATATCTAATAGCGATGATACACAAACACTTGAAAAAAAATCTTCTCTAAATAAATTAACTATTAATACAACAAATGATATATCTAAATGTGATACAAAACTGGCATTTATTCCTTCTACACCAGTAATAAGACTATCATTTTCATCCATAGATTTGACACCACCACCATCACCACCAAAAATATTAAGCCCATCTAAAATATTAAAGTCAAAAAAAGCGAAAAAAGAAGAAAAAGTAACATGTTGTACTTTTATAAAATCATTTTGTTTAAAATAATTTATTTTGTACAAGTTGTTTATCATTTGGTTTAGACATAACTGGATGTTCTAATGGAACAATTAGAGAACTGGAATCTTCTTTATATCTCATATAACCTTGAGCTTCTCCATATACTTGTTCAATAGCATAATTTAAAACAAGATTATTAAGTTGTAATATTTGTTGCTGTATATTATCTGATTGATTTCTAGAATTTTGTAAATATATACTTCGCATAATAATTTTCAATTGATCAATGTTTTGATTACCAATTATGTATTGACCATTAGACTGTTTATATACTCCTGACCTAATACCATTTTGAATTATTTGTATATTTTTTCCTGAAAAAAATGCGTCAGATAAAATTGTATTACACCAATTGCCTGTCATAGCTTCTCTGTAACTTGTTGTTTGATGTGCAGGTATTCTGTCACTTAATTTAAATACTGCAGTAGTGTCTATATCTGTATTATTTTTATTAATATTCATTTATAACTATCAAATAGAAAAAATTATATAATTAACAATATATATATGAACTTTCAAAAAACTACAATAATGGTTGGATCAATCGCATTATTTATTTTACTTTTAGTATTTGCATATCAAATATATAATAAAAAACATAAATCTGTTTATCCTCCAGTTATATCTGAATGTCCGGATTTTTGGGAAAATAATTCAAACGATAATCCATCAAGATGTTTTAATGTAAAGAATTTAGGAAGTGAAAGTTGTGCAAAAACTATGGATTTTTCACAATCATCATGGACTGGAAGTAATGGTTCATGTAATAAATATAAATGGGCTAAACAATGTGATATTACATGGGACGGAATATCCAATAATCCTAAAGTATGCAAAACTGAATAATTTATAAATATAATTTTATATTATAAATTATTTTTATAATATCGGAGTTTGAGTTACCAACTCTTGAGCAATATAACCAGCACAAGCCAACATTGCTAAACGACCATTAGATAGTTCTTTGTTCATTTTTTCATGAGTATAACTAGAATCTGATAATTGAAGCAAATTACCTGGTTGATAATCACTCTTTAGTTGAAACTTACTACCAATATCCGAAAATGGATTTTCCCAACCAACACACATTCTACCAAATTCTGTAATAAATACAGCCATCCAAAAGGGAAACTGCTTTTCCCAATTTAGGTTATTTAATTGATTGATAGCTAAACCATCATTTAATGTATCAAGTGTAGCAAGTGCAACAAATGATAGCATTGCAATCCGACCATGTTGCAATTCCGATTCACGCAAATATTTAATTTTACTTTCGTCTGCATTGTAAGTAATTTTTAAAGGATCAAAATATCCTAGCGGGGGGATGTTTCCAACATATTTAAATGTTGATACAGACGGAGTAAACGCAATCCCAGAAGAAAACAGTGTCATAATAGTAAGCAACCGGAACATTATTAATATATAATATATATATTTTCTTAAGTACATTTTACAAAACATTTGTCTTATATATATACATTATGGACAATCACCCAGAAATTATTAGCCGTCTAAAATTTATTGGCAAATTACAAAAAGGCGATAAGATTAATACACGCAAAATGTTTGTACAATCTGAAGGAATTATAACAAAACTTGTAAGAACACTTATTCGCCAAGATAATAGACTAAATACGTTGAGTTTTGTTCAAGAAACAATAAGACGTTCTTTTGACTTACTAGAAATTTATCATAAATCTAGTGAGATGAAATTTCAAAGACTATATCAAAATATGATAAAAGATTTACAAGATAGTGTAAATGGAATAAATAATCTTAAAAATACTTACTGCGATGATATTAAATTTTGTTGTGACATGGACACATTATTACAGTTAATTATTGCAAAGTTAGGAGATGATGGAGCACCTGACAACTACAGTATTATTCCACAAATTAATGAAATCGTTGAAATTAGCAATTCACGTGAACCATTAAAAGAAAAATTACATTAGTTATAAATTGCATAAAAATAATATTCATGATGAATAGATGGAAGAAACAGATTTTAATAATATTTTAGATAGAAATATTATAGCAGAAAAAATAAAAACTATCTTAAATAATTTTCAAAAAAACAAAGGAACCATAAATAAACGTGGTATATACATATATGGTTCGTCTGGTATTGGGAAAACAATGTTTATCAAAAAAATATTAGATGAATTAGACTATGACATTATAAATTATAATGCAGGTAATATTAGAAATAAACTTATTATTGAATCTATTGCAAGTAGTCAAACTTCAAATTCAAATGTTGTAAATTTATTTCATAGAAAATACAAACCGATTGCAATAATAATGGACGAAATAGATGGAATGAATGGAGGCGATAAAGGAGGTATTAATGCACTAATAAAATTAATACGACCAAAAAAAACAAAAAAACAAAAACAAGAAAAAACATGCAATAATCCAATAATTTGCATAAGTAATTATCACGCAGATAAAAAAATAAAAGAGCTTATGAAAGTGTGTGAATGTTTTGAAATAAAATCTCCAACAAATCAACAAATGAAACAAATTGCAAAAAAATATAATTATAATAATGATACAGATTTAATTGATAAAATAGTTTATAATGCAAATAATGATATAAGAAAATTAATTTCAATAATGGATTTAGTCAGTAATAATAAAATAAATTTTAATAAATATTTTATTTCAAATAATTTTGATGATGATACCAAAAATATTGTAAGTAAATTATACAAAACAAATGAGACAATAAACAATCATAACCTAATTATCAATGATAATGATCGTACAATTGTTAGTTTATTATGGCATGAAAATGTAATAGATATGTTTAAAAACCTAGATATAAAAAAAACACTACCAATATATGAAAATATAATAAATAATATATGTTTTGGCGATTATATTGATCGAATAACATTTCAAAAACAAATTTGGCAATTAAACGAAATTAGCTCTTTACTTAAAACATTTCAAACAAACAATTATTATCATTTAAATTACAATAATGTTAACAAAATAAATGAAATTAGATTCACAAAAGTATTAACAAAGTATAGTACCGAATATAATAATAGTATTTTTATAAATGATTTATGTGAAAAAACACAAATGGATAAAGAAGATTTGTTACAATATTTTATAAAGATACGAAATAATAATAATCCGTTAATTTTAGAAACGTTAGAAATTACCAATCTAGATATAGATAGATTATATCGATATATAGATAATTGTTATTTTAATGAAATAATATGATTTAATGATTCAATTTCTTTATCTTTATCTTTTATGGTTTGAACTAGTTTATGTATTTGTTCTTGTTGTTGTTTTAAAATATTAACAACATCATTTAATCCTAATTCTTGTGGAGGGTGTCCTTCTTTTTGTATAACAATTTTACCTTGATTGTTGTTTTTTAACATTTCTTGTTTTATCATTTGTTCACGGCGTTTCTCTATTTCAACAATCTGTTTTAAAACATCAGGTTTCATTGATGGTTCACCTGGTTTGTAAGTTTTAAGAATATCATCTATATCATTCATATAAAATTCTTTAAGAATTGGCTGTTTTACAAACATATCAACTGTCTTACTACTTGGTTTAGCGACACGAGGATCTGCATCTTTTAGAAGTTTTTTTTTGTCAAAAGTGTTATGTTCATGTGAAAAAACCAATATAGTTTTAATAGGGTCCAGTTGAACAAATGGTATGGTGTAATCTTTCAGAAATTTTTTTTCTTCTGCAAGAGCTGCACTATTATCATAACTGGATGTTTTTAACAATTCTTTCTTAAATGCAAATGTTCCAGCAGTTGCATGTTTAGGTCCATATGGTCCAAATTGATACATTTGTGCAATATGTTTAAAATATATATATATTTCACTAGATCCGGCACATAAAGCATTAGGGTCTGATAATAGTCTTTCAACCGCATGAGATATACGTTGAGGAGGATAATAATCATCATCGTCCATATACACGATGATATCTCCTTTTGTTTTGGTATGCATTATATTTCTCTTTTCACCTAAAGACATTTTTTTATCATATTTAAAATATTTAACTTCTGGTATATTAACAAATAAATCTTCTATTTTGTCAGTTCCATCATCAATTATAATCCATTCTAATTTATCTTTAGGATAATCTTGATGTTCAAAACAATATATCATGTATGGTATAAATGGACGTCTATTAAATGTTGGAGTACAAACACTAACAAAAGGATTTTTTTTTACTGTATTTTTTTTTTTCCCACGATTTTTTTTTGCCATTACCGTTACAACTATATTTATCTTTGTATTCTATTTTTATCATAATATTTTTTTAGTATCAGCAAGAAAAATGCAATTGTACTTCCAATTGCATATTTTTCATCAAGATGTTTTCTTACTGAAAATAAAAATAATATTGCTAATATAATTTTTAACATGTTTGCTGATTTATAAATAATATTTTTTACAGCATTATGATCATTATATAATGGAATTATTAAATATGTTGCAAAAAATTGCATTGTCATTATGCCAGATACTGCAGTACCAATCCACATAGAAGGCCCAAAACAAAAACAACACAAAGTTACAGCAAATAATATAAGATCATTTGCATATGCTGTTGTGCATGAAAAAATAAAAAAACATATAAATATTATTATTGGTAATAAAGGCATTGTCATTATTGACAACATAAAAATTACATTTGCCGATATCATTTGTACAGTATTTCCTGAAAATATTGACTTATCTTTATTGCTAAAAAAATCCAATATATATATCAATATTCCCCGCATTTTAGAATATGTTTTAGCTACCGAAACTGCTGTTAAATTTTTTACACCATCAACTGAAAAGTCAATGATATCATCAGTTTTCATATTGTATGGCCATCCGCCAGTAGGTGGTATACCAATTTTGCTTAATTTACTGTTAATAGTTTGTACTGGATTTTCATAATAATAATATTCATTAGAAGGAAAAAATAGTTCCATTAATGGCCTGTTCATACTTGAAAAATAAATGAAATTCGCACCAATTAATGAAAATAATAATACATATATAATATCATAAAAACAACCTTTTGCTAATTTCCCCCAATTATTCGATTTTTTTTTATTATTAACTGTGCTCATATAGCATATAAATATATTTTAATTATCTTGAATACATTAATCCTGCATTACCTGATAAAAATTGTAGAATATTATATCGTTCTTCATGAATTGTCATAGTGTAACTATACTCGTGGTTCATATATGGTGATTTATCTATTACTAAAGTACCTTCAACATCACACTTAATTGTTGAACTAGCATTAATATCTATTGGTGGAATTAATACATCCATTTCAAATTCAATTAAATTAAATTTACTTAAATTTATTCCTCCATGCGGTTGAAAATCAAAAGGATTTGATGAAACCCCAAAATTGTAAACATAAATACCTTCTTTGCAACTACCATTTGTTCTAGTATATTTTTCAATATAATTATACACACCTTTATCTAAAATATTTTCACGGTATTTTCCATCTAATACAATTCCACAACTTTTCATAATCTCTTTTGAACGGACACTATCATATTCTGTAGTTCTATGTAAAGTACTGTTTACTTTCACTATACGTTTATGTATTTGCTTTTGATCACCTACGTTGCTCATATAAGTTGTACATTTTTCGTAATCCCAATTTGTAAAATTTGACCATTCATTTCGTTTATCAACATCATCACGCTGAAAATACCATGTCCAATTTGATACCATACCGCGTGTATCTATTTTTTGTCTAGTAGGTCCGACTATATTATGTATCTTGTGTGTGTATATTTGTTTTACTAAATATGATTGCTCTCTTAATGCAAACGTCTTATTTTCCTCTTCAGTTAAAAAAGCATATGTACTAATTAAATGAATATCATTATTCCAAGTTTCACGTCTATCTGGAAATACTTTTTCTTCGTCAATTATTACATTATCAATTATTTGAAATTCTTTTTTTGGTGGTTGTAAGAATCTATAAAACTGATATAATGTATTTGAAAAAGCCGGTTTTTTATAAATTGCATAATCGTGTTCATATTGAACATCTCTAACAACAAAAAGGTCTTGTAAAGCCTTTATTTCAATTGAAATATACAGTTCATTATATTGTAAACTAATCAATGGAAATGCCATTTTAGCAGCAAGTGTAAACCATATATTTAATGGAACATATAATTTTCTACTATATATAGATGCATCTGGCTCACCAGAATCATCTGCTTGATAAATGGCATTTGGATAACGTTTAATATTTGTATTATCAATGTTTAAATCAGAATTTACCGGGTCATTCAATTCAGGAATATTTCCTGTCATTTTGTAGTACAATTGTTTTTTTTCTTCACTAAATTCTCTTTCAACCAAAGTATATAAATATTCACCAGTAAACTCTTGAATTACTTGTCCACCAATATTAAAAGATACTTTTTCAATCATTCTTGTTCCAATATCCTTTATCCATTTAAATTCGTATGGTCTTTGTCTACCATCTTTTTCGTAAGTTACAACAGGACTCCAAATATGCGGTAATGTAACTACAAAAAATGTATCCATTAGTAAATCACCATATCTCGGTACTTTAAAGTCAAATGTTGTTGTTTGATTCAAACTCAAATTACGAGATCCATTATAATCTAGTCTAAATTTTTGAAGTCCAAAATTAGTATGCTTTGCATATGTCGTTTTAAACATAGTTTTTGTAGGATTCCCTGTAAGCATTAGATTTTGATTGCCATATGCAACTAAATTAAGAATACCACCAGCCATAACTATATTAATAATACATTTTTTAAGTTTTCAAAAAACTTATTATAAATAGTAAAAAACCTAATATTATATATATGATGAATTTATCAGAAATAAATATTCCATACGATAATAAAACCATTATTAAAATCTTTTGTATTTTAATAATAATAGTTCTTGTAATAATGACATTTTTATGGTGCTATAGTAAATTAACTCTTAATAGTAAAAATTGTATTAATATGAACTATTTATATAGTAACTTTCCACCTTTAACAAATACAAAAAATACACAATACAAATTGCGCGATTATTATGTAAAATCTGCATATAATTGTTGTGCTCCAGGAGGATATAATCATAATTTTGTTAATATATGTGCTCTAAAAAATTGTATTAAGCAAGGAGCAAGATGTTTAGACTTTCAAATATATTCAGTTAACAATGAACCGGTTGTTGCTGTATCGTCAGTATCTGATTTTAGTGTAAAAGGCAGTTATAATAGTATTAAATTGTCATCCGCAATGAATATAATATCTGATTACGCATTTTCGGGAAGCACTTGTCCATGTCCTAAAGATCCTTTAATTGTTCATTTACGGATTATGACAAATAATACTATTATATTAGATAAAATCGCAAATGTTTTACATAATGTATTAAAAAATAAGCTTCTTGGTAAAGAATATAGTTATGAATATCATTCCACAAATATTGGTTTAGTAGAACTTAATAAACTATTAGGTAAAGCAATTATTGTTGTTGATAAATCACTTGTAAATCCAGGAAAAACTACTTTAGATGAATATATAAATATTACAAGTAATTCTGCATTTATGAGATGTACCCGTTTTAGAGACATAAAATATTCTCCAGATACAGAAGAAATTACAAATTTTAATAAAAAAAATATGACAATTTCTTTACCAGATATTAGTTCTAAACCTAATAATCCATCATCTGCACTTGCAATGAAATATGGGTGCCAATTTGTATCCATGTGTATGCAGAAAAATGATTCCAATCTAAAATACTATAATACATTCTTTGATAATGAAGGTTCTTCATTTGTGCTAAAACCTAAAGAATTACGTTATATACCAGTAACTATTGAAGTTCCAAAGCCACCACCTAAAGAATATTCTTATAAAGAACGTGACGTTAAATCTGACTATTATTCATTTAAGATTTAAATGTTACCATTTACTTTTTTTTACATTTATTTTTGCAACATTTTTTTTTGAACTTTTAGGGTCATATGTTTCACCTTCATCATCTGACTCTAAATCTTTCGATAATTCCCAAAATTCTTTTGATCCTAGCCTAAAATCACCATGCTGTTGAGCTTTATACCAAAATATTTGATCTTGTAACTTATTTGATTTTGAATTATTATTAACTACTAAACATTCAAAATTTTCAGTACATTGGTCCATTACTTGACTAAAACTTTCAAATGTTGGAAACATTCCTGCATAATTTTCCCAGATTCGTTTTCTATTTGATATGTAAGGCTCACGTAAAATAAATACATAATCTATATTTGTTCTTAAATTTGGAGGAATTCCTAATGGATACTGCATTGTAATAATTAACATTATTTTCCAGTGACGCCCATTCATAAAAAGCAATCTCATCATTTTGTCCTTTGTCCATGTTGAATCGTATAAACAATCATCTAGTATTACAAATGCACGTGGGTCTATATTACATCTTTTATATTGTTCCATTTCACGTTTTACTTGTTTTAATACAGTTTTTTGCCTCTTCAAAATATTTTCTATAATTATTGAATTATATTCATCATGAATAAACAACTTTGGTACATGAGTACCATAAAATCCATTTCCTGCTTCTGTTCCAGATACTACAGTTCCTATTGGAATATCTTGATGATGATATAACAAATCTCGTACAAGAAAACTTTTACCAGTATCGCGTCTCCCAATTAATACTACTACTGGACCTTTATTTTCATTGGGTTTAAAACTAATATGACTCATGTCAAATTTTTTTAACTCTAGCGTCATTAAGAAATATTAAGGAAAAAACATATAATATGTTCCGCAAAAAATAAAAAATAAGTTTAAAAACATTATTTTTTAATATTTACCTGAAACAAATGAATTTCTCATATAAAAAACATGATAATTCTTTGTTGTTTCAAACAATTTCAAAACCTGAAATTTTAAACACTACCAAACTTCAAAATTATATTCCTATTTACAATAAATTTTTTAAATTAAACAATAGAAATTATAATAATATTAATTTAGACAATAAGTATCATTTATCAAATCTATCTGATAAATTAAGTGAAAATATATATATTGGTAATGTTTCAAATAATAATTCACAATTATTAAAAAAACACATATTTTTAAAATTATCACCAATGTTAGACACATTAAAATATATGACTGGAAAATACGACATTTCTAACTCTGACTTATTTAATTTACCAAGTTTAGATTCTAAATGTAATGAAAAAATGTTAGATTACAATAATTCAGCATACACTGATGGATTCTTTTATTACTTAATTAGTAAATTATTACACGAATTCAATTTTATTCATGGAATAGACTATTATGGTTCATTTATTGGTATAAAAGAAAATTATATAATTGATATTGCTGATGATATTGATGTTTTATATGATTCTGCATTTTTTCAAAATAATAATAATATATTGTTTACAATACTAGATGATAATGTTAATGATAACATATTTTGTGATAAATCAAGAAGTAATAAATTAAAACTTAACATAAATAACAAAACTGTTAATGATACATCATTACTTGATATTATTGAAAATTTAGAAATAAATAATACTTCTCCAAATACTAGCAATAAAACTAATATAACAGATACTCAACTAATTTACAACACAACCATTAGTAATCATAATAACAGTCTTGTAAGCAATGCATGTTCTTCGCGTTCATCAAATACCTACAATGAAGAAGATGATTTTCTTATAAATACAGATATTTCATCATGTATTTCAACTAGTGATATAGAAGATAATGAAATACAAGGTACAAATTCTGTTAATTCTAATGAAGATAATCCAATACAAAGCACAAATTCGGTTTCTTCTAATGAAGAAAGTTCATACGAAGAAAGCTCTTATTCTTCAATAGATGTATCTATTAAACAATTTCCAATTCTAATAATTGGAATAGAAATGTGTAAATGTACTATGGACGAATTTATATTGAACAATGAATTATCGGAAAATGAATTATCCTCATTTATTATACAAATTTTAATAATATTAATTACTTATCAAAAAATGTTTGATTTTACACACAACGACCTTCATACAAATAATATTATGTATATTGAAACTGATAAACAATATTTATACTACAAATATAATAATAACACTTATAAAGTACCCACATTTGGTAAAATTGTAAAGATCATTGATTTTGGTAGAGCTATATACAAATTTAGAAATAAACAAATGTTCAGCGACAGCTACCATAAAGATGGTGATGCAGCAACACAGTACAATTGTGAACCTTATTACGATGAAAGAAAAAAATATGTTCCGCCTAATTACAGTTTTGATTTATGTAGACTAGGCTGTGCATTATATGATGTAATTACTGAAAACTATAATCACTATAAGATTTCTTCTATAATTACAGAATGGTGCATTGACGACTCTGGTCGTAATGTACTATACAAAAATAATGGTGAAGAAAGATATCCAGATTTTAAATTATATAAAATGATTGCTAGAAGTGTTACAAAACACACACCGCAAAATGTTTTAAATAACGAATATTTTTCAAAATATATTCTCTCCAGTAAAAAAACAAAAAAACAACAAATTATTAATATTGATATGTTACCTAGGTGTTATGAATAATTTTTTTACAATTCTTGTATTATATTTTATAGTTATTTAAACAATATCCTGATAAAAATAATCTTGAAGAAATAGAATATATTCAACCTAAAAATAATATTGGAATATTTATTTTATCTCAAAACAATTCTTATCACAAAGGATGTTCAACAAAAGGATTAAGGCGATTTATTTATGGTGGATACACAAATAAATCAGGCCATGCATGGAAAACGGATGGTTGGTCTGCAGGTAAAAACTTTTCACAAAGATTAAAAGAAGAGAACTCTATTTAAAGTAACTGATTCTTGTATTCTTCAATAATGGTATTCATAATTTCAATATCAAAATATTTATAATCATACTTTCTTTCTTCAAGTTGTCTGATTAAAAAAAAACGGTTCTTCATAGAAATATCTAAATCTCTCATCTTTACAACATAATTGGGGTGCATCTGTAAGTAACCACTCAATAAATAGTCTAAATCATAGCCCCATTTATTTTCATTACATTTATAGATTGGTTTTATAAATTCTTGGATTAACTCTACTATTTTGTAAATCTTTTCCAAACCAATCGTATCTTTCAAAACCAGTTCTGTTTGTAAATTACCAGCCCCTCTGCCCATACCAAACATTGTTGTATCTACTATAACTTTTCTTACTGAACCATTATATAGTTTTTCAGATATTCGTAATTTCCATAAGCATTATTCATATTATTATGTAAATGAAATCCTATCGTACATTTTTCATTTAATTTTAAATCAAATAAATCGAAATATCTTTTACACCTTTGAACATTTAAAACGCCGATTAATTAAAAGGAAATGTTTTTAATAATTTATCTAAATCTATCGTATTTCCTGTTCTATATAATAATGAACTATCATATGTATTTAAATTTTTAATTTTTACATACTCCCTTCCCTGTGAAGCAAAATAATCTTTTTAGAATATAATTTTAGAATATAATTTTAGAAAATTCTTTATTAATTACTCATGTTATTATCTTAATAAAGGTTTCTTTTATTAATGCATTAACTTTCTCCTTGTTTTTGTTAATAGTATCTTTAATTGTATTATAATTGTTTTCTATATATTTAACTTTATTATTAATTATATTAATATTTTTAGGTTCAATAACTAAGTCTTCTAATCCCCAATGTTCAAAAGTGCCTTTTGCTTTTAATCCATTATATGATATTGCTATTGATGGAATACCATTCGGAATGGTTAAAATGGATAGATGCATTCTGCCTGTAATTACTAAAAACAATTTGGATGTAATATATTTTTCATACTCTGGGTCCAAATAATTTGTTGTATATCCATCAATATCTTTGCAAGACTTATGGAGACTCATTAAATCTTCATACTCTCTTTTTCTTGAATCATGAGGAATAAATAAATATCTATATTTATCTTTATTATTACTTATAAATTTTCTCAGTCCATTTTTAACATCTTGATTATATTCTTTAAAATCATTATGTGTATTAATTCCTATAATAGGTTTATTATTTTTTGTTATCCAATCTTCTAAGTTTTTAATTTTATTATTTACATTTGATTTGCATAAAAATGCTAAGTCGGCTGTTAGTATAGGTGTGTTATGAAATAGTATATCTTTTTTAATTAATTCATGTGAGTATTTATCTCTCATATATATTTGAAAATTTGGGTCATTTGCTACTGATTTAATTAAATCAATACCTTTAGCGTTAGTTCCCCAACTTGTATTTATGATGTGAACTTTTTTATTAGCATTTAAGAATTCTTTTATTTTTTCAATAGGGATCGCATTAGGATAATAAGGAACACAATCATTTCCAAAATATATTAAAGAAGTAAATTTACTAATATTTGCTGTATTTAATTTATTATTCGATTGTGGAATAAAAATTTCATTCGATTTATTTGAACTTGCTAATTTCTCAATCGTTTTAATTAAAGCTGCGTCTCCTACATTACCATTAGTAAAACAAGGTTTTACTATTAAAAATGATTTCATTATATATATATATATATAT
>CERI01025516.1_pt1 | contig 13656 bp, 15 predicted proteins | sample 350261 | NCBI WGS metagenome assembly CERI01 (sample SAMEA2620979, study PRJEB7988) | marine metagenome | isolation source: saline water (ENVO:00002010), including
GTACAGTTTGTTTACGTAGTTTTCCATTCTTAAAGTATTTGACCTGTTCACAATCTGGTAAATTTTCCCATGGTTCCCATGTACTCTCACTGGGCTCTACGTCCCACTCAATTAGAAATGGCTTTTTAGCACCAATCGAGAAGTCGGCAATACGTTTCATGATGAATGTGTTCGCTTCGAGTTCCACCGGTACGACTTCGGGCTCCACTGGTACGACCTCAGGTACGGGTTTTGGTACTACTTTCTTCCTTCGTTCCATGTAGCATTTGTTGAATGCGTCCCGCAACACTCTGGTACTGGATCCATTGGTGAGTATCATGCAGTACATGGAGCATGTTTCGTGGTAGGTCACTTCTTTGACGAGTTGCATACCATATGGTATGATCTGGTTGGCCTGTTCAATGGCATTCTCGCATCGTCTGCTAAAGGTGGCGAGTAGAATTCCATTCTTGTTGAGATGATGGGAAGCCCATGCGAGATCCATGCATGGAGAGAATCCGTGCGTGGCGTTGTCTTTGGGCGTTCCACAGTAATCAAGGTAAATAATATCATACATCCCTTTCAATTTGAGGAGGGTTTGCGTAGAGTAGCCGGCATAGGATTGGAAGCCATTGTCCTTGGCGGTTCGAACAACAAAGGAGTCACAATTCAAAACGGTGATGTTTTTTTTCAAAACTCCAGCGTTTGCCAGTGCTGTAGACGATAAGAGGGTCTCAGCATCGATAACGATGGCTTTGGTGTGTTCGTTTGCTTGTTCGGATATGAACTGGTTTACAGCATTTTTCATATCCGATTCTTTTTTTTGGGTAGCGCGGTACATTATGAAAGTGTTTTATTGACAAAATCCGTTATTCGTATTACAAGTTTTTAATCCACATGAGGTTACACATTGACCTACTCCGGGTAATTCTGTCAAGTTTCCATTAGTACATTGTACCACTTGCAGGTTGGGACATGGTTTGCATTGATCACTGTAGAAGTCACCACCAAGACAGGCCTCGCATGCGTCCCCGGAGAAGGCTCCAAGACCTCCTGATCGTACATCGACATCACAGGTACAGGTCCCGTCTCCGGATATACCATCACCACATTTTCCGTGCATATTGCACTGACTAATACCACTACCCCCCGGACAAGACTGACATTGTGGCCCAAAAGAGCCGGTAGCGCATTTGGAGCAAGTTTGATCCCCGGGTGCATCTTTTAAGCACGAGCAAGTTTCTCCAGACCATGCTGGGAATGGTGTAACGCCGTCTGGTGTACATTCACAGACAAGTCCTACATATTCCTGTTCCGCATATTGTGCTGCACATGTACCGTGCCCTGTACAGATGGTGTTGCTGTATACGCCATCAAATCCGGGACATTTCTCGCATAAGGGACCATAAAATCCAACTGCACCACAATCACAGGTTCCATCCCCATGTCGCTGTTCTAAACAGCATTGTTTGTAAAGGCATTCCCCGGGAAAGCACTCTCCATCGAATTCACATACTTGCCCGGTTGTTTCGTCTCCTAGAACGCATATTCCTTTGCAGTTAAAACTATCACAATCGTATTTGTCCGAACATGTGGATCCATCTACTGTACACAGTTCGGCCTGATATATATTTTCTTTGTGCCAGTCGTTGTCTTTGCATACTGCAAATGGGTCATGGTCTGTACAGTTGCTACATGGTTTGCAATATCCTCCCCAAAATCCGGGCTTGCAATATCTACACAAGGTTCCCAAGGAGTCTGTTTCTGGTATCCAAGTTGTATCGCATTGGTCGCATTTAGAGCCACTGTATCCCGGGTAGCATTGGTCGCATTTCTCTCCCTGCCATCCGCGTTTGCATTGATTGCATTGACCACCTTGAAAGGTTTCCGCACACACTTCACAATTTTCACCTGCCCATCCATTTTCACAGAAACACTCCCCAGATCCCTCGTTTCCATCGTCGCAAAAGCCCCGCCCATTGCAAACGCCCGCAAAGTTGTTTGGACATGGTAAACATTCGTTACTATAATAATTTGGTTGACATGGACAATATGGAAGTTCCAATGGATGAATTTGTGTTTCCCATATTCCATATCCTACGATGCCAGCGGCTAATATGGCCACAACTATCCATTGTGGTAGTCTACTAAAAGCTTTGCGTTCTTCAATAGCCATGAGAGAAGATGATATGAGTAACCCACCTCCTATGGTTATGGCAGTAAGACCGACCAAGTATCCGGCGGGAAAAGGAGGCCCGGGATACTCTAAACTGTTCATGTAACCTATGGAAGCCAACATTGCCATTAATCCAGTCGTAGTCAGTATTGCACCGACAGACTGCATAATTTATGTACCTTAAATAGTTAATTTATAGTGTGACTTTTTACATATAGTGGTATATAATTAAGGATTATTTAATTGATGTTATCGTTGGAGCAGGTAAAACACATTTTGACGTACTACTATTTAGATATGATTCCAAACTATGACAAGAATACACCTGTTCATGTTCACCGCGACTGTGTATATTTGAACAAGACCCGGGGTGAGATTTGTTCTGACATTTACTCGAACCCAAAACTGACGGAAGTTATAAAGAGTATTCACCTAAGTATAAAAATCAACCAGATAAATTCCGTCCCTGTCAACTCGATGTGTTGTATTGATAAGAAAGCTATTCCTATATCTTCAGGTGGCATCCAACTTATCGTGTACACGAAAAACAATATTGATCATTTATGTATTCAAAAAAAGTATCAACAGATATGTTATTATTATTTCAAGCTTCGCAATTTTCCTACTTTCGTACAGAGTGAGATTGCCAAATGGCTAAACAAACAACCATGGTACTTGCCAAAAGCATGTAATATAAATACAATTTTGAAACGTCTGTTAGAATCAAATTTACCAGATAGAATTCACACCGATTTGGATGAGATTATGACTCATCTAACTCAATGCTAGGAGAAATGATAAAGTTCATATACTTGTCTATCACTTCGCATAGATCGGATGGAAGAGGTTTGACGTCACTTTTTCCATGGATACAACATGCGTACTTTCTGTTCCAACATTTAAAGCGATACGTGTTTTCATGCCAATTGACAATCATATAATTGGTATTTTTTTGGTGCCTCTCCCCTTTGAATACACAGTCCTTCTTGTCGAGATTGATGTACCATTGCATGTACGCCGGGATATAGTTAATACTACGTACTGGAGCAATGTTCGAAGCAAAGGAGCGTAAATGGGACCGTATGATGGGTTCAAAGTCAGCAATTGGCACGGCCTTACTACCCATGTAACGAGCTGTACTCCCGTCCGGTTCGTTGCATTCAATTAATTGACCATCGTATACCAATGGTTGTATTTGGCAAATCTTCCAATTTTTAAAATTAAATGGAAGGGACGGCGATTGTTTGGTACGGAGCTCATGTTTTTTCGTGCATCCCAACATGCGAAACAGGCGATTTCTACTGTACACGCACATGTCTACAAAGGTAGTCCACATTAGGTAATCTGCCTCGTTATCCTTTGCGCGTAGCTCCATACACCTCATAAAGGCTCCGACGTGCGCGTTGCTTGCCCACAAGTGGTCCTTCACATGGTATACGATGTGTAAGGAACCTTTGTGTTCATTGCTAGAATCGGTAACAATACATCGCTCAACGACAAGTTCCATGGCAGATATACCAAACTCAATGTAGCCACATACCATTTCTTGTATCAGATTTACATCGATGGAAGGGTATTCGCTCCGGTTCACATCAATGTCCACATATAAATGGCATGCTTTGTCCTCTTCGATGACTTCATAAAAGCAACGTTGAGATGGAGATTTTGGAAACAGAAACTTGTTCCAAAACTGCTTCTCCGTAGTGACAATATACTGGCAGGGTACATTGTACGCGTATATCTTCTTCGGACCATTCTTGGCCTTGAAAGCTTCCACTAAGCGGTAGGAAGTGAAAACCATACTATATATATCGATACAGTTTCTAAAAATGCCAAAGAAGAAAACCTACAAACAAATAATGCAAGAAATATTGAAACCGGTGGAAAAGAAACCAAAAGAAATAAAAGGAATTGGCGGCGGTGATTTTACCAAAGTTTCGCAAATATGAGATTTTCACTTTTTGTGTATCTTTATTATATTTTTATGGGATGTCTTTTCCTAGGATTGTTTGTCTTCTTTACCTTTTTTAAATATCTTCCATTGATTCATGCTTTTGTACTATCAGTTATGTTTACTGCCATGGTCAATATAGTATTTGGTACAATATATATCATATCGATAATGGTTAGTGCGTGTTTTGAACAGGAAGTCGAAGATATTATAGAGATGACAGAGAGACCATCTGGACCATCTGGGCCATCGAATATTGTGGTCATTCAAAATCCAAACCACATTAGCCTAGGAATAGCATGCGAAAAAAAAGTCACAGAATAAACGATGATGTGTCTATATTATAATTTTAAAAAAAAAATAGCCCCATACATGCAATAGCATAGAATTTAAAAAATCACATTTTTTACGATGATATGTCCATGAGGGCTAAATATTTTTTTTGATTTATAGTCAATGCTGTGTCTATATTAATTATTTTGTCATGCAAAAAGGAGTAGCATGTGTTTAGCATTGATTATCTTTTTTTAAAAATAATAATAATAGCTTCTTCTTCGGTTCCCAATATGATTCCCGATCCCGGTTCTCGGTTCCCGATCCGCCCGTCGAAACATTAAAAACGATACAGTAAACAATAAACAATAAAACAACAACCAGCAAACAATCAACATTAAAACGACAAACATTATCAGTTATTAAGCTAAAATCACAATGGCAGGAATGCAAAACAAGCGGAAAATGGCTGACGAAAACGCCCCTCAGAAACGAGCCAAAATCCCAATGGGATTGGGAGAGGAGGTTATTGACTTGTCAGGAGACGACGAGGGAGTAGAAGACGTGCTTTCCGAGGAACCTATCGAGTTGGACGATGATCTTTTCAAGCAACTCAACCAGTGCATCAACGACGACGAATTCGAGTTTGGCATCGAAGAGATAATGCGTGGAGATAGAGAACGGGAAGAAGCACGCGAACTGGAAATGCAGCGATTACGCGAACGTGTTGCCGCATTGGAACGTCAGTTGGAATTCCCCGGGAAGCGTAAGATTACTGAGGTTTCGTGTCCTTTCTGCCCGTTTACTTCAGCGAGTTCGAGTGGTTTCCGACCATTGAAGATGCATCTGGCAAGCGGATCATGCAAGGTGCCTGTTGAAAGTATGGTACATGCCTATTGTACGCACCCATCGGATCGCTTTTTCGAGGGCGAGAGCGGAAATTCCTGTCTTCAGAACGCGGGGTTTCGGAATCCATACGATATTGAAAACGAGTTTTTCCGATACCAGTGCAAAGGTTGCGATTTCAAGCACTGGCATAAAGGTAAATACAATACACACGTTGCGCATTGCAGAGGTAGGAATACCAGTGCAATATAAATAATATTTAAGTATATAAGATTTATTTACATCATTTCAAATGGGAATAGTCCGTAGTAAACACAAATATTCACAACTACCTATAAAACATACGGACCAAACTCGTAAGAATGGGGTGTATTCTATCGATATGGACATCGAGGTCCCGCAATACGCACAAGTGCCTCCAGCATTTAAATCAGGTAGACCGCCTTCTTCACGAAATGCTGGCGAAGTATGGTCGTGAAATGGCTTCGTTGACCGAGGATATACGCTCTGACATAGCCTACCATCGTCCTAAGCACAGAATATTGAGTAAAATGAGAAAAAAGAAAATTCTCATGCACTACATCTCGCAATGCGAAAGGCGCACAGAATCCATAGTTGGAAAACGGTATGCATTAGAACAGTTGGAACTGACTGCTATGCAAATTGAAGCAATGAAGAGTAGCACCACGGTGTTAAAGAAGTTTACAAAAACACACAACATAACAAAATTGGAAGAGCTACAGTCTACGATGGAAGATTTGCAAGCAGACGTAATGGATATCGACGAGTTGTTGAGTACGGAAACTATGTCCATAGACGAGGACGAACTAGAAGAAGAGTTAAGGAAATTGAGCGAACAACCTGCCATTGTATCCACGGTAGCTTTTCCTACTGTACCCGAAGACGAGTACGAACCATTGCTAAAACAAGAATCTGTTTGTATATAATATTCATATTATTAAAGAAATGCTTCTATTGTACCTCCACGTTGCCGCTGCTTGTCTCCATATAGTTTCTTGTGTCATGTCGATTGTGTTGCACACCGATTCTGTCGGTAGCGGCATCACATTAGCGTCTCATGAATACCATGTTGATCCCGTGAGTACGACAACTACGTACGAAACCCTAATCGAACAGTCTCCTATGGTATGGATCAGCGGCAACGAAGCCCTGACCTTCTTCTCCCACTTAATTGCCGTATTTTACCTTGCAAGGGACCCTGAGATGAAAAAATTTGAATCATTGCGTCGTACCATAGAATATAGCTTTACCGCTGGTATTTTACAGGTAGCCCTAGTACTTAGCACGGGTTCCATTACCTTACCCGATATGTTATTTATATTAATGATCAATGGGGTCTTACAATTCATGATTCTCGGAATGAACAAGGACAATCGTACTTTATTGATGACTTGTGGATTTGTGTTACTAGCCGCCCAAATGCAGTTCGTTATATTGAATAGTATGCGCTTGTCTGGTATTTCTTTGGGTTACTTCATTCTTACCGGAGTAATGTACGCATTGTTCTACATTGGGTTCGGAGTATTAAAATGGTTTGAAAGTGTCCATGAAGATGAAATATATGTGCTGATGTCTGTATCTTCAAAACTATCTCTATCATGGCTCTTAATCGGAAATGTTTTCGAAGGCTTCAAAGAGCTTGGAGAAACCACAAACCCAGACTTTACAGATTTAGACTGGCGAGCAATTCAATGGATAGTAGTCATCTTTTCCTTGTTGGTACTGGTCATTGGGATCCCATTGATTGTAAACCGTGATACCAATGGGGCTACGGGTGGGGCTTTAGGGTTTGGTAGATATCGTACAGTTCGTTTACAATATTAAATATACATACTTAATGGTTGTTCCTCTTCTTTAAAATAGCTTTCCATTGCTTTATTTACATGTGTGTACGATAGCTTTTTTGTTTGTTTCTTCTTCATCCAATTTTCTTTGCTATAGTTGAGTTTTGCTTGAAAACATATATTTTCCGTGTCACCTCCAGCGTTCTTAAACTTTTTGAAGTTGGTCTTGAACAATTCTTCTGCCTCTTTCTCTACGGACCATCCGTTCTCCGTTAACTGTCTGGAAAATATTTGAAATAATTCGCCATTCGAGTAGGGTTTAATACTAAAATGCCACCCAAACCGTCGTTTCAAGCCCGGGTTTGCAGCAAAGAACTGAGAATTGAGCTGTTCTTCATATCCTGCAATAATTACTATTGTGTTTGATTTTTCCTCTCCCATAAACGCACACAATTGATCAATGGCTTCTTTTCCATATTCATCCTTTTCTCCATTCATTAAGGAGTAGGCTTCGTCAATGAAAATAACGCTGCCTGCATATTTATTTAAAATTTTTCGCGTTTTATTGGACGTGTGTCCCATATACGATCCTACGAAATCACTTCGATGCAAGATTGCAAATGGCATATCGTCATTAAACATTTCAAGAGACATCCATATATTGTACAAAATCTGGGCTACGGTCGTCTTTCCTGTACCCGGTGGACCGAGAAGAGCGGTGTTTAGGAAATGGCCATCCAAGTTACCTCCCGTCGTAATAATGAATTGTATTTGAGAGACTACGGAGTCTTTTAATTCCTTCATACCTACCAAATTATCCAATGTTTTTAAATGTTTGTGTAAGTTTCTATATCGCTTGTTTCTTCTAGTAAAAAATAACAAGTCTTCTAGATTCGAACGTTTTCGTTTTTTGGATCGACGCATTAATAATATTATTATAGCCGTGAATTTACTTATATAGGTGTTTTGCATATAGGACATTCGCTACTATACTGTGACCATCGGCGTATGCATTTGTAATGAAAGACACACTTGCAGGATTGTAATGCAATTGTAGGGCCGCTGTTGTCCATACAAATAGTGCAGTAGCCGTTTTTAATTGTTTTTCTACAATTAACCTTTTTTTTCTTCGAAGGTTGGATGTCCTTCCAATACTGATCCATAGAGTCGCTTTGAGTAGCTTCAATAATGTGTTTATAGGATGGCACTGGTACCAAATATTCCCGCTCAAACCACAGGTCCTCTTTTCGCCAAAAGCTTCGTATGGCACGGTCCATTTGGCATGTTGTAGGTACTAGATTATTATCGGTAATGTAAATTTCATACAAATTGTAAATATGTTTTTTAAATCCTACAGGTGTGATATGCTTTCGATGGATGAACATTAATGTGTGAATACCATACATATATAAGTTTAAAATACAAAATCTGGTGACCCTACATTTAATAAGTACATTCCCGCCGCCTCTGAAAATTCTGACTGGCTTCTACAGAACAATTGGTTGACGGGACCATAATCGGTATAGATCTCATGAATCGTTCCTCGTTTTTCAATTTCCTTTGTGAAAATATTCAGATCGCTGGAGTCCATAACAGAGAGAAACAGTAAATTGACCCACGACCATCCGAAATTATGGTACTGTTGATTACCAATCATATAACATGGTAAATAAATGTTTGTGACCTTTGGTAGACACGGAGGGTTCTGTAGTCCAAGAGTAAAGTTGTCTCTACGGTACCGAATAATGGATCCTTTTTGTTCTGTCATGTTGTATATGATTGCCAGTGCGTTCCCTACTTGATCGAACGACTTTACGGTCGAAGAACAGTCGAAATACCTTCCATTCCAAAGTTTGTTGTATATCTCTGACCGTATAGAAGTATAGTCTTTCCTCAATACTTTTGCGGCTTGATAGTACAATACATTCGTGTACAGTACGTTACCTTTGTGATACACTGTATCCATCCATGAACCTAGACCTTCTTCGTATATTAATCCATCTTTTACGTATTGTTGCATAAATTTCCATGCTCGTTCACTAGCAGGACTGGGGCCCACCATGATAATAAATTGAAAACAGCTATCTGTTACAATATCCCCGGTTTTATAATCTCCATACTGAGCCTTTAATGGTCCAGAAGGACGTGCCCTACATATTAGCTTCGAGCATGCATCACCTCTACCAACATACAATGGAATAAGGCCGTCTTCACGTTGGAATTTGGTCAATGTTTCAATTGTTTTTGCATCCCATTCGAGTCCTTTGCTTTTCAACCCCATAATGGCAAAAAAAGCATCTCTTGTCCACACGTCGGTGTATTCGTTTTGACTGGCCAGTATACCATTTTCTGTGGAGTTTTTCTCCAAAATATCCAGACAAATTCGGTATGCGGTCTTATAACTACAAATAAATGGGGTATCCTTGTTCAAGAAAGCATTGTACAGGTAGATAAATGGTGTTAACGGAAGTAGTAGAATACACAACGGTATCTCATGCGATTGCAACGCGAAACACATGGCAGTGCCGATGTACACCATCACAGCAGACGAAATAAGCGGTATAGTACCAAAGATACTTATTACGAAAACGTTGAAATACAACCCGTACCAATCGTCAAAACAAAAATACATCCAAATTACAACCACAACAAGGTTAGCCACGTTCCCCCAAGGGAATGCAACCATTTCTCCGTCACAATCCGGATCCCATGAACAGTACCAACTGAAACCGGATAGGTACGAATACAGAAGACCCACTAGTACAAATATAACCCATTGTATCCAATAATTGATAGTTTTTTTAAGAGTTCCCCCCATTGTGACCCATGCTAACAAAGCGCCTAAAATACCGTTTCCAACATCAAGGAACATAGCATTGCAAAGTGTCTCCGTACGATTTATGTACTTTCCATGGTTTAACGAGTCGCCAAATAGGATGTACGAGTTGAACAAAGACACGGCGCTGATTTCCATTATTTCCCATAATGCAGCAGCAAAGACTCCAAAAAGAACACTATTAAAACCATTACCATAATAACGAGTAATGATCATCGGGATAATTACATGAGAGATTGGGTACGAATAGAAGCCATTATCGATACACTCTAGCATTTAATAATAATATACTTTTATTTATACTTTATTACTCCAGTCTTGAATTGCCACTGCCCGAATCCACAGTATTAAAACTGTACACAGTAGATAAACAACCATCTCAATGTTCCATAGAACAATGGTGAACAGAAGCCATTCCAGAATTTCAAAGACGTAGTTAGGAGATGTCAACCCAGCGTAGTCTAGTATACGGTACAATTTCGCTATTTCTTCTGGTGCGACGTACATTTCATTCATCTCTACTTCGCCATGAACCCGCAAATAGTTAATGTAGATATCATAAACCACGTTCAAGAGAAGGCAAAAGACTGCTCCAACAATTAAAGCAATGTCAAAATTTTCAGGGCTTCTTGTTATTCTCTTGCACATGTTTCCCAACATTAACCCTACAAAAGCATTGTACGTCCCTACTACTACGACCGTCAGAAAAGAGACTTTCTTCTTATCGATAGTGTAAATTTGCGATACGATAAACGGTACAAACACAGCCCGTAGAAAAAAATGGAAGGAGAACAATAGTATCGCTATTAGACCTAGTTCTTTCGAGGTGAACCCCTCTCCGGCAATTAGTAGAGCAACCAACGCCGGTAAGTTGACTAGAAACAGGTACCATCGATTTGGCAACTGCAATGGAAGGTCCAGTTGGAATCGACCATACGGTATCGGCTGCCATATACTTAAAATGGCAATTACCAGTCCGATTCCTAAAACTACGGCTTCGTACATTTAGAATAAATAGTATTGTAATAAATAGTATGTTAACGGTGTTTTAATTTTTGAAAAGATAATAAAGTAGAATCATGGCTTCCAACATATTGCTGTAATGTTAAGTATGCTTTATACTCTTTTCTTTCATTCTATCGATAACTTTTTGCAACGGCGGGATAGTGAAGGTCTGATCGAGGTAAATGCCCATTATAACTCCTGCAAGAAACCAGAACATTTCTAAAACCCAATGGGATATTTATACTGATTCTATTTATCTGTGGACCCAAAGCCGCCTTCGCCTCTTCTCGTTGGATTGACCTTACCGTGAAATATCCTTGGTACACAGTACCTTTGGACAATTAACTGGGCAATTGCATGTCCGCGTTTGCACTCGTACGGTTCACGCACACGCAACATCACTTGGACCTCACCACGGTAATCTTCGTCAATTACGCCTGCTTCCACACTCATTCCGCGCTTAGCAAGAGACGAGCGGCAGCGAATGCTTCCAAAGGTGTACTGTGGCAGCTCCATCTTGATTTTTAATGGGACTTTGTGAAGACCAACGTCCAGCTTAAGATCCTGAGGTGCGTATAAGTCGAATCCAGCGGCTCCTTTTGTGGCTCGTATTGGTTTGATCCCGCCTTCCAGTAATTCGACTTTCATCATTTTGTTGATATCGTAAATATTTTATACAGTGATTTGGTTGCTTGTTTGTTACTTAATGAATGTCTATCGTAAATTTTCATTTTATTCCATGTTAGCACGAATCTAGAATTTTTATAGATACATTCGATGCCTTTGTAAGTGTAGGGCTCGTATCTGTACCGTAATCTCAGTATACGTGGATTTTCCATTTTAGTTTTGAAGACCATCTGTGCCCTGACGACATCGACAACTTTTAGAAATCGAGAGATTATCAGCCACAATTCTTCCGGTAACATTATAAACTATAGTTATTAAACTTTATACTCAGAATTTCAATTGCAGTCTTTTTCGCTTACCAAGCGTAGCGCCTTGCAACTCGTCGCGAATTTGCATTAATAACAGACCCAACCAGCCGTCTTCGCCCGCCCAGAGGCTCTTTCCTCTGTTCCCTTGGCGTTCGTATACTTTGTTAGCGCCGGTGCCCAATAGCACGCTACGATAAGGTTCCGACGCGAACTTCAGTCGGAGTGCAATTTTCATGAACTGCTTGTTCTCTTCGTCAGTTCCCATGAGAAAGTCCTCTTGTTTAATATCACCTGTTAAACCGCGTTCTTGAGCGATTTGGTTAACCACTTCCAATCGTTTCTTCATGGATGTTTTCCAACACGCACTGATTAGTTTTGCGATAACTCCAAAACCATAGTATTGCTTGCCATTGTACGTTTTCACGTAGTGATCTTTCTTTCCTTCTTTGTATATTTTCTTCCGCATCAGCCTCTCACGGTACGACTTGAAGGTTTTGTAGTCCATGTTGTCTCTCAAGCTGATGTATAACGCTCGAAGGCTAGGATTGTTTGTCCTCATAGACATATATGTAAATTCAGAACCTCCATAGAAGTTCGACAGGAAGAAGTATGGTTCTTTGGAGTTCGATTTGAAGACGATTGCCATTTGCAGTGATTTTTTGTTACTGTTATACTTTTCTTCTTCTGAATTGACCCATTGTGTACCGGTCCATTTGCGATTGTATATTATTTTATCGCTTTTGCTCATGTTCTCCTTCCCCCACATGGGCTGGAGGTTGGTGTAATGGAAACATCGTCTCTGCTGTTCGGGACAGCTCAAGTCGAAGGACGCACATGGCATCATATGATCGATGTGCCATGTTCCATGGTTCTCCCATGTCATTCCCGGCTGGAACTGCTTTTCGAGATGTTCCTTTGCATGCGTGTAGGAACAACCAAGTAATGCCATGGTACTCGCACTCTTGAGCTTGCCTTTCAGTGCCATCCCTAGGCGGGAGCTTAAATTCATTCTAAGTTTAAACTGTGGATCGGTCTTCATCCGTTCCCTACGACGTGCATTAATTCGTTTCTTGGCTTCCGGGCGTTGGTTGCTCTTCCTTACCGATGCACGGTGTTTCTCAGGGTTGTTTTTACGCCACTTCCTGTTTCTTGCATTGCGTTTCTCCGGGTTGTTTTTGCGATACTTTCTAAGTTTCTCCCGGTTGTTTTCGCGGTACTTACTGTTTCTTACATTAAGTTTCTCCCGGTTGTTTTTGTAGAACTTCTTTCTAGATGCACTCGTACACACTTTGCATCGGGATCGAAGTCCATCAGGTCTATCGGGCCGCTTGTAAAACTCGGTGAGCGCTTTCGTTTGGTTGCATCCCTTACAGTACTTCATTATATTTAAAAAAAAAGTTATATTTATATCTTGTTATTCAACACAATTCTGCAATTCCAGTAAATATATGGAATAACTTGCAACGTCTTGTTTATGTATCTTCGAATGACCATCCTATCAATATCCAGAGTCCAGTTTACAGGGTTCTTCCAGTAGTTAAGAACTCTGTAGTTGTCGTACTGGTATATATTCCTTTGACCATCGAGTGTTATCTGGAAGCGATAGCCTTTTTTTATACATTTGTAATGGAATGCTTGTTGTACCCTTCTTATCAACCTGTAGAAGAACCTCCTTTTCTTCCACCACTGCTGTATTCGTCTTGTCGCTTTCCGGAGACCATCGAACTTGTACTTAATCCAGATGGTCTGTATTCTCTTTACAGCTATCAAACGCTCCTCAACAGGATTCGTATGATAGAGTTTGGTGTAGGGTTTCAATATCGTAGGGACCAACGACCAATTGGTCCATT
>CERI01040504.1_pt1 | contig 13653 bp, 16 predicted proteins | sample 350261 | NCBI WGS metagenome assembly CERI01 (sample SAMEA2620979, study PRJEB7988) | marine metagenome | isolation source: saline water (ENVO:00002010), including
AATATGGATCAAAGAATTGAAGATGCACAAATGAATATTCTTAAATGTTATATTGCACAAATGGATTCAGGTATGAAGATAGCAAGTATCATTGCAGATCATAGCGAAGATAAAACTCTAGATGGTGATTGTGTTATTTCTGGACTTGTTTATCGTTTAATGGTGCCTATGGGTAATACAGAAATGACTGAATCATTAGAAAAAGCAAATAATATTATGAATGGTGAATCAGATGATGGATCTGATGATGATTATGATTCTGATTCAGATGATGATTCAGATTATGATTCAGATGATGAATTAGATGAATTTGAAGAAGAGGGTAAAAAATATGATATTGAATTAAAAGATAAACCTTGGAGAAAAATAAAAAAAAATACGTGTCAATGTGATATATGTTCTAAAGTAAGAGAATGTTTGGATAAATATAAGGGTTATGAAACTTATGATCCTATGGTAACAAGATTTAAAGATTCAATTAAAACAACATGTAAAACACATAAAATTATTATTTAACATATTTAGTTCCGGCAGCATGTCTAAGTGTTTTAATATTTCTTTTTTTCCAATCATATCCAGTAGTTTTTTCACTCATAATATACATATCACCATTATCCAGGGTAAATTTTATTCTTTCACCTATCGGTTTAGAATACTGATACCATTGCCAATGAATAGGACGACTTTCACCTAATGAACATGCAATTACCTTTTTTCTTTCAGAATCTCCATGAAAACCTATTCCACATTTTTTAGTATTATAATAATAATTTCCTTCAACTTCTAAATCATTTGCTTTTTCTCCAAATAATATACCTAATGATGATTTCCATTTATTTAATAATGGAACTTTTTCATATGAAATAATTGTTCCTTTTCCATTTTCATAATTTGGTTCTTGAAAATCTGTTCCATAACAAACATTATATCTTGCATGTTTGTTAAGTACTTTTTGTCTTCTTCTATCCCAGTATTTTTTATCCCATTCGAAAGTCAATTGTTCTTTATATAGTTCATTTGGATCAATATTGAAAATAGTTTTCACACCATTTTTTATAATTAACAATCCTGCTTTATCTTCATTTGTATCACCTAAGCAATAATAATTAGAACTAATTTCTTTTTCTAATAATTTCTTTTGAATAAGTAATAATTCATCATTTGAAAATCCGTTATCTGATAATCCATTACCATTAATCTTCATTCCAACATGATTTTCAGATTGTTCTCCAGCAGTCAAACAAATTGCCATTTTTTTTTAATAAAATTAAAATTAATCAAATTTATTTAAGATAACATTTCCGACAAACTGCAATATAATCTCCTTCTGAACCAACTAATATTTTATCTTTTTTATTAGATAATCTTTTAGAAAATATACCAGTTGTTCCATTTTTACATAATGAACAATATGCTTTTAATTTAATTATATCATCACATAAAGGTAAAAGTTTATGTATTTCACCAAAATTTTCTCTATCAGAATCACCATCTAATCCAACCACAATAACATTTTTTTTTCTTAATTCTACTTGATCTATAATAAATAATAAAAGATCTTTAAAGAATTGTGCTTCTTCTATGATGATATAATTACTTGATATAGGGTTTTTAAATTCATTTAAATTATTTAAGGTTATACAATCATATTTTTCTTTATTATGTGTGCTAATTTTATCAGTAGAATATCTATCATCAATTTTAGGTTTAATGATTATAGGAATTTCATTAATATGTTTTAATGAATTAACTATTCTTAAAATTTCTGTTGTTTTTCCAGAATACATACATCCTAAAATAAGTTTCAAAGACATTTATTATAATAGAATAATATTAATCAAATTTAATTTAATAAAATTTAATTTTATTAATTTTATATAAAGCATCATAAATATTAGGGAAACTATAATCAACAAAATCAAATTGATATTTTGTATTAAAATTAGGATGAATCCATATTGTTATCCATCCTAATTTTTTCGCAGTTTTAAGATTTTCTAATGTATCTTCAAAAAAAATAAAAGTATTAGTAAAATCTTGATTATAATCTTGATATAATATATTTTTTTTAACAAAATCAAATGATTTAATATGGGGTTTCATATAAGGAATAGTATCTCTTGCATATATTTTTTTAAAATTAAATAATTCCATATTATTTAAAACAAGCTCAGCATGACCATAGGTTCCATTTGTAAAAATAAAAGATTTATATTTTAAATTATTAAATAATCTTTGAAGAGTAGAGTCAGGTTTTAGTTTATACATATCTCTGTTATTAGGCGGATGAATAACAATACAATCATCTAAATCAAATAAATAATAAATCATAATAATAATATATTTATTTTTTTTTTAAATTTATATTATATATGTCTGAATGTCCAAGTATTTTTCAATGTTATCCGATGCTTTTATTTTTGCTATGTGTAGGGATCGGATGTGTTTGTAATTTTGGGAGTATTTCTAATGAATTAATGTCTGATGATGAATCTGATCAAAAAATGGCAAAATCAGCAGGAGAATTATTATCTATATTATGTGGATTTTTATCTTGTACAATTCCTTGTTTCTTTATTATAAAAATGGGTTGTGATTCACAAGGGTGTAATTCTATGTTAGGATGGATTTTTGCTGCAGGACCTTCAGTATTAATGTGTTGTTGTTTAATATTAATATCTGTAGGGGGGGGTATATTATCTTCAACAAGATCAATAACATCTTCAGATGATGATTATGAAAATGATGAAGATTAATTTTAAAAAATAAATATTTATTTATATAAATGGAAATATCAATTAATCCTACAATAATTTATATTTTAGTTTTAATTTGTTCGGGAGTATTTATTGCTTATAAATTATTTAATCGTAATAAAGATTTTACTTTGATTGATGGATTAAAAATAGTAGGATTAGTATTATTTTATGGTGCCTCAGGATATTATGTTTTAAGGGATGATACAGAAGGTATGATAAGTTATTCATTAAGTGTAACAATTACTCTTCCGGCAATTTATTTAACAATGTATGATTTTTAGATTATTTTTTGGCAAAAAATAAAGGATATTTAAAAAAATATTAATAATAATTACTGAAATGAGTAAATCCGAAAAATTGTTAGCAGAAGAAGAAAATCGTTATGTTATTTTTCCTATTCAACATGAACCTTTTTGGAAAATGTATAAACAAGCAGAAGCAAATTTCTGGACAACAGAAGAATTAGATTTAATTAAAGATATTAAAGATTATAATGATAAATTATCTGATAATGAAAGATATTTTATTAATAATGTTTTAGCATTTTTTGCAGCAAGTGATGGAATTGTAAATGAAAATTTAGTAGAGAAGTTTTGTCAAGAAGTAAAGATTCTTGAAGCAAAATTCTTTTATGGATTTCAGATTGCTATGGAAAATATTCATTCTGAAACTTATTCATTATTAATAGATACATTTATTAAAGATAATAAATTAAAGAAACATTTATTTAATGCTATTGATACTGTACCTAGTGTTAGAAAGAAAGCAGATTGGGCATTAAAATGGATTAATAATACTACACCTTTTGCTTTAAGAATTATAGGATTTGCTGCTGTTGAGGGTATATTTTTTTCAGGATCATTTTGTTCAATATTCTGGTTAAAGAAAAGAGGATTAATGCCTGGATTATGTCATAGTAATGAATTAATTAGTAGAGATGAAGGATTACATACAGAATTTGCTGTATTAATGTATCATAATCTAGTAAATAAACCAGATGATGAACAAGTATATGAAATTATTAAAGAAGCAGTAGTGGCAGAAAAAGAATTTATAACAGAATCATTACCTTGTGCATTGATAGGAATGAATAATAAATTAATGTCACAGTATATTGAGTATGTTGCTGATAGATTGTTATTAATGTTTGGATTATCAAAAATATATAATGTTGTAAATCCTTTTGAATGGATGGAATTGATTTCAGTTCAAGGAAAAACAAATTTCTTTGAAAAGAGAGTAGGAGAATATTCAAATGTATCGAATCCGAATGCTGATTCAGAAGTTTCTGATGTATTTGATTTAGATGAAGAATTTTAATTTTTTAATAATCTTTCAATATTAGATTTAGAACTATTTTTTGATTTTGATTTATTTTCAGAAATTTTTAAAGAAAATGTTTTTTGATCAGAATTAAAAATTAATACTTTAATATTTGTAATTTCACATTTTTCTTTATTATATTCAACTTCTGAAATTTTATTTAATTTACCTTTATTACAAGCATTAATTAATAATTTCATTAATTTATTTTTTTGATTATCATTTAATTCATATTCTAAACTTAATTGTATAGAATATTCTTGTAATTTAGTAAGTTTAGAACCATTATCTAATTTTGTCCATGTTTGTTGATATATTTTATCTTTTTCTAAATCTATTAATTTATTAATATCACAATCACTAATATCATTATTATCTTTAATACCATTTAAATTTGTTTTGCTTCTATTTTCTATATCTTTTAATTGTATTGGTTTTTTATAAACTTTTACATTAGGATTTTTTTTTAAATCAACATTTTCAGTTTCATCTAGAATATTTTTAAGATCCATTTATAATTGTATTATTAAATAATCCTTAAATAGGTCAAAATAAAATATACTATAATATATATGGATTCTGAAGAAATTACAGAACAAAATGCGATAACAACAAATATTATGGGAATGCATTATGTCAGACCACCAATTCTTGATTTTAATAAGTTAAAAGAAACAAATAAATATACTGAATATGAAGTTATTACTAAAAACATTACTAAAAAAAGAAATGAACATGATGATAATTATTTAACAAATTATTTATACTCATTTATTTATTGTTCTCCTAAATTTACTTTAAAACTTCCTAAAAAAGATTATATGATAAAAAAAAATGGAACAAAACGATTTGCTTATGCGGTTGGGATGTTTCCAAATCCTAAAAATAAAAAAGCAACATATTTAGATGGTTGTATTCTTGCAGCATTAGGATTAAAAAGGCAAGGAACAAATGCCGATGTAATTTGTTTTATAACTCATGATATTAATGAATCTGATAAAAATAAATTAGAAGTAGTTTTTGATAAAGTAATATATGTACCTTATATTTCTCCATATGATATGGGAGGAACAGGAAAATTAAAAACTATTAAAATGGATCCAGGTATTTTTAATAATTGTCCAGGATATACCGAAAAACATCCATATGCGCATGTATTTTTTAAGTTACATATTTTTAATCCAGAATTATTTCCATATGAAAAGGTTTGTTTTGTTGATTCAGATTTAGTTCCTATGAATTATTATGATTCATTATTTATGTTAGATTGTCCTGCCGGGTGGGTTGAATACAGAAAGAAAATTCCTTATTTAGAATCATTTAATTGGGATAGATGTGATTTTTTGAAACATGGTGATAAAATACCAAGTATTTTTACAGATGTTGATACTCCTGCCGGTGCGGATGTTAATGCTGGTTTATTATTAGTAGAACCTGATAAAAAAGAATATGATTCTATGATTAAAGAATTACAACAACCTATTGAGAAATGGATGGGTAAAGATAAATATCATAAAGGATTTTATTCATTTGATTTTGATACACCACAGGGAAATAAATTTATAGAAAATTCATATTGTTTTCCTGAGCAGAATTATTTAACAAAAAGGTTTTCAGGAAAATGGCATTATATGGAATTTGCTTTTCAGAGTTGGGCATTAGATCCTTGTAATGCGTTTGGTATTCATATGGCAGCATTTAATCCTAAACCTTGGTTTAAGCAACCTAAATCGGGGGCAATTAAAATAGCAAAAAAATATTCTCCTTATGTTAAAGGATATAAAAAGAAAGTTAGATTACCTATTGCATTAAAAGAAGATACCAAATATAATTATGAAAATATAACTTTTTCATATGAACTTTTTAATGAAGTAATTGTATGGGGATTAGTTAATTATAAATCTCTTAAAGATTTCTTTGTTCATGATACAGAAATCCATGGTAAGAAAATTTCATTTGATAAAGATTTATTTAAACCATTAAAACAGGGTAAAGAAAATAGAAATGATATTCAGTTTAAATTATTAAAAGATATTGATAAAAAATCGCCTTATTTTTATAAATTAAGTAAAACACAACAACAAATATCTAATCTCATAAATGATTATGATAATTATGTAGAAGATATAAAAGATAATTATTTAGAAATTTGTAGAACAAAAATATCAGAAGATGGAAAATATAATTATAAAATTCTTAAATATCCGGAAGTTAAAAATAAAATTGCTTTAAATTTACTTGAAGAAAATAAAATGCCATTTGGAAAACATAAAGGAGAATTAATTAATGATTTATCTGAAGATTATATTGAAAAATTCATTAAAACAAAATTATATTTAACAAATAAAAAAATAAGAAAATCTTTACAGAAAAGTAAGCATAAGAAATTAATTAAAAAATTAAATAGAAGAAAACTTAGAAGTAAAAAAACTAAATCTAAATATGGTGGCAGGAGAGTTAAAAAAAAAACTAAACAAAGAAAAACTACTAAAAAAAGGGGAGAAAAATCTAAAATCTTAGGTAAATCTCCAAATAATAGAAAAAATACTCTTTATTATTTCTATGCCGATTATTGTGGTCATTGTAAAAGATTTAATCCATTATTCAACAAATTAAAAAATAAATTCCATCAATATATAAGATTTAAAAAAATAGATGGTAAAAATCCACTTAATACTTATTTACTTAAAGATTATGAAGTTAAATTTTTTCCAACATTAGTAATTAAAGAAACTAAAAAAAAATTTAATAGTGATAATAGAACTGAAGATAATTTAAAAAATTTTATTATGCATTCGATTTAAAAAAATTCATTCTGTCTTTGACTTCTAACACGACTAGATTGTGATTCTCCTAATAATCCATTAATATTTTTACATCTATCTAAAACATCTTGTTTAACATCTAATATTATTTGTCGAATATGATTAATTTGTTTTTTTAATAAATTTAATACTAATGTATAATTCATATATAAATTATGAATATTAGGTGATATATCATGAATATTATCTTCTTCTGTATATAATTGTTGATATAAATTAATATGTTTCATAGACAAATCTAACAATAATGATAAATCTATATTATCAATTTTATATTTTTCTGCTTCAATTAAATTTAAATCTCTATCTAAAGAATCTATGATTGCTTTACATTTACTATTAATATCTTCTGTTGAATTTTTTAATTCTAAAATACTATATTCTTCAAGATCATTTTCTGGAAGAACTTGTGAATAAACTTTTTGTTCAGAAAACTTTTCTTCTAATTTATTTAAAAAATCTATATAATTTTTTTTATTTTGAATATGTTCAGATAAATTATTTAAAGGCGAACAGTCATGATCACAAAATAAATCTTTATTTTCGGATTTCCATTCACTTTGAGAATGTTTAACCATTTTAGAGCAATTATTTTTAAGATTATTTTTAAATAATTCTGTTTTAATTTTATTCAGAATACTTAATAATATTTTATGAATATTAGATTTATTAATATGAGGATAATTTAATAAATTTCCTAGAAAAGATATTTTATTTCCATCTACTAGTAAAGGTTGATTAATTACATATTTACCATTAATTATATCTTCTAATAAAGATTTATAATCTTGATATTCATAATTTTCCATTTATTTAATATATAATATTTTATTTATTTAGAATAAACATTACTTCTGTCAAATACCATAGTTGTCTTTAAAAAATGTTTTAATTGTTTTTTATTAGTAGAATCATATTTAAAACCATATATATTTATCATTAAATCTTTTAAATAATCAAAACAATTTACTTTAGGTTTATAATGTCCACTATTGTTATCAAATGATACTAAATTATCTTTAATTTCCATTTCACCTGCTATTAATACATTTCCGTCTTCAGAAAGTATATTGTGATAAATATAATCTTTTCTCTCAATTCTTTTATCAATCATAATAACTTTAAGAGGTTTTTTTTTACTTATTACATATACGTATTTTCCATTAGGACTATTTTTTTTTAACATTATACCTTTTTTTTTATTTATATTTACTCTTTTTTTATATAATTTACTTGACATTGTTGTTTTTACTAAATTTGGTAAATTACATGATTTTTTCATTTTAGTTTTTTTCATTTTAGTTTTTGTTTTTTTTACCATTATATATATATTATATAATAATATAATGAATTATTGGTTAGGATTAACTATAATTGGAATTCTAACAGGATTAGTAACAGGTGTTATTGGTGCTGGTCCAGAAGTATTAATAGTTCCTTTATTAGCATTATTTAATATTTTAGACTCAACTAAAAAAAGAATAGGTACTTCATTATTTATGTTATTACCGCCTATTGGTTTATTCGCAGCACTTAAATTTTATAATAAAGGATTTGTTGATGTTTATGCCGCATTATATATGGCATTAATCTTTACAATCGCAGCAAGTTTATCATCTGAGTATTCTGTTTTAATTAATCATAATTATCTTAGAAAAATTTTTGCAGTATTCACTATCCTATTAGGAATTTATTATTTTTATAAAACTGATTCTAAAATGAAATCACATTAATAACCTAATCTAATAATCTAATAATCCTAAATATTTAATATTCTTATTATTTAATAAATTCCTTTTTACAGATTTATAATGATATTCTCCAATATTTCTTATCATTTCAATTGGTGATTTACCATTACCATCTTTATAATAAATATTTGCTTTAATTCCTTCAAGAATAATATTACCTCCTGGATGATCTGATATCCAATCTTTAATATCATATACTTTTACAATTGATCCAAATTCAATAGCAATCCATGTTTTATTTTGTAAAACTTTATCTATGTGAATTTTAGGATCATTAATTTCTTCAGTAATAACTATATCATCATCCGGATTAGATATTTCAATAAATATATCTTCTAAATGTAATCTTTTAATAACATCATAAGATGTTTGTAAAGCACCTTCAATCCAGCATTGTTTTTTAGAATATGCTTCACCACAGATATAAATTTCTTTATTTAAATCTGGTTGAAGAATTTTTTCATAAAGATTTAAAATATCTTCCCCAGGTTTCCACATATGAACACCAGTATATTCATTATCCCAACTATGAACATACATATTAATCATATCTGGAGGAGTAATTTTAAAAATTGTTTTAATTTCTTTATGAATTGCTTCTTCTAATGATTTTTTACTATTTTGATACATATTTGCTAACATATCTGCAGGTAAACTATCAGTATAACTTATCATAATTAATCCTTTTTTATAATCTACTGGTATTATATGTCTTAAATAATTATTTGTTGTTGTTCTTTTAATATCTTTAAACCATGGACCATCTTTATCAACTGGATATGTAGCATAAATACGTAATAAATGAATAGGTTTTACTGAATCTAGTAATTTAAAATCTTTAAATTCATCTAACTGCTTTAAATTAAATTGGGGGATTGCTAAAATTAATCTTTTATAATAATAAGTATCAATACTAGTTTCAATTTTATCGTTGAATATTTTTTTTAAAGTATTATTTTTAAGAATAGTTATATTTGATTTATTTTTAAGAAATTGTTCCATTTTAAATATTATTTCACTTAAACCGCCTTTTAAAATATAATAATCATTATTAGAGAATAAATCATGTTCAAACATAATTAATGCTGCGTCGGCATTTAAATGAATAAATTCAGAATCATATCCAAATGAATCTTTAATAAATTCGGCAGTTTCATTATCAAAGATATCAACTAATAGTTGGTAAAGATTAATATTTTGAAGATAACTTCTAGGATATCTTTTATAAGATTTTTTTAAAACATCTAATAAATAATTTAAATTTAATCTATATTTAGTTTTATATTCTCTTGTTACTTTAGTTAATTCTTTAGATAAAGTATACATCTTTGATTCTAATTTAAATTCATGAATTAAAGATAATAATTTATGATGATTTTCATTAAATCTTGCAGCACCACATTCATACTGAATATCATCTTTTTTATTATAAATGGTATGAATTCTCCCTCCTAATGAACTTGATTTTTCTATTAATAAAATATTAAGATTAGTTTCACATAATTTATAAGCAATAAATAATCCTGAAATACCACCACCTACAATAACTATATCATAATTTGTACAGAATAATGACATTATATAATATTAATATATTAAAAGAAAATAAAATTTAAATAATTTATCTACGTCTTTTTTTAGATTTACGTTTCTTTTTCTTAGTTGATTTCTTTTTAGTTGATTTCTTTTTCTTAGATTTATTTTTATTAGATTTTCTCTTTAAACCTCTGCGTTCATCTGAATCCATATCTTCATAACTTGTTCTAACTGTTCTTAAGAAAGTATCATCAGGAGTTTTATAACCAGTTGCCACATAACTCAACCCATTTTCAGCGACATAATTTAGAATTATATCCATATGGGTTTGTTGTTTTTTACATATTCTTGTAAGGTATTTATTAGTTTTTGGAAATTCTTGTTGATACAATCTTGTTAATGATATTCTTTTCCTCCATAATTCACCTTTATTTAACATTACTTCTAATCCATCTGGTTTAAATAGTGCTTCTGCAGGATTTTTTTTATAATTATCCTTTATTAAACTATCTAATTCTTTACGTGCTTCTGCTCTTGATTTTTCTTGTCTTTCTCTTTCAACACGTTTTCTTTCTTCTTTTAATTTTCTAAAATTTTCATCAATACCATCTATTATATCTTGTGCTTCACCAGTTATAGAATCTTGTAATTGTTTTTGTAATTTTTTTACTGCTGAATCATATATTTTTTGTGAACTACTTTCTGACATTTATTATAAATAATATTTTTTTTTAAAATAAATTATATATTATATGAATTGTATAATAATAGGAGATTATGGAACATCAGATAAATATCAAAAGTTAGTTGCCGATTCAATGGTAGATTTAATAAAAGAAAATAAAATTAAATTTATTTGTGGATTAGGTGATAATATTTATGATCATGGTGTAAAATCTGTTGATGATAAGAAATTTATAACGCATTTTGAAGAACCTTATAAAGATATTAAATTAAAATTTTATCAAACCTTAGGTAATCATGATTACGGAACAATTTATTTTAATCATGTAGTACCCGATGACTATAAACACCAAATAGAATATACGAAAAAATCAAAAAAATGGTATTTACCGAAAAGATATTATCATTATTCTAAGAAACTTGGAAATCTGAAAGTAGATTTTTTTGTTATCGATACTAATATCGATTTAATGAAAAAAGAAGAAATATTAGAACAATTAGAATATTTTAAAGATAAAATTTCTAAATCTAATGCTGATTGGAAAGTGTTATATGGTCATCATACTTATCGTTCTGTATCAGGACATGGTAATGCCGAACCAATTTTAGAACAATTTTTAAATCATTTATTTAGTTTAAATAAAATTAATCTTTATATGTGCGGTCATGATCATACAAAACAACATATTATTAAGGATAATTTACATATATTAGTTTCTGGTGCCGGAGGAAAACCTTATGATTATGTTACTCATTTAAGGAATATGAAAGATTGTTCATTAAACTGTATGTCTAAAAATTTAGGTGTAGGAGTTTTAAAATTTAAGAAAAAATCAATCGAAATATTATTTTTTGATGAAAATAGTGTAAAAGAATATAATTATTTAATAAAGAAATAAAATATACTATAATTATAAATGGATAATTGTGGATCACATACTGCCGCATGGCATGCTAGTTTAGATAATCAAATTGCAGGTATGCCTGTTTATAATGAAGGATATGCTCAAGTAGGTGGGAGTAGAAGATCAAAAAGATCTAAAAGATCAAAAAGAAAAATTAAAAAAGGTGGATATCCTCAATGGTTTGATAAAGTTCCTAAAAATATGTCACGTAAAAAATATTTGAAAGAACTAAAAAAAAAATCTAAAAAAAGAAAATCTAAAAAAAGATCTAAATATTTAAAAAAGAAATCTAAAATAAGTACTCATAAAAAGTCAAGATCATTTAGAAGATAATTTTTTATTTTCATATTTTTTAATAAAATCATTTATTTCAATATCAAGATTTAGAATTGCCATTTCAATGGACCAATTATATCTTTCGATAGGTAATTTTTGTAACCGATATATATTTTTTAATAATCTAATTAAACATTCTTTCATAAAAGATATTAATTATATTTATTATTTTTTTTAAATATTATATAATATTATAATATATGAAAAAACGCACACTGAAAAAGAATACTTTCAGGAAGAAAAAAACTTTAAGGAAAAAAAATAAACCTTTAAAGAATAAACCTTTAAAAATTAGTAAAAAAAAATCTAAAAGAAAATCAATTAAAAAACAAAAAAAGGTATTACAATCTGGAGGTGGTGTTGAATTAAACACAATTTTAGATATTTTACTATCTAAAGATATTATATCATATATTCCTACTTCACAAATATTTGATTATGATAAAATTGATCGTTATATAAGGATGGTTGATGTCGCTACACTAAAAGATATTGTATTAGAAAATATTGAATATAAAAAATCTCCTACTATTCAGAAGATTTTTAATTATACATCAGAAGAATTAAAAGATCCTAAAAAAATAACATTTAATCCTGAAGATGTTAATTGTCAAAATTTAATAGAAGAAAGAAATCAATTTGTTAAAAGATTATTTTTATATCTTTTTGAATGTAATGAAGATACATATATAAAGAAAAATATAGATTGGTTTAAAATTATTTGTGGATTAGATGAGTTTGATGAAACATATGAATATCAATGTATGAAAAAATTAATTGATATGGGAATGTTTATTAAAAAAGAAGATATTTTAGAAAAAATTAAATTAGTAGAAGAGAATTTAGATTTTAAATTAATTTTAAGAAAAAGATTATTTAATTGTAGTGAAATACCTAGAACATTTTTTGAGAATATTTTTGGTGGTATTTCTTTTCCTTCATTTAATAGTTGTGATAAAAAATCTCCTGAAGGTGTTCTTTATTTATATGATGAATATAAAAGATTTTTAATTAAAGATCATGAAAATATATCAAAATTAGATAAAGTTAAGATTTTAATTTATTGTGAAGTTAGACAACATTTATTATCAAAACATATTGCGTTAGAATTAGTTCGTTTGAATGATAAAAATTATACTCATATTCGTTATTTACTCAAGAAAATCTTTAATTTAGATCATGATATAATTAAAGAAAATGATGAAAAATATAAAAAAATTAAAGAAAAAGAAGAAAAAGAAAAAGCAAAGAAATTAAATTTAAAAGATAATTTAGAAAATATTGATGATAAATATGATGAAAAATCAGAAGAATTAACTGAAGAAGAAAAATTAATAAAAGAATTAGATGAGAAAAAGAAAAAATCTATAGAAGAAGGTAGAAATTTTGAAAAATATGATAAAGAAACAGAAGATAAAATTAATGCGTTAGAAGAAGATAATTCTGATGAAAATAATTCAGAAAAAAAAATGACTGGTGGTAGTATAAATCCTGGAGAAGAAGCATTAAATCCTGGAGCAGAAGAATTTAGTCC
>CERI01117679.1_pt1 | contig 13591 bp, 8 predicted proteins | sample 350261 | NCBI WGS metagenome assembly CERI01 (sample SAMEA2620979, study PRJEB7988) | marine metagenome | isolation source: saline water (ENVO:00002010), including
TACCGTTGCAGTGCTTTACCAAAATATTAAGCTAATGGAGCCGACTTTAAAACTATTCAACTGATTATTTATGTAATCAGTTACATTAACATTACATATTTCTTTTTAACATTTTAACGCATTATTTCAAATTGTTTCTAAATATTTTTAAAATATTCTTTAACCAAATTGATTTATGTTTTTGTTTATTAATAACATCTTCAAAAAAATTTATAAATCCTTCAATTCTTCCTAAATCGTTATAAGGAAATATATCTTTAATCGTTTTTTTATCATTTTTTATAATATTTACAACTTCGTTAAGATAATTTTTCCATTCTTTAGTTGGCGATTTTAAAAATAATAGTGCAGTATCAATAGTTAAATAAGTTTTTGTATTAGGTTCAGACATACCTTTTCTCTCAGTTGGAAAACTCCACCAAGCATAATGTGAAATTTTTCTGCGTTTTTCAACTAATTCTCTTGTTGCTAATGGTAAATATTTAATTTGCTTTTGTTTTAATACTTTCATTATTTTTATATCATTGTCTCTTTTATCATGTTTTAAACTCTTTTTAGATATTTTTGATTTTTTTAATGTCTTTCTTACTTTACTACCTCCAAACATTCCTCTTGGTAAGTCATTAAATGACTGGATACCCCCTGGTGAGGGTCGTTGGCGTGTAAATTCCCGACCAGCTCGCGCATCACGACGAGATATGTTCGATACTTGATTTGTGTTTGTTCCATCTAATTTTTCATTTAATTTCTTTAATTCATCTTCTGCATTTTTTATAAAAAAATCTTTTTTCTTCTGCACAGTATCATTGTCTGGAATAGTGTAATGAATATTATTAAATAAAAACTGCATAGAAAGTGACAATATCGGAGTTTTTTCAATACTATTTGTTAATATCTCAAAAAATAACTTTTTTCCAAGAACCTTATTATTTAATAAATTATCTAAAAAACTTATGTATAACCAATCAGTTATTTCTTCATTTAATACAAGAGAATAATATAAATGAATTAATACCCGATATATATCTTTATCAGTTAAGTCTTTAAATTTTTCTATTTTTGTTATTTCATCTTTAATAATTGTTATTAATTTTTCTTCTCTTTCATCACAACATATATTCAAGTCAGCTTCATCTAAATAGTCTTCCGTTCCACCATCATTTACTCGGTTTGCCATTTCATCGCGGAATTCTTTTTCTATTTCTAAAAATTTACTCATTAATACATCAATTATAAAAATAATAGGATTCCTAAAATCTATAAATTATAAATTATTTTGATTTTTTTTCATTTAAATTTTTTTCGAGCTTTGTACTTTCCTTTGACCATTTAGTATGAATTAAATCATCTTTTGATTTAGGTATTGATTTTCTCTGAAATATAAATGTTCTGTTTAGAAAACTTATTTTTCTGTCATCATCAGATAGATTTATTTTGTCAAAATTTGAATGCGATATATTTGTGTAATATTCGAAATTTTCTGATAGAACCAAATCAAATCCTATTTTATTCATTTTCTTTTCTAAGAAATCAAAATTTACTAAATATTCAGAATGCTCTTTATTAATTGATTGTACAAGAACTTTAATTTCATTTCCATAATTATTTTCATCAAACATTTCTGTGTCATAGTTTTTCTTAATTCTTAATACTTCAGTTCCTTTATTTTTAATGTCGATTGGATCCGAATATCTATATACCAAATCATTTCCATTATTTTTAACAAATTCATCATTAATTATTTTTCCATCATAACAACATCCAACAAAATAACCATCTATTTTTGTATTTCTATCAATATTATCTAACAAACCATGTAATGTTTGAGAATCATTCAAGAAATAATGAATTGCGAAGAATATTGATACTGTATCGAAAGAATAAGACTCCTTAAACGTATTTTTATATTGAGATATATCGTAATAATTACTATGATATGTATTCTTTTCAGTTAGATCTTTTGATATATCTCCTGCCAAAAATATTATTTGTTCAGAATCATATTTGAAACCAGGATGATTTATTCTTTCTTGAATAATATCCTTTAATCTCGGATAAGCCCCATCTATTGCATTGTGTAAATTATCAACACTATTATCTACACCTACTACATTTAGGTTCATAGATAAATATCTCGGTATATCACCGCCTTTTCCAGAAGCAAGATCCAATAGTTTCTTTCCATCTGTTTTCAAAACTGATTCCTCCAACAAATTTTGTTTTACAACTAATCTATGGAAGTTTCTATATTCTTTAGTCATTTTCTCTCCTTTAGAGTTTGAATTGTAATATGTATCTATTTCATCCTCTATTGAGGGGATAGGACATTCGCCAGTCATAATATCATAACTCACAGGAACATAATAAGATTTCCAAATATCTAATGCGACTTTGTAACTGTTTGGCGTATCTTTATCTTGCCTGATACGAATTGGAAACCATCTATTATATGATTGTTCATCTTTATTATAAATCATTTCTACAATATCACCACTTGATATAGGAACACCACTCCACATATTATTTGAAAAACATCGTACTCTACCATCAATAATAGGTAATTTTACATATTTTGCTAAATTATCTTCGGGATATGCCGCTATAAATTCTTTTACGAATGGTTTTCCGAATGTTTGTTTAATTTTTTTCTTTTCAGCTAATGGTAATTGAATATAATCTTGAAAATTGCTGAATGTATATGGCTCTGGAGATTGATTATAGAGAACATGTAAAGAGCATAGTTGATATTTTACCATAATATATTTATCCGAATTTCCAATTTGAAGTGGCAATTCATCATTATTATCTAATCCAGCACTTTCACTTGGAGTATCAATGAATTTTATCTGAAAATCTATAGAATTAAAATTAACATCTTTCCATTTTAACATTCTTTGGAACTCCTTACCACTTTGAATAAATCTTGACTTTCCAGATGATTTCTCATCATATAATTCATTTCCACCTACTTTATCTATAGGTGTAAATATTAATCCATCATTTTCATAAATATCTCCCTTGATGTCATTAAAACATTGAATACAAGAACTATGAAAATTATCTTCATTAAGTGGTATAAATTTTTTTAACACGACATAGAATTCTACATTGTTATATAGTTTGTCATTATGACTTTTATTATTCAAGATATCAATTACTTGATTTCTCCGATACTCAAGATTTTTGCTTCTTATATCTTCTTTTTTGTAGAAATAACAGTCGAATATTAAATAATGCGCTATAAGCTCATCATCTTTTGTTTTACTAATAAATTCGCCATCAAAAATACAACCAGCATACGACTCTTCAAAATAATATCCAGATGGCTCAAAATATGTAGATTTAGAACCCAGTAGAAACAATTCACCACTTGAATGAATAAATCCCAACATTCTTAATCCGTCTGATTTTGGTGTAACAAAATATTCGTTTGTTCTATCTTTCAATAATCTCAAACGAGGCATTGTTAAAGAAACTACCTTAGGTGCCATTTTGAATTGATATCTATCACTCAGAGTATATTTATCCTTTTTACCAGATAACATGTGAAAGTATTCACTTGAAACATTGTCCAAAATACTAAATGGCAATACTTTATATATATTTTGGCATGTACATAATATAGTCGTAAGTATATCCACCCAAGATGATATATTCAGAAGATTTTTCTCATCTGATTCATTAATATTACCAATCATATTAGGTAAATATTCCAACTCAACCTCATACTTTTCTTTTGTACTTAACAGTCGAGATTCTTTAAATGTTTTACATTTATTATAATTTGATTTAACTGCCGTTAAATCTACAGAATACATATTATCGACTAAATAGGAATATCTATTTTTCAGTCGGAAAGTCTTATTTAATTCGGCCCAACTTAAGAGAACTTTTGCGAATGTTTCAGAAGATTTAGATATTTCTACTTCCTCTTTTAAATTTAATCGGCACCCTATATCTTTTAAAGCAGACATATAATCTAAATCAGAATCATATTTTCCATTTTCTATATTTTTTACATCAACTCTTGACTTCTCAATAACATACCAACATTCATTTGGTAAATCGGAAAATGAATCAGTTTTTTTATACTTATTAATATTGTCAAGACCTTCTATAGTTATTCTATATTTATCATCAACACTAATATCAAGACTTTTTGACTGTTCTTTAATATTTTTCCAATTACCGTAATTAGTCTTCTCACGACAATTATTTCTTAAACGTATAAAATCATCTTTTTTTATAGATGGTTTTACCACACGACATTCAAATTCATAAGATTTATTGTTGTATGCCAAATCAGAATATAAACTTATTGTTTGATGATCTAATGTAGATAACATTGACTCGTTATTATTCATTATTAATATTTAGTTATCATTTTTTAAATATTTTTTGGATTTTGTATAATACAATTTATTGCTATTACAAATGACATTGAACAATGTGATTTAGTAGCATCTTCCACTTCAAATCGAACGATGTTTCTAAATTTTATTTTTTTATTATATCTTGCAATATAAACTTTATCATTACATTCTATAAAATAACACTTACCATTATAAATTTTTATTACCTTTCCGTAATACCTTTTCTTATTTTTAGTGACTATATGCCATCCATCATCTGTATTAAAAACATTTATATTTGAATCAAACAATTTTGACACACCATTTTCAATAAGTTCTTCAATTACTTCTTGATCACCCCACTTACGGATGTCTAAACATCCAATTGACATTATTTATCTTTAATAATAATCTTTTATTAGTTTTTATTAATCTTTATTATTAGTTAAATACAATATATATATATATAATTAAATGGAGGAAATGGCGAATTTAATAAATAATAATTATAAATCCATTGATGAAAATATTCATGAAGGGGAAAATATATGTACGAAATTTGAACAAATGAATTTAAAAAAAAATGTATTACGAGGGATATTTGCATATGGTTTCGAAACTCCAAGTTCTATACAACAAAAAGCAATACCAATAATTAAAACTGGAAGAGACCTTATTGCACAAGCGCAATCAGGAACTGGGAAAACGGCCGCATTTTCAGTTTCGGTTTTAGAAAATATCGATACAGAGTCAAATAATCTCCAAGCAATTATAGTATCTCCAACAAGAGAATTATCTGAACAGATTTATAATGTTATATCTCAATTGGGACAATATACTTCTGTACGTTTTAGTCTAATACTTGGTGGTCAGACTAGAAGAACACAACAATATAATATGGAACAAACTCAACCACATTGTATTATATGTACTCCAGGTAGAATAAATGATTTTATAGAAAGTAGAATCGTTAATGTTTCAAATATTAAATGCCTAATTTTAGATGAGGCTGATGAACTATTACATGACGCATTTCTTGTTCAAATTAAGTATATTATAACCAGTATTCCAGAAAATGCTCAAATATGTTTATTTAGTGCAACTATGTCAAATTATTGTTTGGATGTAGCTAAAAAATTTCTTAACGAACCAAGAAGTATTCATGTTAAAAAAGAACAATTGACTTTAGAGGGGATTTCACAATATTATATTGTTACCGAGAATGATAATATTAAATATAATACAATTTTAGACTTATATTCATCTATTATAATTAATCAATTGATAATATATTGTAATACCAAACACCGAGTTATGTATCTCAAAAATAATTTGGTTAGAGACGGATATTCATGTGCGTGTATTCATGGAGAGTTATCTACAATTGAAAGAATTCAAATTATGCAGGATTTTAGAAAAGGAGATGTTAGGGTATTAATTTCTACAGATCTTCTATCGCGTGGTATTGATGTACAACAAGTTTCATTGGTTATTAATTATGATGTACCCAAAAATATTGAGTCATATATTCATAGAATTGGTAGAAGTGGAAGATATGGTAGAAGAGGTATCGCTTTAAATCTTATATCAAAATACGACTCAGATGTATTGAATGAATTAGAAAGGTTTTATAACACTCAAATTAATGAATTACCATCTGACATTGAATCTGTTTTTGGTTCAGTTAATTAGCTTATAAAATCAAAAGAACACTTGTAATTAGTATTTACTGTCATTATACCACCTTTATTATCAAACTCTCCACAATAATTTGGCGCTGAAAATATAGTGACAAGTTTTCTATTTGCAAAAAATTCATATCCATCTTCAACAACTTGATGAGCTCTCACAACTAATTCCAAATTGTTTATTCGAAGAAATTTATTTAATTCGTTTTTACTAAATAAATAAGATACACCTCTATCACTTGGTATCCAACCTTGTGAATCATTTTCAACATTTGGATCTGACCATAATAAATCACAAACGATTCCACGGTCGGGTACATCAGTTGGTCGGCTTATATTATTTATTTCAAAAATATTATATAATGATGGAGATATACCTCCATGACAACAAAATATTGTAGGACTATCTTTATGATTTCCAATAGTAGCAGCTATTGGCATTCTATTAAATACTTCTATAAACGATTTCCATGCTTTTATTGATACTCTTCTTTTACATTCATCATAAAATCCATACACTTTCGATATTTCAGAAGTTTCGTGATTACCTCTCAATAATATTATATCATTATGAAATAATATTTTGTAACAAAATAACAATACAATTACTTCCAAACTTTGACGTCCTCTATCAACATAGTCTCCCAAAAATAAATAACGACATTTTTGTGAGGGATATCCTTTCTTTGAAAAGATTTTTTTTAAATCGGGAAATTGACCATGTATATCACCACATATAGTTACAGGAGGACAAATATTTACCAACATATCATCATTCATAAATGCAACACGGGCCTGTCGCAATAACCATATTAATGCTTGCTCATCAATAGGAAAATTATCAGAATTAGAATTTAATATACTATTTTTTATTGTAATTACATTATTATATATTTCTACCAAATCTTTAGTTCTGGTTGGCATTATACAATTTATCATTTTTTATTTAATAAATATTCTCTATAAATTATAATGTACAATTATATTATCTGTTTTCTATTACTTTTTATATTTGGTTTTATTATATTTTTCAAGTATAGTTGTAATGAATCATTTCAAAATGAGAATATTAAATATCTCAAATGCTATCCAGTAAGTATGAATTTTACTCAAGAAGAACTTGATGCAGAAGAAGATATGAATAAAGATTTTGCTAATTTTATGAATTGTTATCCTGTTAAAATAAATATTACTGAAGAAGATGAATCAGAAGAAGGACCTAATTTGGATGTTGTTTATGCAGCACGACGCTTACCTAATGATGATGAAGATTATGATGAAGATGTAGAATTCACGATGAATGTAGTTGGAAATACGGACAATAGAAACATGGATGGCGAACCAGTGGGAAAATATTTCCATTTTAATGAAGAAGATTGGGTATTTGATACTATAAAAAATGCTGAAAAATATAATGTTAGTCAAATTCGTCAAGGTGAAATAATTAGAACGGGTCAAATTGTGGCTTATACTTCACAAAATATAAATTCTGTAAAACTTTCATCTACTGGTTTCTCAGGTAGATGGTGGTCAAATTCTCGCGCAGGAGATTGGGAAATAGGTGATGAAATTAGAAATGATGAAGCATTCGAAGCTGCAAAAGACGAATTCGATGAATTCGAAGATGATGAATTCGAAAATGAAGATGAGGAATTTGAAGATGAAGATGAAGATGATGATGAATTTGAAGATGAAGATGAAGATGATGAAGATGACGAAGATGATGAAGATGATGAAGATGATGAAGATATGATAATTGAAACTTTTAAAGGTAGTAGTAAAAAATGGGTGTCTAATGATACTCCAAGTACATCTGTTTTAGTTGAAAATGATTTAGTAATATCTAATGATTACGAATCAGATAAAACACTATCAAACTATGATAGATATAAAAAAGAAATACAAATGTATGAAAACAGAGATGACTTTTATATAACAAAATCAATGACATTTAACGTTCCAGATGAATTAACGGGAGGAGATAGCTATTCATGGAAAGGTACATTAACTAATGAAATACATCCATTGGTTCCAACCGGAACTGTAATTACAGGTACTGTAAAAATACCAAATAGAGCTTCTGCCGGCAGTACATTCACAAGAAAATTCAAAATACCAATAAGAATGACTGAACAACAAAAAACTATGAAAGATAAATGTGTTCTTTGGTGGGAACAACTTACTAAAGGAACTAAAGATAATTGTAAGCATTTTATAGATGAAAATGAAACTCTAAAAGATACATGTGATATGAAAAACGATAATGGTTCAGTTATACTTACAAAAGATAACAAAAGATATTCATATGTTGATTATAATTACGATGAATTACAAAAAACAAATATGTGTGGTACTTCTGTATTAGATGAACAATATGGTTCATATATAGCAAAAGATATTATTAATAAATCTGAAGACGACTTAAAAAGTATATGGGAAAATAGTTTTTATGACAAAACTTTTGTTTTTACAGATGGAGATAACCGTGACAAAATAGATAAAAAAGTATCTGAATCAATTATAGACGTTTCATCAAAATTGATTCAAAAAATTGATGATTTAGAACAACATAATATACATATTCAAAATATTATGAATAAATAAATAACAAAAAAAATGATATAACTATTTTTTCGAATACATATTAAGACTAATTAATATATTATAAAATTGAGATAATGGTTCATTCTAAACAGTTACGTTCTGTTATTGATTCTATGTTTAAAGATGAACAATACCTTCTTGTTAAACATCAAATTGATTCATTCGACTATTTTATTACTGATTTAATCCAAACAATTATACAACAATACAATCCAATTATTATATATGGTTCATTTAACGAGAGTTTAGGAAAACACGAACAAGAAATTCATATTGGTTTTGGTAAGATCGCTTTACATCCACCATTGATATATGAAAATGATGGAAGCATGGTACAAATGTCTCCAGAAATTGCACGTCTGCGCAGTATGTCATACAGTTCAAATCTGCATGTTGATGTTAATGTCGAGACTATTTTGAGAACAGGACCATCCCTTGAAAATGAAGACAGGAAATCAAAAGTTTTCGAAAAAATTCTAATTGGTAAGATTCCTATTATGGTTGGTTCAAGGTTCTGTAATCAAGAACACTCAAAAATTAATAAGAACACTTGTATCATTGACCCAGGAGGACATTTTATTATTACTGGATCAGAAAAGGTTATTATTTCACAAGAAAGACAAGCTGAAAACAAGGCATTCTGTTTTCCAGTTAGTGCAGTTTCAAGTACTCGTTTCTCACATTGCGTAGAAGTTAAATCAGTACCTGACATTGGATTTATGCCAGCTAAACCAGCATGTGTTAAAATTGCAAGTAAGCCAACTTATCATGGATATAATTTATATGTTCATTTCCAAGGATTGAGAAAAGAAATACCATTGGCTATTGTATTTAAAGCACTCGGTGCTTATAGTGATAAGTCTATATTTGAGTACGTATTTGGTTCGAATAGACCTAATATTAGAAAAGACTTGGAAAATATGTTGGTCGCATCAATTGAAGATGGTGAATATTTGACTCAACCAATGGCATTGGATTATATTTCGAAATATCTTCCGGTTCCTATTCGTATGAGACAAGGACAACCTATCACACAAGACATGCGTATTCAGCATGTTAGAACCGCTCTTATTCACGATTTTCTACCTCATTTAGGAGATAATACAACTAAAAAAATGTTTTATCTTGGAATGATGGTAAGAAAATTGCTACTATATTTTACAAAGAATATTGAAGAAGATGATAGGGACAGTTTCGAAAATAAAAGAGTAGATACACCAGGAATTATGCTTGGTAATTTGTTCAGACAATCATTTACTCGGCTTATTAAAGATGCTACTCTTATATTGAACAGAGAAATTAGTGGGGGTGCATGGAAATTAACAAATAACTTCCATAATATTATTACTGGAAACAATATTTATAAGATTCTTAAATCAAACATTATTGAAACAAACATGAAATATTCTCTTGCTACTGGTAATTGGGGGGTTAAAAATGCAACTGTTAAAATAGGCGTAGCGCAAGTATTACAACGATTATCTTACTTGGGAACATTATCTCATCTTAGACGTATTAATACACCTATAGATAAAACTACGAAAATGACAAAACCAAGGAAACTACACCCAAGCACATATGGATACATATGTCCAGCAGAAACTCCTGAAGGAACTTCTATTGGTATTGTTAAAAATATGGCTCTATCATGTCACATTACAAAAGATATTTCAACTAATCATGTGAAAAATATTGTCATAAATTTTGAATCATTTAAAGAAATTGATTCGAAAGATACTACAGGATACACTACAGTATTTATTAATGGTATAATCATTGGATTTGTTAATGATATGTTACAACTTGCAAAACATCTTGTAACTCTAAGACGTTCTGGTATATTGCATATTTATACAAGCATTATTCCATTATACACTGATTATGAATTACATATATATACAAGCGGAGGACGTCTTGTTAGACCATTGTTCATTGTTGAAAATGGTAAGCTTGTATTTGATGAAAGACATATTGAATACATGAAAAATAACAAAGATTCATGGAATACATTGATTTTGGGTAATGATAAGGAACACATTCCACAGGCTATTGAATACATTGATGTTCAAGAATCAGGAAGTTCCCTCATTTGCTCAAATACAAACTTGATTTATCAAAATAAAAGATATACTCACTGTGAAATTGACCCAAGTCTTATACTTGGAATTCTCGCATCTAATATTGTTTTCTCAAATCATAATCAATCTCCTCGCAATACATATCAGTCAGCCATGGGAAAACAAGCCATGGGTATATATGCAACAAATTTTAGGTCTCGTATGGATATGATTGCAAATATTCTTTGGTATCCAACACAACCAGTTGTTATGACACACAACTCTAAACATATGAACATGCAAAAAATTCCTAATGGTATTACCGTTATTATTGCTGTTTCAAGTGATAAAGGATATAATCAAGAAGATTCACTTATGTTTAATAAATCATCTATCGATAGAGGACTATTTCGTTCATCATTCTTTAGAACATATCATGTTGAAGAAAGAAAAAACCAATCCACTGGAGAGGAAGAACAATTCGCTAAACCAAATCCAAATAATACATTACAAATGAGGCATTGTAGTTATGAAGCATTAAGTGAAGATGGATTTCCTATCGAAGGCAAAAAAGTTAAAGGAGGCGATGCTATCGTTGGTAAAGTTGTTCCAATGAATAATAGAAAAAAACCTAACAATCAATCAAATGTATTCGATAAAGAATTTAGAGATAATAGCAGTTATATTAGAAATAATGAAGATGGCATAGTTGATACTAAATATATTAGTAGAAATAGCGAAGGATATTTGTTTTGCAAAGCTAAAATTAGATCAGAAAGAAGACCTGAAATTGGAGATAAATTCTCCAGTGTTCATGGACAAAAAGGTACTATCGGAATGATTTATAAAGCAGAAGATATGCCATATAGTAAAGATGGTATCACACCAGATATTATCATGAATCCTCATGCATTTCCAAGTAGAATGACATTCGCACAATTACTTGAATCACTACTTGGAATCGAATGTGTTGATAAAGCAATGCATGGGGATGGAACACCATTTACAAATATTTCAGTTGATCTCATATCATCAAGACTTGAAAAAAGTGGATATGATAAATATGGAGAAACAGAATTGTACAGTGGAGAAACTGGAAAAAAACTTAATACATCCATTTTCATGGGACCAGCATTTTATCAACGATTGAAACATATGGTTGATGATAAATTTCATGCACGCTCCACAGGACCTATGGTACAAATGACAAGACAACCTTCAGAAGGACGCTCCAGAGATGGAGGGTTACGCATGGGGGAAATGGAGCGCGATTGTCTTTTGGCACACGGAGTCGCTCAATTCCAAAAAGAAAAATTTATGGAACTGTCTGACAATTTCACTGTATTTACAAACTCGGATGGTCTTATGTGTTCTGTTAATAAAAAGGAAAATCTTGTTAATTCATTTACAGATTCAAATAATAATGGAACTATAGCAGAACATAGAATTCCATATGCAACTAAATTATTCCTTCATGAATTACAAACAATGGGAATCGCAACACATATGGAATCAGAACAATAATTTAAACATATTCTATTAACAATTTCTCTTTTAATTTATTAATAATACTCCAAATACAAATATACGTTAAATTAAAATATGTATAACTATAATAAATAGTATTACTTTCAGTATAAGAATATATTAAATCCATTAAAAAATCTAATTCTATTTCTTTATGTTCAAAAATGTTTTGAATATGATTTATACCAAATACAATTGCAAAAAAACATGACACTAAACAATAAGACCCGATTCCTAATTTATAAGATATATTTATAATTACAAATAATAACAATATACTAATTATTGTTGTTATTAATTCACTTTTCAATAAAAAGGATATTACTCTTTTTTTTAAATTTGTCTCAACTATATTATATTCACTATTACATATTGAACATATAGAACTACCATTATAATGAATTGTTTTTCTTAAACAACTTGGGTGTATGTAACCTATAGTTCCAGAACATTTACACGGCTGAATTAACTTTTCCTCAGAATCACCTTCATAACATATCCGACATTCCAAATTCATTAGTTATTTAATATATTAGATTTATATGAATAATAATCACAACATTAGATTTTCATTATCTTTTTCCCTTCTTTTTACCTTTTTTTACTTTTTTCGGTGTATCAATATCGGGAATCATTGGCAATTTTAAAAATTCTTCAAACGACTCTTCCATCTTAGATTTGTCATAATTTATTTTTTCTCTGTCATTTAAATTATCATATTTATCAATTAAATCTTTTTGTAAATCCATTACACCAAAATATACAAGAGCTATTAATTTATCAAAATCTTTTAAAATCCTATTATCATTGGGTATAAACTCTAAATTTATTTCTTTATTCTTTTTACTATAATTATCAACAACCTCATAGAATAATTGAGAATTTGCTCCAATCATTTCTAATTCAGATATATTAAGTTTTTTATTTAGTAATATCTTTTCACCACCTCTATTTATATTACGATAATTAGTAATATCGACTAATATTGATAAATATTCATACCATCCTTGTATATTCAATTCAATTAGTGATTTTACTTTTATATAGGTAAAAACATTATCTATAATTTGTTTTGTTGGTAATATATTATTTCTTACAAATTGATTCTCGAATAAATTCATTAAATCTTCTTTCTCAGAATCAATTAGTTTTCGATTTGTCACATTTAATTCTTTTAATTCTCTATCTGTTAGTTCAAAAGAATCTAATACTTTTATAAAACGAGTACGTTCTTTTGTTTTAAAATCTTCCATTTTTCTTGCTATTTCAACATTTTGTATTATTTGATTTCTAATTTCATTTATACGAATATCATTCGCTTTATCTCTTGACTCTTTATCTCTTGACTCTTTATCTCTTGACT
>CERI01027701.1_pt1 | contig 13587 bp, 12 predicted proteins | sample 350261 | NCBI WGS metagenome assembly CERI01 (sample SAMEA2620979, study PRJEB7988) | marine metagenome | isolation source: saline water (ENVO:00002010), including
ATCCATTTCTCCTTTGTATACCTTAAGCAAGATAATATATAATTCCAGATTAATTGAGCCAAGTAAGTTTTGTAAATTCTTTTTAGTTCCTTTTTCTTTAAAATAATTCGTCCATAACCATTTTAAATGAGATTTATCCATTAAATGTTTATTTTCAATCGCTTCTCTATCATAGGTCATAGTATCTGGATCTAATTTAGACTCTTCTATATGTTCCCAAAATAATTTTCTACTTTTAAATGTTTGACCGGTCAATACACAAGTATGATCTATTATATTCATATCTTTAGTAGAATACTTAGGTAGCATATATCTTTTATGACCATCATTCGTAATATATAATCTCCATTGAACCATGTTATATAATATATGTAAGATAATTTTAAATCAAATTAATAATATTTTAACCATATCTTATCATAACTATAATATAAATTTTTATGACGTAATAGTAATTCTAATATAATACATAATAATTCTTTTTCATTCCTTTTACCTTTTACTATATCTGTAATATCCTGTTTATCTATAGTAAATCCTTCTAAAATCCTTGATATATTTTGTTTACTTACATCTTGATTATTTTCTATGCATATATTTCCTGGCCCAGGAGGATATTTTATATTACTTTCTTTAGTTACTATCTTAAATACTGAACCCTTGTGACGTTTACTATAACTAGTATATCCCCATATAGAAGACATTTTACAAAACTGTTTATAATGAGATGTTTGTTTATATTCAGATAGAGAATTATTTATCTGAGTTATCTTTACTGAATTACATTTAATAATCTTTTCTTCATCTTTATAATATTCAAAAAAACAGGGTTCACCATTAAAAGATAATACAAAACCATATTTAGTTCCTTTAGTTGAAAAGTCATTAATATAATAATTATCACCATCTTTATATATCACAAATCTAGATACAATAGTATTATATATTTCATGGAGTTGGTAATCATCTAAACTATATGAATTAGTAAAATATCCATATATTATAGCACATTTTTCATTAAAAGATAATGTATCAAATATATGTTCATATAATATTAAACTTTCCTTTGTAATATTAATATTATTTCTTTTAAATAAATTAAATATTTTTTCAGATATTCTAGTGATAGTATGACTAATATTTTCATAGATAGATATTATATATGTATCATCAAATGTCTCAGGGCATTCACACTCTTTTTTAGTTCTAATAACTCTAGGAAGTTTAACTACTTTTTTAGGAATTTCATATAAATTCATACGATAATAAAGTGGTATAGTTTCATCATCTATAAGAAAAGGTTGAAATATATAATAGCTATGTTTATTAATACGACTTCCCTTATTTATTATATATCCGCTATTACCGTATCTATCATGTAATATATAACGTTCAGATATCATTTCATTTAATGCTTGAAAAACTAAATCATCTATTGAGTAACCTTTTTCATAGATTAAACCTAAAATAGAATCTAAATCATAAACAATAGAATAAGTATATAACTTGGCTATCTTTTTTTTAATATTTTGTATCAAACCAGATGAATATTTACTAAAATATGTATCTGAATTTAAAGCTGTTACCTTGAGAGGTTTCATATCATAATTATAATCACACCTTAACCAAGAACATACTTTAGAATTGGGTTTATCATATGGATTTATAGTTATTTCAGAAGAACTAATTAAACAAGGCTTAACTTTTACACTATGTATATCTCCTTTGCGAATTATATTTACATCTTTATACAAATACCTATCCACAGCAACTCTTTTTAAGACATCTTCAACATAACCTATCTGTCTAGCTTTTCTTTCAGCATATCTGTATATATGTGTATCAATACATTCCTTATTATCTGTTAATATCCCTACATGTAAGAATATTAATACATTTTTATCTTTATTAGGTAGATCAGAATGTGAACAAAACCTAATACCCCGACCTATAGTCTGTTCTAATCTATTTAAATGAACCCAGGGGTCTAGTATATGAATACTTCTTATCCTTTTAAAATCTAAACCTTCACTAGCTACAACTGTTCCTAATATTATTTTAATCTTTTCACCATTTATATTTCCTTTCGAGTTAACAATCTTAAGCTGTTCTTCTAAATCCTTTTTACTAGTGGTACCATCAATTACCATATAAGAAGCATTATGAGTTGTATTTATCTTTATCTGTGGACGTTTCTTGGGGTATTGAAGCATTGGACCACCTCTAAAACGTTTATAACCATTCTGTTCTAAGGCAAGACATAGTGGAGTGATACCTGACGCTATAAAATTTGTATAAATAAAAACTATACCTTCAGTATTTTCTAAAACCTTAAGAAATGCGTAGATTTTTGAAGAGTATTTCTGAATATGATCTATATCAAATATAGGACCATGTGACTTAAGAGTTTCAGCTTTATAGCTATATTTATTACCTCGTCTATTCATACATTTAGATAAACCTTTCTCACCTACCAGTTGTTCGATGGTTATATCTTTCTGTTTAGTAGATGATATATTAGGATATATGATATTTGATAATTGCATTGATGAAATAATATCAGTAATAGACGTCTTTTCACCTCTAATATCTAAGTCCATATCAGGATTTGATTCAATTAAATCTTGTATATGTCTTTTATATATATTATCTTGATGTCCTTGTAGCCTTGAACCAAATAATTCTAAAAATTGAAACTTATCTTTAATCTGCCCACCTACTAAATTTTTTTTAGGATAGAAATTATCCCTTAACACACATATATCTTCTGATTTACTATAGTTGGGAAATCCAGCCATACTAGGATATATCCTTAATGGAAATGTTATAGGATTTTCACCTCTTAAATAAGAAACATAACTACGACATTTTTCTTGAATTATATGTTTACCTTCTTCAGTTATTTCACCCATAGAATCAAAGATATCTCTTTTATTTAATAAAGGACGGTTATCATTCATTAACATCATATTTAGTAACCATACTATCTCCGAAGATCTATTATACATAGGTGTTGCTGTTAATAGAATAAGTCTTAAATTATCGCTATATTTAATAACCAACTCTATAGTTTTTACAACATCTCTCATTTTTAATTCATTTGTCTGTTCATCTCTTATATTATGCGCTTCATCTATAATCAATAATCTATTAGAAAACATCTTTTTTATAAGTCTTTCAGCCGCAAACTGCTTTTCTTCTTTAGGTAGTCTTAATTGTTCTTTTGTAATCAACTTTCTTACATAGTTTGAAAATGATTGATATCCCATAAGTTCATAATACTGTTTAATTAATTTATTAACTTCTCTATCAGAAGTAGATTCATTCTGTTTAAATGTATCACCAGTACACTGATCAATACCTTTTTCAGGAGAAAATATCGTATTTTTCCAGCCTATCTTAATATTTTTTGAACTAAGGACAATTATTCTACGATCTTTACGCGAATAAGGATCTCTAAAATTTTCAGCTATACTTACACCTGAACATGTTTTACCAACTCCTACACCGTGATATATTAATATACTTTTATAAGGTGATTCTTTAGTCATAAAATTTTTTAAAAAAGTTTGATGTCCTTTAATAGTAAAATCAGAAATACAAGAATCTTCAGCCCCTGTTTCCAATGTTAATTGATTTGAATTAAATTCTTGTTTTTGATATATTATCTTTTGGAAATCTTTATCATTATTCTCTGGATAGGGTTGATAATCAAGGTCTTTTAAATTATCATTCTCAGCTTTTTCTTCTACTATAGATTTTAATAGTTCTTTTTCCTGTTTATCAGAAGACTTTTCATACATATCATATATCTTTTCATAAGATAGTTTCAATAATTTAGATCTAGGTTCACCCATATATAAGTCTATTTATTTTTTTTACTATATTTATTCTTTTAAAAAATAGTCATTAGACCATTGATAAATTAATTTACTAGCATCATTAATTACTTGTTTCTTAAAGGGATAGTCTGGTCTAATTTTATCTGCTGCGTGTTGTATATGAACCCAATCAATATCAGATATTTCTGAATATTGTTCATATTTATCTTTATTAATTGTTAACTGTTTTTCACTATTAAACATAGCATAATAATAAATATGTTTATATCTTACACCATTAGAACCAATATATTCTTCACTAGTAGGCATTAGATTAGATATTATAGTATAATCATCATTAGTTAGATTTGTTTCTTCTTCAAATTCTCTTATAGCACAATCTATATCTTTCTCTCTTGAAGATCGTCTACCCTTAGGTAATTCCCATTCAGGAGTTTCATATAGTTTATTACATTCTTTTAATAAAGAATTTATATCTAATCTGTTAAACATAGATTTACTTTTATGATATTCCCTTATCATACGTTCAGTCTGAGGTCTGTTTGTAGTTTCTAAAAACCATAAATTCTTCCATAATATATCAAACGGTATGGATATAAGTTTATCTCTCTCTTTAACAGAACACCCATTTAATAGATGGATTATATAATTATTATCGTTTAATTTATATTTACCCCGCAGAAATTCTATATAATTAATAGAATCTTTTCTCTGTATCATAAGTATCTCTTTGTTTTTATTAAAGCATATGATTCCATAACTTAATACTGGATATCTACATTCTTTATAAATATGACCTCTATTACCACAATTATTACAATATATATTCATTCTATATTAACTTATTCATAATCTTAAATAAAAATAATAATATTAAAATATTTATTGTAGATATATATGAATCCAAAATTCTGGGGACCTCATGCTTGGATATTTCTACATTCTATCACATTTAACTATCCTAAAGAACCTACTAATAAAGATAAACAAATCCACGTTAGATTTTTTAAAGATTTACAAAACATAATCCCTTGTGAAAAATGTGCATATAACTATAAAAGACATCTAGATGACTACCCAATAGAAGAAGCTTTAGAGACTAGAGAAACAATGGTTCAATGGTTAATAAATATTCATAATGAAGTTAATAAAAAATTAGGTAAACCAATATATACATATGATCAAGTTATAGAAGAATATAAGTATAATATAAAAAGATTAGATAGAGATGATACAATTGTATATAAGTTAGTAATTATATTATTACTAATATTAGTATTCTATCTATATAATAAAAAAAAATAAAAGATAATCTATATATTATTATGAATAAACTATTATTAATATCTATTTTAATCTTATTATGTATTATATCTACTAAAAAAGGCATAAAATTTTTATCAGATATATCTAAAAGTATTAGTTTAGTGATAAATAAAAAAGATATATGTGGATTATTCCTAATATTTTTATTGTTCTCTTTAGTTTGTTTAAGTCATAAAAGATTATTAGAAGGGAATGACGGAGATGATTCAGGCGACAATGATGATTCAGGGGACAATGATAATTCAGGTGACAATGATGATTCAGAAGATAATTCTCCTATAAGTCCTCCACCAGCATGGTTAAATTATTTTGATGCTGGTGACTGCACGGTTGCATCAAAAGGAGAAAATCAGGTGTACGAAATAGGAATTTCAGACTGGTTTGAAGAAGCCCAGCAGGGGTCACCTCCAAGACTTGATAATAATATGAAAATTCTTATACAAGCAAAAGATAATATAGATAAACTTAATAAAGAAAAGGCCATAAATTCACCAACGTGGATAAAAACATGTTATGATAAGGTAGAAGATTGTAAATCTAAATATGTTGATGCCTGCACTATGAATGATTTTTTATGCTTCACAGATTATAATGATGATAATGAAATATGTTATCAACAAAATTCAGACACACCCGATCCAACAATGTTTCCTAGTTTTGAATCATGGGCTAGATGTATGCGCTACATGCGTCATGGACCTGATCCAAATAGTAATTATGGTGATTATGGTGCTTGCAATGTAGAAGCACCTTCCCCAACTCTAAGACCTGATGAAATACCTAGTTGGACTTCTACATGTGTAAATATAAAAAATGAATGTGATGATTACATAAAGATAGGCTGTAGTTCTTATCTAAAATGTTCCGACGGGGACCGATCACCTCCTTGTACACCGGTATATCCTACCCAATTTAATACAAAAGAAGATTGGTTTAATTGCAATAATGGAGATGACATTGAAGGACAATCTAGATGTAGTAAAGCCGAAGCAATTTCTACAAATTATTTTAAGAGTAAGTTAATTATAAATGCTGATGATTGTTACCAGTATGCCATAGGCTGTATTAATGATACGTATAATGAATCTGGATCTAACCTTTGTGAGGAGCTGGATGAGGAAATGAATGATTATTTAGAAGGAGTTCAAGAAGATAACAACCAGGTTTATGATCCCAACTGGTAAAACTATAAACATATAAAAATAAAGATTAATAATATTAATAATATTAATAATATTAGTTATCTATTTTATACAACAAGAAAAATAATATATATGCTATAATTATAAAATGAATCAAATGTTACTATTAGTTTCTGTGTTAATTGCTTTATTTTTAATGTCTACAAAAGAAGGTAAAAAGGTTGCTAAAGATGTATCTAAGAGTGTTAGTTCGATAACTAGTCAAAGAGGTAAAGGTGGATTTCCTAGTGGTATAGTTCTATTACTAGTATTAGTTGCCTTATTATGCTTAAGTCGTAAGGGTTTAGTTGAAGGGGTAGCCGTTGTGAAGGATATTAAATTAGACAGTTTATCAGGTAAGGAAGTGATGGCGAACGGTAAGTACGTAGAAAGACAAAGTAATTCACAACCCAAAGGAAAACTACCGGCAGAAAAAACCAATCAGGAAGATAATAATCTGAAGAAAAAAATGGGATCAGGCAGAGCGGTGGCGGCAGCGGCTGGTGCGAAGAAAGAAGGAGCAGCTCCAGAGGGAATTCACCGCGCGAAGGCAAAAAGCCGCACTGGGGATGACCGCGAGAATAAAGATAGTAATATTAAAAGTATGAGAACAGATGTTGCAAAATTAATCAGTGTGACCCAAGATTTACAAGACAAATTAAATATGGATATTAATTAAGTGGATTAATATAATTTATTCTTATAATTTTTTTCTTTGGTAAGATATAATGCCGAGAATCAAGAAATTGATTGTTTCCAAAATTATGTCTGATGATGAAATTGTGAAAAGAGAAGGAACTTGGTTCCAAGAATCCGAATTAATTCATCCAGTTGTGCGATCTAATTTAGATGTGTATTATTTGGATGAACATGGAAAAGAAAAGTTATTATTAAAGTATAGGAAGAATCAAATATCTGATGGATTATGTGATTTAGGTTGGCAATCTTATAAAGATTTAGCCAAACCAAGTAGAGGTAGAGGAGCTAGTGCTGGACCAATTGATGTAAAAGGTCAATATTTTAGTAAACGAGCAGTTGTTCATACCAAGAAATGGTCTACTGGTTATTTAAAACCAGAAGGCAAGTTATTAAAAGAAGAGTTAGAGTTATTAACAATTGAAGATATTAAAAAAAGATGTGTTGATATAGAAGATTTACAAGTAGATGAATCGGATTCTAAAGAAGATATCATTTATAAGATTATTAAATCTAAAAATTTAGTTTCAAGTATGAAAATCAATAACCAAGTGGCCTCTAATCCTATTGGATATTATGAAGCCTCTAAAAATTTTGCAAAGTTACCTTGCCGTTTAACGCATTTTACAAGAGTTAATTATGATAAATATAATAAAGGACTACCTTTTATTCAAAGAATTGATCAATGTTTTAAGAAACTAATTCCTGAATCACATAAAAAACAATTATGTAAAGCCAATGAAAAATGTTATTTAAAAATACCTAAAACAAGTTTTTCCACAATCACGATTAATCGTAATTTTAGGACCGCATTACATCGTGATGCTGGAGATTATAAAAAAGGATTTGGAAATTTAACTGTCATAGAAAGAGGTAAATATCAGGGTGGATACACTTGTTTTCCTCAATTTGGTATCGGTGTTGATGTTAGGAGAGGTGATTTTTTAGCAATGGATGTTCATGAATGGCACACCAATACACCTATCTATGAAAAAGAAGAAGATAAAGCATTTAACGAAACATTAGAACCAGCTTTTAAAGATAATCCTGAAGTAGGGACAGTAGGTATCTATGAAAAATACACGAGATTAACCTTTGTCTGTTACTTAAGAGAAAAAATTAGTAAATGTCCAAATCAAAAAGATTTAACAGAACATGATCTAGCTCACTTAACAAAATCAGGACATTCTAAAATAGAAGTAAAATAAGATAGATAACTTAATATAGAGTAGATATGCAACTAAACAAACTTAGAAAAGATATTACATTATTTGGCTTTATTAATAGTTTATTATACATATTAATAAGTCTTATCTTATTACCTGTAATACACTGGCTTAGAAGAGGTCATATAACTATGTTACAATATATAATATACTATTTATGGTTTATAGGGGCGACTATATACAGTTTAATGATTATTAATAAGGTTAATAATAAGAAATATGAAGATTCTAATATAAAATTAAACGCAGTTGATAAAGTTACCTACAATTGGTTTATTAAGGGGGGCTTTAAATCATATCAGGATATATTTGTTCTTAGCGAAGTAGAACCTTTAATAGAATATGGTTTATTATTTTCATTAATATTATCACCAATAGGTGTTAGAACCAAAAGTAAAGTTTCAGGTATCCTTTATAAGATAGCTATATTTCATATAGTATCATCATTAATGTTATTAGACTGGCATACTTTAGTAGTAGATTATTCATGGAGAAATATAGATAGTGAATTAGATTCTATTAAAGTATAATATATATATATATATATATATATATAAATGATAATAGATAATATGAATTTATCAATCAGTTTAATTTTATTAATACTACTTATTAAATGTAATTCAAATATATTAAGAATATTTAATAAAAATAATATAACATCTTTATTAATAATCTTTATATTGGTGTGTTTCATATGTAATCAAGATGTTATAGAAGGTAATAAAGATATGGAAGATGATGTAGTTCCCACACCATGTCCTTCAGCCTTTGGTAAATATTGGAATGAAGATAATAATTCCAGTATTTGCAATAGTAAAAAAGATTCTAATAATCTTGTTTGCTATGAAAAAAGATCAGGCTCAGACGGACCCGTATGTAATCCTGTAACACCTAGTTCTGAACTTTGTAATGGAGAGAATGCTATATGTTCTGTGGGAGATGATGAACCATCTAAGCCTAAGCCTAATCAACCAGTGGACCCTTCAAATATCATATCATGTCCTTCAGCCTTTGGTAAAGATTGGAATTTAGATAGTTATAATATATGCAATAACGATAAAAACAAAGATGATAATGTATGTTATCAAAATGTAGGGATGTTTAGCTACGGAGGTGTATATCAAGAAGATAAATCTTACCCTCAAATGCTTCTTTCTAAAGATCTAACAACTAATAAAAATGTATGTAATCCTGTAACACCTAGTTCTGAATTTTGTACAGGAGATCAATCTATATGTTCTATGAAAGGTGTTCCAACACCTACAGGTGGGGATAATAATAAAGGGGTTGTAGGTCTTCCCCGATCAGCTGAAATAAATTTTAGGAATTCTACAGAATCAGATATATTCGCCTTTAGCATTACGGCAGGAAATCATACGGTAGATGCTATACCAACAACTTATAAAGCAGAAATATGTAATAACGATGATGTTTGTACACCAGCCCCACAAGCGTCTCCGTGTGGTGCTTCTACCTATTATTATCGTATTCCCAGAAATAATTATCTTAATATTAAAAATATAGATAACGAAAAAACGAGGTTCACTGCGGCAAATTTTGTAATATCTAAAGCTACTCCTCCGTGTAATAATTTTGATTACGCGGGTATGACTAATTATGAATTTAGTATAGATGAAAGTGGTCTATGGCCTGATATAAGTGGAGTAACTGGAGTAAATTCATTTGGTAATTTCAGCTTGGAAGGCACTGAATGTATTGGTGATATTAAAGAAATGAGAAAGTGTACAGCTCCACCATCAGGCGATGCAAATGACTTTATGGATAATGATAATGGAATAAATAAATATACGAGGAAAAAAATGGATGATGAACTATCTAATAAGATAGTTACAAGTCTAGGACCTCAAATTATACCTTCTCAAAGTAAAGATATAGCTTGTGGTAGAGGTAGTAATAATCCATCAAATAAATGTATGCTTTGCGCTACAGGGAAAGATTATTTACAAAAAGGTCAAGGTCTAGATACCTTTAATAACTTCAAAGATTTTCAAGAAAGATGGGGATGTTACCTATGGTGGAATGATCCTGATAATGAGGCAGTTACTAAATGGAATAAAGTATTTGAGAATTGTAATGATTTATATACTTGGCCTTATGATGAGGTACAACTTAAAAATTATCCAACACCAATCGGGGATGACTATAAAAATATTACAGATTATCTACCTGGTATAAAGGAATGTATGGCGAATCCTTCTGCTTCTTGTCCTCAATTTTGGAATAGTGATCTAATGAAGTGTTCAACAAAACATTCGTCTGAGTGCCCTGATAAACCAGGTACACCCTATCTTATTTTAAATGATAAAAGTCCATTAGCTCATTGTCAGTTAAAAGATATAAATGAACCCGCTAAACTTGGATTTACTATAAATTCTGTTTTATAAATTTAAGTTTATTTAAAGATTAACAAATATTTTGTAATACAAATGTCTATTGAAGAACAATCTTGTATATCTGTAATAACTCTTCTTCGCGGCGAACAAGAGTTTATCCCTTTAATTAAAGCTAATTTTCAAGAATTTAACTATCCTAAAGACAAACTAGAGTTAGTTATTATAGATGATGGAAAAGAATCACTAATGGAACATTTTATAGATGATGAACGTTATTTATACCTCCATTTAAACGATAAAGAAATAAATGAATTTATAGGAAAGATTGATTTCCCTAATGACAAAGAAGGAATACTCAAGAATTATCAAACAAGAATCAAACGATTGCCTAATGGATTCAAACGAGATTATGGAGTTGGTATGTCTTCTAATGGGTATTTCTTTCATATGGATTATGATACTAGTTATCACAAAGACGCCATAAATCGTAAGTTGAAATTTTTAAAAGATAAGAAAGTTAATTGTGTTTATAACTCAAATATATTGTGTCATGATTTTCATTCAAAAGATTATTCCAAGTTATATAAGTCAGAAAATCCTTATCATATTTATGAAGCAACATTATTTCATACAAAACAATATTGGCAAAATGGAGGATTTAAGTGGTCCGATATAAGTAATGAAGGTAGATTTTTTTCTGATAATCATGGACAACAGAGAAAGATGGATAATTATTATGATTCAGTTAAACTACTCAATATCCGAAATGTTCAAGAATACAAACCTATAGCTTTAGATTTACAAAAGTCAGAATTTACTTATGAAATAAAAAAAGATGTGATTGACCAAATTAAAATTGATATAAATCCTATTAAGGATAGCGTAGAAGAATTATTTTCTGATATAAGCGTAATTCAAGTATTAGGGATTCATAGTGATTTTATTCAATCATTAGAGGAAAATACAAAATATAATTGTCACAATATAAAAGAAAAATTTAAGCAAACAAAATTATCTAAAGAAATTAAACAATTTAATTCAGAATTTAATGTATTATTATTTGGTTCCAAACAGCCAGCTTGGTCTATATTTGAAGAAATTAAGTTTGATTGTATTTTATTAGAAACTCAAAAAAATATGGAACAGATGCATTCTATAATCCAAGGTTGTAAGAAATATAAGTATATCTATTTAAATGGTATCTATATTAATAAACAATTGTTAGTTTAAATTATTTTCTAAACTATTATTATAAAATGAATGTAGCAAGTGGACTATCAACTGGAGCAGGAAAAGATTTAAGAAATGTGGTTGGAACAGGACAGCGTTATGCCTCAAATGTAGGCTCGTGGGTGAGCTCTCAATGGACACAAAGAATATTTCAACTATCGGTATTCTCAGCTGTAGTATTCTGGGTATTAAGTTCTTTTAAGTTGATTAATCAAGTAGACAAGATGTTAGTTAAAACTCTATCTCTTAGATTAGGAAGTGAAGGCACCAGAGCACTACACGCTGTTATATTTGGTTGCTTTATGTATTTTATTAGTCGCTTTGTCTTAGACCCTTTTGTTGGTCAGTTGATGGGTTCCCGTGTCGTCGAGGGTGCGACTGGTACGCCATGCGGTCATACAACAGGTGCTGACTCCGCCAGCTAAATAATAATAATCACAATATATTTTCTAAGTAACTATTTAAAAATTAATTATAATCTATAAATTATAAGTAATGGAGGAAGTCGCAATTAATAATCTTAAAGTGTTAACTCATCCGACCAAGTTAGCCGCAAATCAATATAATCTAAGAAATAATGAAATGATTACCAATGATGATTCATTTGATACTATTTATAGTCTAGATGATTTAGAGTATCCAATCTATTTTACATTTCATCAATTATTAAATCATGTTCATACAAGTTATGACAATAATATTCATGGATATACAAGAAAAGAATTAATTAATTTAATGATTGATGCCTTAGATAATTTAATGGATTATTATGAAAGTAATGATATGAAAAATATAAACTTTGGCAATATGTTAGATGATATTGATGATAAAGTTTTCTTTGTTCAGCAATATTATAGATATGGATGGTGTTTATGGTTGCCTACATTTATGAAACTCCAAATGAATAAGTTCTGCCGAGGATTAATAAATACAAGTAAAGAAGTTCACAATTTTTATTATGAATCTATGATAAAACCTGGTGAATGGAATACAGAGTCTGATTCAGAGTCTGGTGCTGAGTCTAATGTTGAAACAGAAGATGAATCAGATGATATCCCTGATTTAGATGAAACGAATCATCCAAAAGAGGATTAAATTACATATGGATTGTAATAATAAGGTTCAGGTTTATAAATTGTAGCGGTATGATCTTTATTAAATAAATTTAAACTATCTTTATCTTGAAGTTCTTTACATCCTCTTTCATCCGTACAATTTTGTCCATCTAATGATACAGGTATAGGTATTTGATGATATTGATCTGATTTCACAAAATAATTCCAATTATTTGAATTAGGATAAGTCCTTCGTCCAAATAATTGTTGTAGCTTGTTAGAATCATCTGGATCTTGTAAGAATCCAACCATATCATATTCTTGAGGAGGGCCTCTAGTTCTCATATTAAAGGGTGGATATCGTCTAGCTTGTCTCCTATCTGGTTTATAAATATCTTCTCTATAAGGTTGATCTTCTATATCTTTTTCAATAGTTTTATAAATAATTTTTTCTTTAATTACTGTTTTTGGTTTAGTAGGTTGTATTATCTTATAAACCAGAAATACTAATAATCCTAATAATAGTAAGTTAAAGACACCACCATCATTATTAGACTTATTACTCCTAGATGGTCGACTAGTTATGAAACCTCCTTTCATTATCTTCTTTCTTTTAGCCATTATAAACTATTACCATATAAAAAATTTATTAAAATTATATATATATATATATA
>CERI01015260.1_pt1 | contig 13544 bp, 14 predicted proteins | sample 350261 | NCBI WGS metagenome assembly CERI01 (sample SAMEA2620979, study PRJEB7988) | marine metagenome | isolation source: saline water (ENVO:00002010), including
ATCATCGTCATACTCTATATTTAGTCCCAATTTTCGTATCTCTTTACAATTCCATCCCATATGTTGGGTTATATAAGTTATATAGTTATTTGTAATATATTATTTATTACAAATAAGACATTTGTTTTTTGCATTCATTTCTGTTAGAATAATAAAGATAAATGTGTGTTTCTTCACAATGATTTAATATCCGTGTATTTTGATTTTATTCGTATATATCGTTTCTTGTTTAATCTATAAATTACATATTCATAATTGTTATAACGATAACGCTCATCTGTTTTTACATATTTTGATTTTGAACCACCGTTCTTTGATTTATACTCTGGCAAAAACTGTTCAAAAATATATTTTGGCAAAAACAGTTCATTTCGTGTACGAACATATTCATTATAAAATTTAAAGCTATCATAATCTTTCATACTTGAGTCTCTGTTTTTATATATATACGCTTCCATTGGCGATGTATTTTGTTTTATTAAATTGAATCTATTGTTTTCATTTCGGATAACTTCAGATAATTTATACAACTTATTATTATGTTCTAGTAAGTCTTCTCTTCTTTGGGGATACAAGTTTTTTCTTTTTGCTCCATGTTCTGTAAAATAATGATTATAAGCATGTGTTAAATGTTTTGCACTATCTACGGGATTTATTGTGGGCATAGTTTCTAATTTTACAAAAGTATAATATTTAATATTGTTTTCGGATAATTCTGGAACATTCACAGCAAAAACATAAAACAATACGCATTTCTTTACTTCCTTATTATAAGAACATTTCAATTTAGTTTTATTATATTTTACATAATTATTTATATCTTCATTTTTATCTTTCAAATATTCAGTTTCAAATGTATTACATTCATCGTCACAAGGATAAGGAATACTATTTTTTTCTAGATCAATTTCATACTGATATCCAATGTGGTCTTCCAAAACTTTACTATCATCACTTTTAGGAATTTCTGACATTATGCTTTTTTGAACTAACACTGAGTTAGACGAATAAGCTTTATGTGCATCAAATAATTTACTATCAATATGTAAATTATGCGATGCTGGTGATATAAACTTCTTTCCGAATACTTTTTGTCCAATTCTTACTCCTTTCTTATGTTTTGATTGAATCAAATAATCAAATACTTTAGTACCTTCAAAAACATATGAACCACTTACAAAACATAAGTTATATTCTTTTAATTTTTTATTTAACTCAATGAAAAATAAATTTACATTTTCATCATGATTACCTTTTCCACAAAAGTTTTCAAACTGAGTTCTACACTCCTCAGAATTTTTATTAACACAATATCTTTCTTCTACGATAGATTTACACTCTGAATCCTTCACAATATATTTATTTTCTGTTTTTTCTGTTTTTATGAAAAAAGTAGATAAACGATTAAACATGTTTAAATTTATATTATAAATTATTTTTCTCTTACTATCAAATATCAATTTGATCCATGTGTAAATGTCGTTTTATAAACACTATCTTTTAATTTTATGTAATAAGGTGTTTTTCTTTGTTCATGTCTCTTATAATTGAGCAATCTATCCGTTTCATAATAACATTTTTTCTTCAAATCTAGATAATTGCTTTTATACCGTAAAAAATCTCACCCAACCATATATTTTTACAAAGTATATATATCCAAATAATACAGCAACTAAGTGATAGTATAACAAATAATAAAAGACTTATGAATTGAATATCAGTAAATAACATAAATAACAAGTAGTATATGTAGTCTGTGTAATATACCAATTTAGAATAGATGAAAGATTTTTTTTCACGAACAGTGCGAAATTTTCCAAGTTGTGATGTAATTAGTTTTGGAATTATGATTCTACATGATGGACAAGTAAGTTGTCTATTTGGATATTTTTGATGCCATATACACATACATCTATTATGGTATATATGCATACAAACACTTGTATTGAAAATATCATTTTTTTCAATATTTTCAAAACAAATGGAACATTCATAACTCATTAAGTATATTCTACTAACAACTTTTTGATTTAATTGTCAAATTTTAAAATAAAAATGATAATTACTTGGTTTATGAAATATGAATCACCGAATCTGAAATTTGATATTATTAAGTCTCAACAACCTTATCGTTTTTTTTTGAAATGGGGGTTTTTTTCTATTTCATTCGTCTATATTTCAATAGATATTTAAAAACGCCTTTGAATTTGAAAAGAATTTATCAAGAATAAAATAATATAAAAATTAAAATATGTTAAAGTGTTCGAATTATGTTTTGGTAATATTAATGTTGATAATATTAATTTTGGTATTGATTATTTTAAAGAAAATAATAGAGTATATAAATATAAAAAAACATATGTCTAGCAAGAAAAAAGTTAAAACTCTCATTATTCTCATGGGAAATGCAAGAGGTTCAGAAGTTGCATGGAAAAGTTTGTACAAAAATGCAATTCAACCATTAAATGCAGATCTTGCCCTTGTTTTTGGTGATAATGAAAATGATAAAAATAATAGTTTATATGAACATGCTAAATATATTAAATTAGTTCCAGAATACGATGATTGGGGGGATTGTATTGATATGATTGCAAAGAAAACTAATCTTGATTCAATAGATTGGAGAAAAAATCTCGTTCAACATAATGTTAAAAGTGGGTTGTGGGGTGGTGTACATTATAATGGTGAAAATATAAAAGGTTCTGGTGCTATTATATTTTGTTTCAGATGGTTTGTTAAGGAATTAATTAATGAAAATAATTTATTACAAAAATACGATCAATTTATTATTACACGGTCAGATCATTATCATGCCTTAGAACACCCAACTCTTGACAACAACAATATATGGATACCAATAGGCGAGAATTATGGTGGAATAACAGATAGACATATAGTTATAAATAAATCAAATGTTATGAAAAGTTTAAATATAATTCCATGGATGATTCAACAAAAAAAACTTTTACATAATCCAGAAACTGTGTTAAAAAACTTTTACACGAGTATTGGTATATTTCCACAAATAAAAAGATTCAATAGAACATTTTTTACAGTGAAAACAAAATCTGATCAAACACGATGGGGAAAAAATTCTTTGTTTATAAATGAACTAGATTTATATAGTAAATATGCAGAAGAATATCATATGACAATGAAAAACAAAAATGCGAAATTAATCAAATAAATTTTTTTGTTGTAAATATGGTAATTTATAGTAAAATCTTCGTTTTCATAATTATAAATTAATTATGCAAATATATCATACGGAAATGTAGAATACAAAGTTTGTTTTAATTTTTGGATACTGTCATAATTACAATACAAATTATCTTTCATTGCAGTTTTCACATTCAAACATGGACCGTTACTAAAATCTCTTTGTGTTGATAAGAAATAATCTTGATATTTAAAAACACCACCTTCTGATTTTTGAGATGGAGCATTTTTTCCTAACCAAAATACAGGCACACCAAAAGACTCAGATACAATTATTCCATGTAATGACGATGTTGCTATAATTTCGGATTCGTTTATAAACTTAATTACTTCTTTGTAATTATTTGTTGGTTCCATAATCTCATAGGATCCCCAAGTTTCTTTTGCGTATTGAATGTCGTTGAAATGTGGAATCAAGCCAATATGTCTTTTTTTCACATATTTTTGAGATTTGAATTCAGGAACATCACTTATTAATACACCTGGGTCTCCATACAAATATGGAGCTTTACATTTGTATGTTTGAATAACAACATCTCTACTTAGTGGACCACGTGTACAACGCACATCCCAGTTCTTCTTTTTTATATTAGTACAATATCGCTTTACACACCCGGTTCCCCATATTGTACACTTAGTAGGCAAAAGATGATAAATTGAACCAATTGCACTCATATCATTTTCATAAATTTTTATTTTTTGATTCTGAAACAATTATACCTTTAGTTACATTAATCATCAACTAACAATTTTATGAAAATATAACATAAAAATATTGAACTTTAAATTAATTTTGGCTTCTATTTCCTAATATTTGTAATTATTTATTTTAGTTATTAATTTTATTCGTATATTACATATTTTTAACTTTACTTCTGTATCAATGTTGATGAATAGTGCCTGAATATCAGTAAAATGTATACGATAATCATTTGTTTAGTCAGAAGTAAGTGTTTTTGAACGTGGACGGTTAAAAAAAAGTGATATTTATTATTTTTTGAAATACAATTAACATTGAGAAACAAACAGTTTCATATTGAGAATGAATAATAAACAAGAAGAAATTATTTGGATTAAATACAATAAAATAGAATCAAAAAATATTAAAAATGTTCCAACTGAATGCGGATGTATTCAGAATAATGGTAGTCTATGTAAATTAAAACCAACGTTTAGAAATAAAAATAATCCCAATATTTGGAGGTGTGGAAAACATACAAATACTAAAAAAAAAACTAAAAACACAATGCATGATCGTGAAGGATCATGGCGGTATTCTATCGCTATGAGTTTGCAAGAAGCAAACTCATGTACCGAATCTTCAATAGAAGATAGAAACACATGTTTCTATTGTAAAATAGAATTAAATAAAACAACAAAAAAAGCGATAGATCATATCTATCCTCTTATTGAAAAAAAAAAACCGACGAGACATATTATTAACAATAAACATAATAAAATTATATGTTGTTCAGCATGTAATAGCTCTAAAGGGAACAAAGACCCTTTATTATGGATTAATTCCAAAAATTTTGAAGAAGATGTTAAAGAAACGTTAATAGAAAAAAGTAAAAAAATCCCTTCATTTGACACCAAGACTTTTCAAAATGTTATATTATACAAATACAATATAGCTGTAGCTATATTGAGTAGAATATCTGCATGGGTTTCAGAACCTGGAAATAGTCCTGAAGCCTTAAAAAATATGATAACAGATATTGTAAATATAACAAAAAAATATTAGACTATAAATAAACTTTTTTTTCCAAATTTTAAAATTTGATTTTTTGAATATGTATTTCATATCAATCAAATATGGAACAACTATTAGAAGAAATTAAAAATCTTAATCGTCTTATGCTTCCTTACTTGAAACCAGAAACATACGAAGAGTTTATGAATATTACCCATAAAATTATAATACTTGTTAACGAATGGGATGATAAAAAAATTCAATCCAAATTTCAAAACATTTATGAAACTTTACAAGACAATGCAGATTATAAAATGAAATTCAACGATGCACAATCTAAAATACGTGACATGGAAGTTGATATGCATAAGTTGAAATGCGAATTAGAAATAATGAAACAATTGTAAAAATTACATAGAATATGAATCTTTAGCAGATATTAATTGAATAATTTCAAAAATCATCAATAACTGTAATGATATTATTATACTTTTTGTGATTTTAGATTTTGGACTTATATCACCGTATCCAACTGTTGAAAATATTGTCGTTATCAAATAAAAACGATTAAATATTTTTGTCATTAATGATTTCTCAACATCATTAATTCCATTGAAATGACTTTTATCAAAAAAAGACAAAACCATATGGATAAAACATCATGTTTTTAAATTATATGTATATATTTATTTTTAACAATAAAACATCTTCTCCAATTTTTGTATGCTATGTGAAACTTTAAGATACTTTTTCGGTAATTTTAGATATTTATAATACGTATGTATTGCAACATCTGGTAAAAGAATGCTTGAATATTTAGAATGAAAATACCTATATTTATTCAAATATAAGCAAACTTGTTTATCAATATCTCTAAATATATACCCAATTGAAGATGATTTCGGTAATATATCTAATATTTCATTTCTACTTTTTTCAGTATGATTTGTATTATCAAACACTATTTTTTGTTCTTCATCACATAACTTTTTTATTTCTTTCAAATACTTTGTTTTTGTTCCATAATCATCTTTACTCATACGAACATATTCTTGTAAATGTGTTTTACAAAATTGTGTTTTACCTGAAGTAGGAGAACTTATGATAAAAATATAATCCACATTTTTAATATATTTTTGTATTTGTTCCGTTTCCTCTTTATATTGAGTTTCAGAAATGTAATCAATTGGTATACTATAGTCAATGTCAAAATTAACCACCTTAAATTTATTCATATTTTGAACAAATACACTTTCAGGAGTCATGAAAGGAATATTTATATTTTTTGCAAAATATATATCAACAAATCGTTTGTTTTCATATGCATCACCACAATAAAATGCTTCACGATAATCTTGTATTTTTAATTTTTCCCACATTCCTGTAAACGGTTTCCTATATTTATCATCTTTTAATGCACCCATTACAAATATCGGAATATTCAATTTGTTCTCAATATTTATAAACTTATCTGTTAATTGTTTGACATTCAACATTTTTTTTCCACCTTGTTTTTGATTTGTGAAAATTATAACTGTCCATTCATTGTCATTCAAGAATTGTAATGTTTTTATTATATTATCCTTAAATTCCCAATCATTTTCATCAATAGGATAAACTCTCTTTGTTTTTGGTTGAATTAAAGTATGATCTAAATCAAAACAAGCCAACTTCTTTTTAAATGTATGATTTTTTGAATTGTATAAAATGTAATCTTCCATTTCATTTAAATTAACTTATTGAAAAACTTTTTCAAATTTTATTTGCATAAATTTTAGTTAATTATTTAAGTTTATATCAAAGTATTATACATTATCTTCTATGATATTATCAATGAGTATTTCCAAAAATCCAGAAAATGCTTTGAATTATCATCGTTCCTTTCCACCAGGAAAATACGAAATAAGACCCACCAAACCTTTAAAAAATTATGACGATTTATCATTAGCATACTCGCCAGGAGTGGCAAAACCGTGTTTAGAAATAAAAAAAGATGAATATAATGTTAACATTTATACTAACAAAGCAAATACTGTAGGTATTATTACCAATGGTACAGCTGTACTTGGATTAGGAAACATTGGTGCATCTGCTTCAAAACCAGTTATGGAAGGTAAAGCCGTTCTTTTTAAACAATTTAGTAATATTAACGGTATAGATATTGAAGTTGACACTGAGGATGTAGACAAATTTATCAATTCCGTGCGTTTCTTAGGGAAAACTTGGGGAGGAATCAATTTAGAAGACATCCGCGCACCCGACTGTTTTATTATTGAATCACAATTACAAAAATTAATGGATATTCCTGTATTTCACGATGATCAACACGGTACCGCAATTGTTGTACTCGCTGGAATGATCAACGCATTATATCTTTCTGAAAAACACAAACAAAAGATCAAAATTGTAATTTGTGGAGCAGGAGCAGCAGGAATTGCATCCGCCCAACTTTTATTAGAATATGGAATAAACAAAAATAATATATATATGGTTGACAGACAAGGTGTTGTCAATAAAAATAGAACAAACAATTACAATAAATGGAAACAACAATTTGCTAATCCAACTGACGAAAATACTTTAGAAGAAGTTATCAAAAATGCAGACGTTTTTATTGGAGTGTCTGGTCCAAACATACTTTCCGCTGATATGTTGCTCTCCATGAACAAAAATCCTATTGTGTTCGCATTGTCAAATCCAGAACCTGAAATTGATCCAAAATTAGCAAAAGATGTTAGAAAAGATATTCTTTTAGCAACCGGAAGATCCGATCATTCAAATCAAATCAATAATGTTCTTTGTTTTCCATTCATATTTAGAGGTACTCTTGACGTTAAAGCTAATTCAATAAATACTCCCATGAAAATCGCTGCAGCAAAAGCAATAGCGAAGCTTGGAAGAGATTCCAAAGACTTTGGACCCAACAGTTTTATTCCGTCCATTTTTGATGAACGCTTACTATTCCAAGTATCTTATGACGTAGCAGAAGCAGCTATCCTATCTAATAACACCGACGAAACATGTGTGTTTTTAAACGAATATAAAGACCGTTTGATGCACATGATATCCTAAATATAATATCAAACGGTTTATTCAAATAATATTAGTAATTAATTAAATGCAAAAATATCTTATTTTTTTATTCATTATATATATTATCATTTATATAATTTGTTGCATGTTTTATTTCAATAATATAATTGAATATTCTTGTATTTTATTAGTATTATTATACTTTATATACCCATTAAACAAAATAGAAACCTTTGATGATGATTTACAAGACGAAATAGATCATTTTTTTGTTCATCCGTGTTCTGGATATCTTTTATGTAAACATATCATATGTACTTCAAAAGCTGAAAACAATTATTTGAATAGATTTCCAAATGTACCAAATAGAAATAATTTATATACACAAAATACTTTAAATAAGTTACGAACAAATGACATGATATTTTCACACACTGATAAATATGCAATAAATTATATAATTGATACAATTTTACCATACATAAAACAACACAACATTAAGATTTTTTTATTTACAGGTAAACACGAATTACCTCAAATTAAAAAATCCTCCTTAACAGACCAAATTTTAGATTGTGATCAAATTATTTTATGGATTAGTCAAAATCCTATATACATTGATCATCCTAAATACTTTGCATTTCCTTATGGATTAAAAAGTAACAAATTAAAAACATATTATGAACATTATCATAAATCTAATGTAAACAAAACAATAAAAGTAAGTAATATGTTTCAAGGAGCTCATGGTCATTTATCAAATGACCATATACGTAAAAAATATAAAAGTATTTTACAAACTAAAAAATATAAGTTAGACAAATATTTACAAATCTTGCATGAATCTGAATTCACTATATCAACTGCAGGTGATAGAAAAGATTGTTATCGTCATTATGAAAGCATTTTAATGAATACTATTCCAATATCAAATATTTCTAAAGATTTATATAAACCAATATTTGGTAACAATATGGAATTTATGACAGACGATGCACTTATCAATTGTATAAAAAATGAACATTCATGCGAGTTGAATTATCGTACACCAAATCGTAAAATAATTTTATTAAGTTATTGGAAAAATCAAATCAATAAAAGATTAGAACAATTATCACTATCTACTTTTTCTTTCTAAATGTAATCATTGTCTTTCAAAAACTTTTTAACCGTGTCACTTTTTCTCACAACAGAACTTTGTAACAATAATGTTTCATTTTTATTTTCGTAATTTCTAGTGATGAAATTATTTAAATATTGAACCACCTCTGTATCAAGTTTAAAACCCATACTATCAAATAAGGAAATAATTTGATTTGTGTCAAATGTTTCATATTTCAATATTTTTGTTGCTTGTGTTTTCCAACAAACAAACAAACCAATATTTTTAATTGCCTCAATTTCATTCTTACAAATATATCTTATATCACGAACAGGTACAATAATATAATCAAAAAATGACACATTGAAATACATTTCATGAAGCTCATTACATTTTATAATATAAAGACCATCATACTCTTTTGCAACTTTACTATTGAATGTTACATAACTTCCATATTTAACAGGAATATCACATATTTTACACACCATACGAATACATTCCAAAACACGACTTCCACCAGAATTATATGGTCCTGCTATTAATATTTTCATTTTTGACCTAAATCAATATTTTTCACAATATTATATTTTTTACATTTTATCTAGCATCATTTTTAAACACGCTAATTGAAAACGATCACATGGAACATTCACATCTAACTAATGTTAAATGAAATATTTTTTTTCGCATCATCATGATAAATAATGCCCACAAAACCCAAAACAGAACAAATAAATAAAAAAATAACTGCTATTGTAGACAAAAACATAAACAAAAAATTAACCTCTTTAGAAAAAACTCATTACAAAAGATGGTTAAAGGTTGCAGAACTATCTATACAACTAAGTGATTGGCTTCAAGCTTTAAACAATAGACTTAATGCATATTTACCTCATCAAGAAATATTAGACCGAAAAATGGAAAACGATCTCAACAAAATAAAAGGTGAAATACATACATTACAAAATTTATCAGAAGTTTTAAAAAATATATGTTCTACTACCGTTAATCGTATCACAGCTCCACCACCACCGCCTCCACCACCTCCTCCTAAAAAAACCACAAAAACTATTAGTCCAACAAAAAAAACATCTTCTACTGTGTCACACATTATGCACAATCCGCTTGAAATTAAGAAATTAGCAAACACAATGAACAAGTCTAGAAACGAGAAGATAAATGATATTGAAAAACTATCAAAAGATATAAAAAAGATTATAGATAAATAAATGGTTGATACAGATGAAAATGTTTGCGAAAATGTTTTTACAATACCTCAATTCGGTCCAACTTGTTGGTTTAATGCTTTACTTATGATTTTATTTTATAGTGAATTGTCAAGAAATTTTTTCATCGCACAATTAACAAATTTAAACAATGAACAATTAAAATCAAAACAAGTATTCTATGACATCGTTGAAAATATTTTATTCAAAAGTTATATTAAAGACGCAAAATCTATTAAACGATTTAATAGTTTCATGAAACCAGAAAAAATATTAGGTTCTATGTATAACAATTATAAAGATTACTTTGACCATGATCCTGATAAAGACGCTGGGAATGATGGTATGTTATATTATTATTATATGTTCAATTTCATGAATTTACAAAATAAACTCTTATGTTTAGAATATACAAAAACTGGTCTCATTCTTGATATCAATTATGTCTTTAATTTACCACCCAATACATTAGATTTGCTTTTACCAAATCATCTTCGTTATATCAACTTTAAAAAAGATAAAGATCAGATAGAAATATCAGAGAAGAACACAACAGTTTTTAATACAATATTTACAATTATTAATAACATTTCCCCACCTTACAAATTTTTCTTGTCTAGTATACTAAACACTTCTTTAGATATTAAACCACTTGTATTATCTAAAGTAACAAAAACACAACTTTTAAAAAATGTTGAGATGTTGCGAGATATTTACATGAATTCCAAAATTATGAAAGTAAAACAAAATGATATTGACATGTACCCATCTATAGACGTTATATTTATTAAAAATCTTTCTAATTCCAAATTTGAAAAAGAATTAAATTTCAAAAATGATTCATTCATTCTTGATTCCACCTATTTAGTTAATAAAAAAAATTCAGAACACAGATATCATGCAATTGCAGGAATTACTTGCAAAAACAAACCATATTTATATAATGGTTGGAACTTTTTATCTAAAGACCCTTCTTACAATATGAATTTTACACCGAATAAACATTATGCAGAAGCTTGTCATTTATTTCCATATGATTGGAAACAATATAAAGACCATGACTTTTGTATTGATACCAAACATTGCAATTTCCCTGATTATGTTGAATATCTTGATAATAAAGTTAAGAAAAATTTATGTTTCAATTTAACAGATAACAATCGCCAAGCACTTATTTATATTAAAAGTACATATGCTGATCCCAAATATAAGGTATATAATCAAAATCTTATCACACCTCAAACTAAATCCAAATCTCTCCATTCAGCAATCAAAGAAATTAATAAAGCAAAACCAACAACTAAATTAAATAAAGAACCAGTTCCAGCACCAGTATCACCTCCTAATAAAGGCAAATCAACAATTAAACCTGTATCACATCCTTCTAATAAAGGCAAACAACCTATGGATTGTTCTAAATTAAACAAACAAATTGAAGAAAGAAAAACAGAAAAAGGTAAAAATACAATTCGCGATAAATGTAATGAACGTAGTAACCATCCTACCAAACCTTGCAAAATTATCAAAGATAAATGTGTTTCTATTGATAACAAAAAATCAACAACCACTCCTAAAAAAACAACAACCCCTCCTAAAAAATCTACCACTCCTCCTAAAAAATCTACCACTCCTCCTCCTAAAAAAGGTAGACAACCTATGGATTGTTCTAAATTAAACAAACAAATTGAAGAAAAAAAAACAGAAAAAGGTAAAACCACTGTTCGTGCTAAATGTAACGAACGTAGTAACCATCCTACCAAACCATGTAAAGTTATCAATGACAAATGTGTTGCAATCTAGGATAATCTTTTTCAAAAAATTGAAAAAACTTATTCACTTCATACCATCTTACTTTCAATATGTTGTGTCTAGAAAATAACAACAACTTAAAATGTTCTTGTCTATCTAAAACCATTTATAAATTGACATCTTCTAATACATCTTCTAATGAAATTAACAAATGTATTAAAATGGATGAATTTTATATAAGCATTGTATTCTTCGTATTGTTTATAATTCATATGTTTCAACAACACAATTGAACTATAATTAAGAAAGTATATAAAAAATTAAGTTTAAATTTTTTCTTTAATTTTTTATTATTACTATCTTTATTTAAGCGACTATTTGTATTATCAATTATTAAAAAAACATCTATCGTCTTATTCCTTTGAGAACTCTTCGTCGCACAGCAGGTGTTCTTTTTGATGAAGTTGTGCCTTCAGATATTCCTAAAATTGACGGAATAGATCGTTTGATTCCACAAAGCTAACGGAATTTCACCGGGTCCTTGTGAAGGTGTAAAACGCCCGTGGTACATGCATCATGGTCAAGATGATAACCTAATTGTACTACAAGGTGAACGATTTATTGATATTTACTGATATTTTAACATATATAACCTTGATATAAATACAGAAAAATACGAAATCATTCGCGACGGTCGCTTGGATCAACCAGATTTTGACTATAAGTACAAAGATAAAGAATTAGTAAAACTACTACAAGAATAATAATATATTGAAAAAATTGAAAAAAAATATTATATAAACAAATACATTACCTTCCTTACAAAACAAAATCATGCCTGTGACTACACGATCTGTGACAAATCGTCTCTTCATGGAAGACACGTTAAAGGCTCCTTTTAAGATTGATGTTCTTACTACTCCAGGAATTGCTAGTAACATCGCAAAACATTTAGATAATAGTGATGAAGATTTAAAATCTATGTTTCTTCTCATCAATAACAATCAATATCGTCACGAACTTATGATGTATTGTGACAATATCAAGAAAAAATATCATGATCATCTTCTTGAACTTGAACGCAAGAAACAAGAACTACTTGAACAAGAAAAAGAAAGAGAAATTGAACGTACAAAAATGAAAGAAATCATGGACAATATTGGTCAATATCTCAAAATTAGTAATCTTACTGAAGGAGACGAATATCGTAAACTTTCAATATTTGCGATATACGAATACTTGTGTGATGTTCAAGATGATTTACCTCTTCTTGGAGCACAATTTGCTTCCGCTGTATATAAAAATTTCAATCAAATTGTTGCAGAATTAGAAGAAGATATTGAAGCCACAAATAAACTTTATGTCTATGAACATAGACTACAAGATTATCTTGAATTTGGATTTAATGTATATTATGATGATCAAGAACATTACAATGAATGGAATAACTATGATCCTTATGACGAATATTATTATGATTACGATTATTAAACTCTATTGTATAATATCATATAAAATA
>CERI01039849.1_pt1 | contig 13468 bp, 10 predicted proteins | sample 350261 | NCBI WGS metagenome assembly CERI01 (sample SAMEA2620979, study PRJEB7988) | marine metagenome | isolation source: saline water (ENVO:00002010), including
AAAAAACCTAATATTTCTTTAGGAAATATTCTTGCTCCTTCTAGAAAGAAAAAAACAAAGAAAAAAACTAAGAATAAGAAAAAATCAAGATCAACTGAAAAATCTAAATCTGAAAATCCTCAAATTTCATATTTAGATATGATGAAAAAATCAGAATCAGAAGTAAAACCTAAACATACTAAAGCAAAACCAAAAACTGTTATGAAGACTGGATTATCAAAAGCAGAAAAAAATAAGAAAGATAGGGAATTTGAAGAAGCAATTGAAGAGGCTAAAATTAAAAATTTAGAAGCAATTAATAAATCAAGATATGATTTTAATTTAAAAAAAATACTTATTTCTATTGCTTCACGATTTTCAGGATTTATATCATACCATAGATATACATTACTCGTCGCTGCTGCATTAGGAATAACTGCTTTCATGATTCATAAAATTATTCCTAAAGAAGAATATGAAAGTAATTTATCATCTTTTACAGGGAGAAAAAGAAAAACTAAAAAAAGAAGAAAAAAAAGACCTAAAACTAAAAGCAAGAAAAAATTAAAAAGAAGATCTAATTAATATTATTTTATAATGTAATAATATATGGAGGAATTTATATTATTTTTTGTTCTTACTTTATTAATTCTTACAATAATGAATTATATAAATCGTAATAAAAACATCATCTATAAAAAATCTAATATTGATGGAAGAAAATATCTTGTGCGGAAATTAACAGATGCTCAAGCAGCAGCAGATAAACTTGCTGAACTAAATGTCAAAATTAAAAAGATTATCGATAAATGTTTAACAATAAAAGATAAACCTGATGTTGAAAGATTAAAAAGATATAATCCTGATACACTATCTGAGACAATTCCTGGTTCAAAATATTCTTCTTACTCTGTCAATAAGGGAGAAAAGATTGCTATTTGTTTAAGACATAAAGATAATATCTTCATGGAGTGGAATACAATTATTTTCGTGGCAATTCACGAGATTGCTCATATTATGACAGTAGAAGAACAACATCCTCCAATCTTTTGGTCAAATATGAAATTTATTTTAGAACAAGCAGAAGAAATTGGATTATATGTTCCAGTAAATTATAATGAATCTCCTGAATCATATTGCGGACAAATGATTACATCAACTCCTTATGATTTTAAAAAAAATAATTAAGTTTATAATTATTTTATTATATAATATAATAATATATGGAAAAAAAAGGAAATAATGTAATCATTAAAGAATATCTTTATAAATATCTTGTTCAAAAATTCTCTCAAAAGAAGATTGAAGGTCGTCCGCTTAGTTATCTAAATAAAGACGATATTAAATTATTAAAAACTGAAAAAGATAAATTTTATAAACCTATATCAAAAATTTATTTAACTGATAAAAAGGATAAAGAAAAAAAATTATTATTTATTTATCCTAAAAGAATAATTAAAACACGAAATAAATTACCTGAACCACCTGATTCATCAGAAGAATTAAAATCCTCATTATATAGTGATGAAGAAATCATATTTAATGATTTTTGTGATGTAAATTTTACTCCTAAAGAATATATTATAAATGAAAAAATTATTTTAAAAGATGATCTAATTTATCATTATGATACAAATAAAATTATTTTAGAGAAAATTTCGCATATTATGAAAGTACCGTTTGATGAAATATTTGCCATGTATAAAACTAAAAATAATAATTTATATCCTATAGGTTTTAATTATAATCAATCACTTATAGATAAAAATAATGTTATTTTTAATACTGACCTTACTTTTAAAAAAATTAATTCAGATCTTATAGATGAATCATTTGTTAATGAAATAGGTGTACCAATTCAGAATGATTTTATAAATAGATATGATCATATTTTTGGAAATAATTATCATATAAATCATCAAAGAAATAGTGAAATTTTATGCTGTACTTTAAAAGATTTAATAGGTTCTTTTGAATTTTCTGGTAATGAAGAAAATATTAATAATAAGAAACTGTTTTGGGGTATAGTAAATAAGTATTTTCCATTAATTAAGGATATTAATAGAATATTAAAATATGATTCATTCAATTCTGAAAGAAGAGAAATGAAAAACCTAACTGAAAGATATATCAATAAATTAAAAATACAGAATAATGAAATTTATGAAATATATTCGAAAAATGTTAAAAGAAATAAAACTAATCATTGTACTAATTTTAAAACTGAATTTCTAAAAATCTCAAATGGCGATATTATTGAAATGAATAATAATATTAATATCATAAAATTATTCTGTGATATAGAATGTGATGAATATATTCATTTTATGAAATTGTCTTTAGGAAAAAATTCTTCATCATCTTATAAATTAAATAAGGATAAAATATGCTACAAAAATAGTCTTAAAAATTTAATCTCTTATGAATTATTAGACAAATGGATGAAAAGTAAAATTCTTAAAACTGAAAATCATTATCTTTATTTATTTTTAGAGAATAATTTATCTATAAAATTACATATACCAGTGTTATCTTGTCATAATATTAGAGATAAATATATTACGCTTGTTATAAATACTAATGGTAGAGTCGAAGTATTAATTGATTGCTATATTTCAAAAGATGATATAAAAATTATAATAGAAAAATGTAATGAAATCATAAAAAAGATAAATGAAAATGATTATTATTCTGAAGATAATATTTCAATTAAGTTATTAAATAATCAATTTCTGAACAATTTGTCTACTACTCAATTAGATTATTTAGAATGTGATTTTCTTATACCATTATCATTACATGGAAATAAAAAGATAATACCTTTTAATACTAAAGAATTTTCTAAAATAATTTATTATTTTGATAATCTTTTTAGAATAGAGAATATTACAAAATCTGAATTAAATTTAAGATATAAATGTGAAGATAATTATAATTCTCAACAAAATATAAGGACAGTTATAACTTCTTTAAAAAATCCTGATAATAGAAAACTTTCCGATGATAAAATAATGAATGAAATTCAAGAATCATTCTGTATTAATAAAGATTTTGCACAAAAAAATTATGATGAATGGATAGAGTATTTTACTAGAAAAAGAGATTCTGGACAAAATATATTCTTATCAAAAGAAACTGAAGTAGGTTCAAGAATTAATCTTACACAAAATGGTTCTTATATTTCGGTTTCTTTAAAATCAATATCATCATATAGACAATTTGAACAGTTAATATATATTATAGAAACAATAGTTCTTATTTATAAAGAAAATAATGGTGATTGTCAATCTTATCTTGAAAAAAAAACTAAATGCTCTCAATCTATAGTAGATTTTAGTGAAAGAGTTAAATCTATTTCAGATGAATCTGATGAATCTGATGGATCTGATAGAGAAGAAGAAGAATCTGATTCTGATGAACCTGAACCTGAAACAATGCCTAATATTTCTATATCTGTTCCAGAAAAAGTTGATGAACCTAAATCTGAATCTGATGAAGAATCAGAATCATCTGAAATTGATCTTCCCCATTTAGATGAAGATATTGAATTAGATGATGAAGAAGAAGAAGAAGCAGAAGAAGAAGAAGAAGAAGAAGAAGTAGAAGCAGAAGAAGAAGAAGAAGAAGAAGAAGAAGTAGATGCAGAAGATGAAGATGAAAGTGATCTTTCAGATGATTTTGATGCTGATGAAGCATTTGCTGGTGGAGGGAAAAAAGGTGATTTAAATCCTAAAAAATACCTTTCTGATAAATTAAAAGAATTTAATCCAGAAGCATTTGGAACAGGATTCACAAGAAGATGTCCTAATAATAATTATTCTCAACCTGTAATAATTACAAGAGATGAATTAGAAAGAATACTTGATAATAATGTTATTTCTGGTCCTAGATCTTTTACTAATATATTTAAATCATCTACTATTCCCGATTTAGGAACTCCTGAAAGACAAACTTTTGAAGATAAAGATCTTTATTTTATATGTCCCAAGTATTTTGATATTAAAGAAAGATTATCTATAAAAGAAGATATAATTCATAATAGTTTCATTAAAAATCTTTATGATAAAAATCCACAAATAACAGATAAAGAAATAACTAATTTAATAATGAAAGATTTATTATTTACAAAAGAATTAGCGAATAAAATTTTAAATTTGTTTAAAATATTTTCAATTGTAAGTGATTGCCTTGAAAAGAAAATAAGTGATATTGATTTAAAAAAAATAATTGAAGCGAAAAAATATGATTTTGTTGAAAAAGAAAAAAAAGAATATCCTATTGATGAATTAATTTTAGAAACGAAAAATATGTATCAAGCAACTCCATTATCAAAATTCCCAGATTTTTATAATAAAGTCTTTAAAGATGATTTTAAACCACAAGAACATGAATCCATATTAGTAAAAAGAAATAATGAAAAGTTATGGAAAAGCAATATGACACAAAAAGATATGTTTGTGATAGTTATGAAAAGAAAACCTGTTGATACATATAATGCTATATGTTGTGGTAAAAAACTCGACGGGAACATTGTAAGTAAAGGTAACCAGTGGAAATGGAATAAGAAGAAAGGTTATTATTATAATCCACCTTCACCATTTCAATCATCACCTTCACCTGAACCAATATCTGAAAGAATACCTGATGAAATACCTGATTCAAGAATATCTTCTAAAACTCAACTCGGTGAATATATTAAACATATTAATCGTCTCACACCAGATGGTGAAATTGTATTTCCACTCATTCAAAGTAAGAAAGGTGTTATTCCTCCTGAGTTAGATAAATTATTTAATCAAAACTATAAATCAGTTGAAAAAGATGGCAAAGGTTTTATTAGAGTAGGAATACCTCATAATATAATTCCTAGTTTTATTTCTTCTGTTTACTATAGTGAACATGGAACTGGAACACCTGATAAATTAAAAATATTCTTTGATGAAATAAAAACATTTGTTTCATCTTCACTTAAAAATTTCTTATTTTTAGGATCTGGAAAATTATCAAGAAAAGTCTTACCACAAAAAATAATTACTATTGAAGATATTAATGATTTTAAAGAATTTTATAAATCACAAAATAAACAAATTAAAGCAATCTATGATTTAAAAATTAAAGATGAAGAATTTACTTCATTAGAAAAATTTTATCAAAATGAAGATCCTACAAAAATATTTATTTTTAATTTATTTATGGCAAGAAATAACTATTTAGGATATCTAAATTCTGATGAAGAAATGGACGATTATTTTATTTTACCCCTTTTAGAGAATAAAATGAATAGAAAATTTATAATTTTTGATGATCGCGATAATAGTATATTTATTAAAGAACAAATGAATATAAATAATATAGATGATGATGATCAATTATTATTAATTTTTAGAAAAAAAATAGATGATAGAGTATTTTATGAACCAATACTTTTCTTTGAAAATGTAAATAAAATTAGTGATAATATTCTTCATTCATTAAATGAATCACTAAAATTTAATTCTGAATATGATAATAAGAAATTTTATAAAAATCTTAACAATTATTCTGAAGAATATGATGATTTTATCTCTAATGATCAGATAAAATTTTATTATGTAAATTCATATCATGAAATTACTTATGTAGTAGATACTTCTGATTTTATTATCCCTTATCATTTACCATTATCAGAAGAATATTTAGGAAAAATAATTTTTGATTTAAGACCTTTTATAAAAAAAACATTAAAAGATTATGAATTAATAAAAAATTTAGGAAAATTTTCAGGATTATGTGTTTCTGATGGAATTATTAATAATATTATTTACAAGAAAAATAATAAATCTTATCATATTCCTATTCTTCCTGAAAAATATGATAAAGATTTACCGGAATACAAAAAATTTAGAATTTATAGTCACTATGATTTAAATGAACTTGATAATAAAATTCTTTTAGAACATAATCAAACTAATAAAGAATATAAGGAAATTATTGATAATAGAAAAAATGAAGTCGAATTTTATAGAACCTTTTATTATTATTTAAAAAATTCAAAATATGAAGATTATTTTTTAATAGATGGTCCTGCCGGTGCTTTAAAACTTAATAATTTAAAACGAAATAAATTTAATTTTTTGATTAATGAAGATGAACATGAATATTTTGGAAAATTCATCAAAATATATGATAATCCTGATCTAAATTATGATATTGTTGGATTTATAAATGATATAAGTATGGCAGGAGAAACTAATGATATATATGATCCAAATACTGTTTATTCTATAACTCTTGAAATAAGTTATCTTAATAATATCTTTACAATTTTACAAAAAATTAAAACTATATCAGATATTCGTAATGAATTGAGAGAATATCTAATGAAACATGTAAATATAGATTCTTTAAATTCATTTTCAGAAGAACAGAAAATAAGATATTTAAATAAATTTATAGATCTTATTTTGATTTATAAAGATAATGAATTACAAGGATTCTCAGATATTATTGAATCAGATATTTTACTAAATGATCTTCCTAAATGTTCAAAAGACAATGAAATTATTTTTAGTTCTCAAGAATATCATAATGGATTATTAGATACTGAATTTAATAAATCTAGTAGATTTGTACAAAACTATTATAATAATGAATTAGATACAAAACCATTAAAAAAATATATAACTAATATTCCTAATTTTATAAATAAAAAATATCCAGGATGTCTATTAGAAGTCCTATTCGAGAATAATGAAATAAGAAATATCGCAAGATTATTAATGATTGATGAACAAGAAATTATAAAAATATTAATTGAAAGATATAAATTAGTATTTGACAAAGATAATATCAGTTCAGTCAATAAGATAAAAAAGTATAATTCTTCTGAAATATCAAATGAAGAATTATTAGATTCTATTCAAAAACCTCAATATGAATTATCACCAATTGATTTAACATTTATATCTGAAAAATTAGGAATTACTATATATCTATATTCTGCAAAATATTCAAAGAATAATAAATATGAAGAATTAATCTTTAATGATGATAATGAAAAACAAATATTATTATATCATTATAAAGAAGAATTTGATAAAAAAATTACTCACAAATTAGGATTTATAACAAAATAATTAATTAATTTAAATTTCATATTTAATTTCATTTTTTATATTAAATGGAATACTATTCAAAAGTCATTCCTATGAATGTTTTAAAAAATCATATATTAAATGATCCTATTATTGATTTCTTTCAAATACAAAATATTAAATCAACCAGTTATAATCAAGATACTAATAATTATTTTAAAAAATATATCATAAAAGAAACTATATCATATAAACAAGATTTCTTTACAAAATTAAAAGATAAAATTAATTCTTTACATCCAAATAATAATCTTTATGATCATTTAGGCGTAAATGAAACTATTCATTTAATAAAAAATGATTATCCTATTATCTTTAATCCTTTACTCATCCATGAGAAATATAATATATCTGTTAAAGTTGATATCATAATTAAAACGCGTCTATTTAAAGAGATTTTCACAGAGATAAAAAATATTGATATTAAAAATATTAATGATAATGAATACCTTATCATAAATATACTCCCTGAAACACTCCATTTTAAATCTGATCTTAAATCTATTCAACAAAATGAAATCATTACATTTAATGAATGTTGTCTGTATGTGTTTAATTCGTGCTTAAAACAAATTATTCCAAGACCTGATATAGGATTCATATTCGGCAAAGAATATAAATCTAAGAATATTTTATTAAATAAAAGAGAAAATATTGGTTTAGTGAGATTTAATGATGATATTAGAATGAAGATATTTAACGCAATCGAATGGATTAATCGATTAAAAACGAATAACTATAGAATAATTGATAACAAACCTCCGACTATTGAACTCTATCCTAATATGAATATTAAAAGTGATTATCAAGAAGAGAAAAAAAAAATTGCTACTCAGATTAAAGAGATTACAATGGTTTGGAGAATTTCATTTAAAGAACGAAATGAATTAATTAAGAATGATATTTGTACATGGGATAATCCTTATCTAATTAAAAATCTTTATCATATGAAAGATTCAAATACTAAATTAATACAGGAACAAATGATCCATATGAACACTCAAAATGAAATATTAATAACTCCTAGAAGAAGTCTTTCTGATAATTTTACAAAGATATTAATTCCTCATGATAACGAATATATTTTAGATATAGAATCGCTTATTAATTTAAATGAAAAAACATCTTATTTTAATGATATTGTATCTGAAGATAAAGCACATATTTGTATTATTGGATCTGTTCATCTTCAGGATAATATTTATAGATCTTATCAAGATTTTACTCTTAATGATCTTAATTTAGATGAAGAAAAAAATATAGTTATCAATTGGTTAAATTCATTAAAATTTTCTGAAGATCAAAAAATATACATTTACCATTGGGGACATGCAGAAAACACATATTTAAATAATCTTAAAAAAAAATATTCAGATATTAGTTGGCCAAATATAATTCTAATTGATTTATTATACTTTTTCAGAGAAGAACCTATTTTATTAAAAGGATTATTTAATTTTGGATTAAAAAATGTAGGTAAAATACTTTATAAAAATAAATTCATAAAAACAACATGGGAAGAAACTGATAATGGATTAGATGCTGTCATTCGTTTTAAACATATATGCGAAAATAAAAATAAAAATATCCCATTAAAAAGATATAATGAAATTGCTGAGATTATAAATTACAATAAAATAGACTGCTTAGTTCTTACTGAGATACTTATGTTTTTAAGAGAAAGGTATTTATAAATTTGATTTTTTTAGTTTATTATTAAAAATGGACGGAAAAATTATAAAAGATACCCGTGTCATAGATAAATTTATAAAAATTAAAACAATTTATGATAAAAATAATCTAATTAATCATTTTCATTTAAACAAAGAAAATATTAAAAATCAATTAGAAGAAAATATTCCAATAAATGTTTTAAATTTAAATATTATTGAATCTCAAACAGAAAAACAGATCAATGAATCTCTTGATATTAGTTTATTTGTTGCGTATTTATAGGACCAGGAAGACTTCTAACATTAAAACAATCCATATCTAATTGTTTATATAATCCTCTAAAACATACTATTCTCAGATAAATCTCTCATAAAAATAGATTAATCTTTTTACTAATTATCTATAATTTGAACATACAGTTAATATAGAATTATTTCCTAAATTTGATCCCATATTTTCTCTATTTTGTTGAAAGATATTATAATTAGAAAGATATGTTTTCAAATATTTATTTACTATTAATTGTTTAACCATTTCATCTCCATTATTAAACATTATAGATGTATGATTCAAAATTAATTGAGCTGATTTACGATTTACCGAATAAGCATGTCTACAAACTGGAGAATGTGCTTTTGTAAAATATTCATTATATTCTTTAGTTAGGTTACATCTTTCATGACAATAACCTATATATAACATATCACAATCGGGTGGTAGATTATTCATTAAACTATTAAAAATTTTAATTAAAGATTTTTTAGAATAATCACTTTTCAGATCATCTTCAAAAATAATACATCTTTCATTATCTGTTTTTAAAAATTCTCTTAAAACATTTAAGTGACTATTATGACACGCTATTCTACCTTCATTCATAGCATTCCATTTTTTTATTAACCGATTATTTAATAAATAATCAATATTTATATCTTTTTTATTAATTCCTTCTATCATATTCACATTTAAATCATATTTATCAAAGAAATCTTGAATATATTCTTTTCTCTGAGGAATATAAATACAATACATAGGATAATCAAAATTTATACCATCCCTTACTTCTAATTTGTATGTTATCTTATATCTGTATATTATATATAAAATAACAATCAATATTAATATTTCTATTCTGTAATTATATATTTGCACTATAATTTCATTTATATTATTCATAATATTAAATATAGAATTTATTATTAAAAATAAATTCTTATTTATTTAATTCTCTTGAATTTAGAATTAGAGATTCACAAATACATTTATATTAAGATTACTTATAATTTTAAATATGATATTAATAAAGAATGTCATAATACCTTTACAAAATATATACAAGGAATTTTTAATAATAATACATTAGAATTCATACAATTAGAAAAAGATAAAATAAATGCAAAGAATGATGAAAAACTAAAACGCCAAATAAATCATTTAAAAAATAAATCTAAAATAGAGAAAAAGAAAAATAAAAAGAAATAAATATTTTAGTATAATTTATAATCTTTTAAAATTTGAAAAAAAATAATTAAATTTATAAAAACAATGGATAATATTAATAACTACAAAGAAGACAATATGTATTCAGTTCATTTCTGTGATAAGTTTAAGAATAAAAAATATAATAAAGAAATCTCTATCTTTTATTCATTTAAAAAGATTAATAATACTTTTGAAAGAACAATTTATTTGACTCTTAAGAATGGTTCCATCATCGGAGAATTTAGTATTGAAGGAAATGGACTAAATCATCAATTTGATTCCGGGGAAACTAATTCTATGAGAATCTCTATCGAGGATCCTTATCAAGGATTTGGTTATACTAAAATTATGATAAAACTAATGATCGATAAAATTTATGAAGATATTCCTAAAATGAATGGTGAACAAATGCTATTCATTGATGGTGATGCTAGTGGTGGATTTTGGGATAAAATTGGAATGAAAGAATCTAAGAGATATGGTTATGATAGAATTCCTAAATATGCTTCTAGAGAAGGGGCAGGTTATGAAAAATTTATAACAATAAATGATATTTATAAATTTTGTAGGTAATATTATATTTTATCCATTGGCATATTGTTTGTAAAATATGCATTTTTGCTTCTTTATGTCCATAAACAGATTTATTTAATGTTTTTTGCGTTTTTAGAAATAATTCTTGTTTTTCATGAATAATATTATCATTGCCGACTGGTAAATCAATGTATTTACCAAATGGAATATTAATTAAACCATTAATCCATTTATCTAATTTTGTTTAATATAATTTTTATTGAAATTAAATATTGAATCTAAAATGTTTAATATTTTAGGATTTAAATTCCCTTCTATTTCTCTTCCAAAGGTAAAAAATTGGTCTTTTGGATAAACATTATTATCATGTGAAATTTGTATTAAAATATCAAAAATATTCATCAATCCTACCTGTTTTTCAAATCCATCTATTAATTTTACACCTTCGGCTTGGAATGTAGATAAAAATCCTTTTGTCATTTTAAAATGGTTTTTTGTAAATACCATTGTGTTTTCATGAATTTGTCTTTTGCTATCTGTTTCTAACATAATTAATTTGTTTTCATATTTAGGATAAATAATCAACATATTATTTGAACCCACTAAACTAACTTTTTTTTGTTTCATAACTTCAATAGATTTTTTTAAATAAGTTTTAAAATATAAATCATCAGAATCCATACATGCAATATATTTATATAATGCTTTTTTTGCTAAATTATTTCGCTTTTCACCAATACTTCTTTTTTTTGAATATTTATAATAAGATAATTTTATCGGATATATTTCTTTTTCAAAACTTTCTTTTTCATTATCATTTGAAAAAAAAGGGTCAGAATCACTATCATCATCTAAAGCAAATTCTATTTTTTTTTTTTCATAATCAAAACCTTTTAAATTAAATAATATTAATGGTTTAAATTTACTTCTATTATAAATTGGCATTATTATAGTTATTTTTGGAAATTCATATTTATTATTCATTTATTAAATAATACAATTTATTTTTAAATTATTTAAAAATAAATTTAATTATTTTTATAGTATCTAGTAAAATGATTTCAGATTCTGAAAATGATTCTGTATTTGAATATGATTCTGATTCATATGATCTAACAAAAGAAAATACTGGTACTGATCGTTTCATTACTTCTGATATGAAATTCATTAATTTTAAAGATTATCCTCATATTTATGAACCATTTTATCCTCATATTAATCTTATAGAATCTAATGATATTATGAGTATTATTTGTAATTATATAGTAGATGATTATTATTATGAAGGACTTCTATCTTTGCGTAAGACTAATAAATCTAATAGAGATTTTGTTGATTTTTATATGAAAAGTTTAAATAAGAAATTTTATGAACGCATTATAAAAAAATATGAAATTAAAATTAATAAATGTAATAAATGCAATCAATTAAATATTCATTCAAATAGTAGAATTAGAAGGTATAAGAAATTAAATAATAAATGGTTGGGATTTGTTTTACATTTACTAAATAAATAAAATATTTAAACAAAAATGTATAATATTAGTTAAAGTATGAGTTATTGTAGAATGAATAATTTAAATAATAATGTCATGAATATGATAAATAATCAAATTTCTTTAGAATTAAATGCTTCCCACATTTATACGGCATTGTACAGTTTTATTAATAATGATAAACAAAGTTATGAAGGATTCGCTAAATTTTTTAAAAAATCTTCTGAAGAAGAAATGAAACATGCTTATAAATTTATTGATTACCAAAACTTTAGAGGAGGTGATGTAAGAATTAATTATCTTCAGGTACCACAATTTATATTATTAAATGATGGGACATCTACTTTATTTCAAATGATTAATTTTACTCTTAATTTAGAAAATGATGTTTTTGATTCACTAAAAAATATAAAAGATAATTGTAATGATTCTGCTCTTGAAACATTTTTAGATCCTTTTCTTGAAGAACAAGTAACAGCACAATTTGAATTAGCAACTCTGCTTCGTAAAATAGAAAGAGTAGGAAATGATGGAACTGGATTAAATATGTTAGATAATGAAATGAATATTAAATATTAGTATATTTATATGGTAATTGAATATAAAAATAAATACATAATTTTAATAAAAGATAAAACTATATTTACTCTTAATAAAAAAATCTTTAAAAATTTGAATAACCTGTTTAGTTATTTTAAAACAAAAAAAATATGAATAAAAACTTGTATCTTATCCGCAATGTTTCCAAGACACATATGATGGGAAAAAAAGAACTTAAAAAAATTTATCAAATAAAACATTATTGGAAAAATCTAAAAGATATTGAACTTGTCGTATGTGATAATGATAAAAGAAGTCTCGATTCTGCTGCTGAAATTTTCATGTATAAGAAACCCATAACAACTCTTAACTATCTCTGTCCTATTCCTTTTCATAATATGGTTTATGATAAAGATATTAACTATCTCACTAATCCAAGTTATTCTCAAAATGATTATTCCATAAAAAGAGATCTCTTCTATAATTTCCTTGGTAAAAGGAAAGAATGTTCTATCGCCTATATTGGACATAATAAATTTATGAATAAAATGCTCGGTTATGAACCAGATCAAGAATTGGAAAGGGGATACCCTTATCTTATGGAGATAACCTTCTCAGATATGTGCGATA